>Ga0335069_10005637_pt1 | contig 18356 bp, 15 predicted proteins | sample Lox_Sample_11_FD_206714 | JGI IMG/M metagenome (GOLD analysis project Ga0335069, IMG submission 206714) | Soil microbial communities from Loxahatchee National Wildlife Refuge, Florida, United States - Lox_Sample_1.1 | ecosystem: Environmental > Terrestrial > Soil > Wetlands | place: USA... | reverse complement strand
CCGTCGTCGTGGGGGACGACCGACAGCCCGCCGCCGCTCCGCTCGAGCGCCGCGCGCGCGAGCGTGAACGGCAGCGGGAGCAGCGTCGGGTCGACCAGGCGATCGTGCTCGGCCGGCGTCGCCAGCGCGCGGAGCCGTGTCGCCGCCTCGCCGCCGGCCGCGAACTGCACGGTCACGACCCCGTTCAACGACGTGTCGAGCAGCAGCTCTTCGCGCGGCGGCACCTCCCGCACCACGCCCGCGAACAGATTCCGCAGCGCGTAGGCGAGATGCTCCGCGTCCCCGCCGACGCGGGCCGAGCCGCCGGTCCGCTTGATCCGGACGTCACGCTCCCTGAGCTCGCCCGCGACCTCGCCGACCAGCCGGTCGACGAGGGGCTCCAGCTCGACCGCCTCGCGCCGCGGCGGTTGGAGCCGCGCGAACTCGAGAACGTTCTCGAGCAGCCCGTCCATGCGCGTGATCGCCTCGTCGGTGAGGGTCTTGAAGCGGTCGCGCAGCTCGGCGTCCTCGAGCAGCGAGGGCAGGTGTCCCGCGAACGTCTTGATCGTGACCAGCGGGTTCCGCAGCTCGTGCGCCAGCTCGGCGAGCAGCAGCTCCAGGTGCGGGCCGGTCGTCGCCGTGACCGGCGCCGCGGCCTCGACGGCGGGGGGCGTCGCGGTCGCGTCGAGGTGCGCGACGTCGAGGGGCTCGCCGCGGGCGCGGAGCCACGCGCGCCGCACGACCGCCTCCAGCTCGGCGACGTCGCCCGGGAAGGCGCGGGCCGCGAGCGCCGCGAGCGCGGCCGGGGTGAGCGCCACCGGCAGGCGGCCGGCGCGCGCCGCCAGCCGCGCCACGATCGCCGTCGCGAGAGCGGGGACGTCGCTCGCAGCCAGGGCCGGGACGTCGGCCGCGAGCGCGTCCAGCCGGCCCGCGAGCGGCGCGGCCAGCGGCCGCGACGGGTCGGTCGCCGCGATGACCCAGACGGCGCCGTCGTCCAGCAGCGCGGCGAGCGCGAGCGCCGCCTCGCGGGCGAGCGCGGTCGCGTCGAGGTAGAGCGCCGCGCCCGCGGGTAGGGCGTCGAAGCTCGGGCGCCGGCCGACGAGCGCGACCAGTGGGCCGGGATGCGCGGCGGCGGCGTGCAGCGCCCGCGCGACGCGCAGGCAGGCGCCGTCGGCGCGGCCGGTCAGGCGCACGGGGATCGCGGCGGCGGCCGCGTCGGCGACCAGCGGGACGAGCGCCACGGCGCCGGGCGGCAGCCAGGGAGCCGCGAGCGCCGCGGGGTCGGCCGCGAACGCCGGCAGCGTCGTGCGCCCGCGCGCCTCACTCCGCGCCATTCCGCCCCTCGCCGGAGGCCGGGAACTCGAGCAGGAACACGGCCCCGCCGCGCGCGCCGGCCACCGTGCGGATGTCGCCGCCGTGCTCGCTCATGATGCGCCGGGCGATGAACAGTCCGAGACCGCTGCCGCTGTCCTTGGTGGTGAAGAACGGCTCGAAGATGCGCTCGGCGACGGTCGGCGAGAGCCCGGGCCCGGTGTCGCTGATCGCGATCACGCAGCGCGCGCCTGCCGCGCTCTCCTGCACCTGGGTCGACACCTCGACGTGGCCGCGCGGCTCGCTCGCCTGGATCGCGTTCAGCACGACGTTCATCAGCACCTGCTTCACCTTCGCCTCGTCGCCGATCACGGGCGGCAGCGTGACCTCGTCGCGGCAGTCGAGCGTCACATTGGACTTGCGCGCCTCGGGATCGAGCAGACGGACGATCTCGCCGACGATCGCATTGAGATCCGTCGGTTCCAGCTCGACGGGCGCCGGGCGCGCGAACGACAGCAGGTCGCTGATCAGGCCGCAGATGCGGTCGATCTCGCCGAGCGCCATGTCGCGGAAGCTGGTGCGGAACTCCTCGTCGTGCAGGCGCTCGGGGAGGAGCTGGATGAAGGTGCGGATGGTGACGAGCGGGTTCCGCACCTCGTGCGCGATGCCCGCCGCCAGCGTTCCGAGGGCGGCGAGGCGGTCGGCACGGGCCAGCAGCTCGCGCGCGTGCGCCAGCTCCGTCGAGAGCCGGCGGTGGTCGACGAGCCCCGCGGCGGCCTCGGCGAGCTGCTCCGCGACCTGCCGGTCGCCGGGCGGGAGCGGCGCGCCGTCGGCGCGCGCGAGCAGCAGCAGGCCGGTCGTGCGGCCGCCGATCGCGAGCGGGAGGACGGCGCTCCACGGCCCGTCGGGCAGGGGCGCGCCGGGATCGACGTGCTGGAGGCGGATCGCGCCGTGGGTCGCGACCGGCACCAGACGCCCGCCCTCGCGCTCCTCCACCAGGAGCACTGCGCGCTCGAGCCGGAGCGCCGGCGCCAGGAGGGCGAGCAGCGCCTCACCCAGCTCGCTGCCGCGTGCACCCTTCGGGTCCTTGCGCCGAACGCGCATCCCCCGCGTCCCGGTCGTTCCCAACCGCCTCCCGTCCACCACCACCGGAACCCTTCCGGTGTGCAAATTTGTTCGCTTGTACGCAGCCGAACGGAGGAAGTCAACGCGACGAGGGCAAATTCGTCGGCGCGCGCGCACCGCCGACGCTCACGCGCAGCACGCCGAGCGCGATCAGCGTGAAGCCGCCCGCGACCATGAGCTGCCCCACGTTCACCAGCAGCTGGTAGAAGGCGAGCTTCCCCATCGTCACGCTGCGGCGCTCCTTGCCTTCGCTCGCGGTCGCGAACAGCGACGGCGGGTCGACCGCGCTGGCCGGCGTCTGCGCGAGCGTCTCCTGGTACTGGAACATCTTCGTGCGCCCGACGACGACGTCGCCGAGGCCGACGACGAGCAGCAGCAGGCCCGCCAGCACGAGGCCGCTCTTCATCAGCGCGTGGATCGAAAGCTCCTGTGACGGCGCCACGGAGGCATCTTCCGCGACCTCGCCGCGCCGTCAAGCACGCCGGTCGTGTGTGATAGGGTGCCGCGCGTGACGCTTCGCTGGGCACTCTGGCCGCGGCTCCCCTACGACGACGCGGTGGCGCTCCAGGCGCGGCTCGTCGACGCGCGCCGCGGGGGCGCGGACGACTGCGTGATCGCGACCGAGCACGAGCCGGTCGTCACGCTCGGGCGGCGGGCGGGCGCCGGCGACTGCGTGCTGACGGAGGCGGAGTTGGCCCGCCGCGGCGTCGCGGTGCGACGGACGGAGCGTGGCGGGCTCGCGACGTATCACGGGCCCGGCCAGCTCGTGCTCTATCCGATCGTCGACGTACGTGGGACAGGCGTGCGCCGGTTCGTCGCCCTGCTCGAGGGCGCGGCGCTCGCGGTGGTCGAGGCGGCCGGGCTCCGTGGCGCGACGCGCGTGGGGACGCCCGGCGTGTGGGTCGGCGACGCGAAGGTGGCGGCGGTCGGCGTGCGCGTCGCACGCGGCGTCTCGTCGCACGGGGTCGCGATCAACCTCGGCGGCGACGTGACGCCGTTCACGTGGATCACTCCGTGCGGGGTGCCGGGCGGCGTCGCCGGCGCGCTCGAGCAGCTGGGGGGGCGGCGACTCGCGCTCGCGGCGGCGGCGGCGATCGCGGTCGCGCACCTGGGCCGCGGCCTCGGGGTGTCCACTGTACAGGTCACGCCCGCCGCGCTGGATCCGTCGTCCGCGCCGCTTGGAGCAGCGCGGGGAAGATGAGAGGATCGACGCTGGTGGGCGAGGACCGCACAGACGCGCTCGTCGAGCGGATGCTGGCGGGGGACCGCACCGCGCTGGCGCGGCTCATGACCGTGGTCGAGAACCGCGCGCCCGGCGTTGCCGACGTGATGGCGAAGGTCTACCCGCGCACCGGGCGTGCGCACGTGGTCGGCATCACCGGGCCGCCGGGTGCGGGCAAGTCGACGCTCACCGACCGGCTGATCGCCCACGCGCGCGCCGCCGGGCAGAAGGTCGGCGTGATCGCCGTGGACCCATCAAGCCCGTTCAGCGGCGGCGCGGTGCTGGGCGACCGCATCCGGATGCAAGCGCACTTCCTCGACCCCGGCGTCTTCATCCGCAGCCTCTCGACGCGCGGCTGCCACGGCGGCGTCCCGCGCGCGACCCGCGACGTGATCCGCCTCCTCGACGCGTACGGCGCGGACGTGATCCTGGTGGAGACCGTCGGCGTCGGGCAGACCGAGCTCGACGTCATGCGGCTCGCCGACACGATCGTGGTCGTGCTGGTGCCGGAGGCGGGCGACGCGGTGCAGGTGATGAAGGCGGGGCTGCTCGAGATCGCCGACGTGTTCGTCGTCAACAAGGCGGACCGCGACGGCGCCGTGCGCATGGAGTCGGAGCTGCGCCAGATGCTGCACCTCAAGCCGGAGGCGCCGTGGAGCATCCCGGTGCTGCTGACGCAGGCGTCGGCGGGCGTCGGGACGGAGGCCGTGCGCGAGGTGCTGCTCGCGCACCGGAGGTACCTCGCCGGCGCGGGCGAGCGCGCGGCGCGCGACGCCGCCCGCCGCGAGGTCGAGCTGGTCGACATCCTGGACGAGGAGCTGCGCCGCCGCGTCGAGGCCGGGCTCGCGGACGCAGTCGACGGCGTCGGCACGCTGGTCGAGCAGGTGCGCGCGGGCGCGGTCGACCCGTACAGCGCGGCGCTCCGCATCCTCGCCGACGGCACGGCCCTCGCGACGCTGACGGGGCGACGGTGACGGCGCCCGCCGGCCGCGTCTTCGCCATCGGCGACATCCACGGCTGCGCCGGCGAGCTGGACGCGCTGCTCGGCGGCCTCGAGCTGGCGACGGGCGACACGCTCGTGTTCGTCGGCGACTACGTCGACCGCGGGCCGGACTCGCGTGCGGTCGTCGACCAGATGTTGGAAGTCCAGGCGCGCGACGACGTCGGCAGCGTGTTTCTCAAGGGCAACCACGAGGACATGCTGCTCGCGTACCTCGGCCGGCCCGGGCACTGGGGCGAGGCGTGGCTGTCGAACGGCGGCCGGCACGCGCTGGTGAGCTACGGGCTGCACCCGGAAGCGGCGCCGGCCGAGGTGCTGGAGAAGATGCCCGCGCGCCACCTCCGGTTCTTCGAAGGCCTGATCACGTCGCACACGACCGCGAGCTGGCTGATCGTGCACGCGGGCGTCCGGCCCGATCGGAAGTGGGCGGAGCAGGAGGAGGAAGACCTGCTCTGGATCCGCGACGAGTTCATCAGCCGGCCGCACGGCCTGCCGCAGACGGTGGTGTTCGGCCACACGCCGCAGCGCTCGGTGCTGGTTGACCTGCCGTACAAGATCGGCATCGACACCGGCTGCGTGTACGGCGGCGCGCTGACCGCGTTGGAGCTGCACGAGCGCGAGATGTTCCAGGTGCGGCGCGGCGAGCGGCGGGTTCGCCGGAGCCCGCTCGTGACGCCGCGCGCGGTGCTGAACGGGCTCTTCAGCACCCGTCGGGCTTGAATCCGGGCGAGACGGCCGGACGTGGTCGGGCGTTCGCGGCGCAGCGACGTGGTTCGCTGTTCGCGCCGGGCCCCTCGTCGCTGGCGTGGCGTTGCGCCCCGACTCCGACGCTTCGTCAGGTGCCGAGGTAACACGTCTTTGCCCCCCCCGAGCAGTATCTGCCGCTCGCGAGAGGGTGCCGAGCGCCAGCGGGTGAGCTGATTCGCTGGCGCCAGATTTGCTGCCGCGATCTACCGATGGCCGACGTCGCGGATCGGGATCTCGGGCAGTACATTCCCCTTCACTACCACTACCAGATGCTCCTCGACCGCGTGCGGGTCGATGGGTTCGCGCAGGCGCTCGACGCGTGCGTGCCCGAGGGCGGGCGCGTGCTCGAGCTCGGCGGCGGGACGGGCGTCCTGTCGTTCCTGGCCGCGCGTCGCGCCGCAAAGGTGTGGTGTGTCGAGCGGAACGGCGAGCTCGCGCGCGCCGCAGAGCAGCTCCTCGCCCGGAACAACGTCGCCTCCCGCGTCGAAGTCGTACACGCGGACGCGCGCGAGTATCTCCCGCTGGAACCGGTCGACGTCGTGGTGTGCGAGATGCTCCACGTCGCGCTCGTCCGGGAGAAGCAGCTCGAGGTGATCGCATCCTTCAAGGAGCGCTACGCCCGGCGGTTCGGCACGCTGCCGCGTTTCGTTCCCGAGGCGACGATCCTCGCCGTCCAGCCCGTGCAGTGCGACTTCGACTTCGGCGGCTACGACGCCCCGGTCCCGATCTTCGTCGATCCGCTCGGACCACAGGACCGGATCACCGAGCTCGCCGCCCCGCTCGTCTACTCGACGATCGAGTACGATCGAACGCTCCCGCGACGATTCGACTGGCGGGGGACGGCGGCCGTGACCACGGCCGGCGCGTTCAACGCGCTCCGTTTCGTCACGAAGAACCTGCTCGCTGTCCTCCCCGATCAGGGCCGCGGGGTGAGCTGGCACAATCAGTATCTGATCTTGCCGACGCCCGAGGTGATCCCCGTCGCCGTCGGCGACGCCGCTCACGTCGCGCTTGCCTATGAGCCCGGCGGGTCGATCGCCTCGCTCGCCAACCAGCTGACGACGGCGGTCACGCGCGGCGCGGCTGGCCACGATCTCGCGCTCGCCGGCTGACCGGTCGTCGACTCCGCGACGCGCAGCCGGTGTCGGCACGCGCGAGCTGGGTGCGCTGACGCTGCGTCCCGGAGCATTTCCGTGGAGCGCTTGCGGGCCATTCCTCGACCCGGTAAGTACGCGACTTCCCGCGCGGGGCGACGTAGCTCAGTTGGCTAGAGCGAGGGTCTCATAATCCCTAGGTCGTTGGTTCGATTCCAACCGTCGCCACTCTAGGTTTCCTGCGTCGCTTCTGGAGTTTCTCCTGGTGACGGTTCGGGTGTTTCGGCACCCGTGACCTTACTGCACTGCACGGCGTGCTGGCGTCGACGGCGCCCCGGGGCGACGGCTCCACGTGGGAGCGGTTCCGGGGATCGTCTCCGCCGTGGTACGAGCCGACCGTGCTTCCGGCTGGCGTCGCCGACGATTGCAAGGCAGGCCGCCGACGGGCGCGCCCGCGCGCGGTGGTCGCGCGCGGCGCCGTCGTGCTCGCGCTCGAGTTGCTCTTCTTCTGCATGCCGCGCGAGCCTCCGCGCGGAGTCCGGAGCCCGTACGTCTCGTGGGTCGACGTCGTCGGAGCGGACGACGTGCCGACGGGGTTCGGTTTCGTGCTGAGACCGGCGAGCGCCCGTCCAAGAGCGAGGTGGATCACACGCGCCTGCTCACCATCGGCATCGTCCTCGCGGTCACGGTCGTGTTCCAGGCGCTCCTCGGCTACTACGTCGACCGGCTGACCTGGAGCCTCGCCCCGCCGGTGCTCGCGATGAGTCGCGATCCGCGCTATGGAGCGATCGCGCCCCGGGACGTCGAAGCGCCCGTTCCCAGGGAGGTGGCGCGCCGTTCCAGGCAATGGGACACGCGCCGTGCGATCGTTTGACCGCCGGGCCTGCCGTGTACCCGGGTTCTTGCCCTGCGTCCGGGCCGACCGCTGGACGGTAGTCCCGGATGTCAGCACCAGCGGTCGGCTCGGCCATGTCGTTGGGCTGCGGCGCTCGCCCCACGGAGAGTGTGGTATCGGGGCCAATCCAGCTTTGCAGAGGGGTGGTATTCCAGACGCGAGTTGCGGTAGACGTCGCCCGCGATGGGGTTCCGCCTCGGTCTGGCGGTCGCCGCCGGGATCGTCTTCCACCTGACGCCGTGCGCAGCGCGACCGCCGAAGCCGGTCGCCTGTCGGGGCGGACGCTTCTTGATCCTGAACGGGGCGCAGCTGATCGGCGACGAGACCCCGCAGAGCGGCGCCATCGTGGTCGAGTCGCCCCCGGACACGGCGGCCATCGGCAGCGCGTGTGCGCCGACGCATGCCCGCGTCACGGCCACCAGGAAGGGGACGACCGTCAAGGCCGTCTTCCGTCGCTGCACCGGCATCGCGGGGAAGCTCCGGTTGCACGCACGCTTCAGCTCCGACTGCGGTTCGCTTGCGGGGCGGCTGACGGGCAAGCACCGGAACGCGACGTTCACGGCCATGCGCTCGCGATGCGGCGACGGCGTGTTCGACCCGGCGAACGGCGAAAGCTGCGACGCCGGCGCCGGGTGTGCCGCGGACCGCACCTGCAGCGCGGAGTGCGCGTGTGTCCCGACGAACGTCTCGACGACCACGACCACCCCGACTCCGCCGACCACCACCACGACGCTCCCGCGGCCGACGTCGATCGTCACCGGCGCCGTGCTGGCGAGCGACGGCGCGCCGCTCCCGGGCGTCGGCGTCTCGATCGCGGGCACCACGATCAGCACGACCACCGACGCGCTCGGCCAGTTCCGGCTGACCGGCGTCCCGGTCGGCGTGCGTGCGCTGCTGGTCGACGGCTCGACGGCCCTGGATCCGCGGACGTTCCCCCCGCTGTCCTTCGGCCTCCACGTCGAGGAGGGGCTCGATGCCGGGCTCCGCCGGCCCATCTACCTGCCGCCCGTCGACATGGCGACGGCCACCGAGGTCGCGGTGGACGACGAGGGCCGCGCGACCGCGACGCACGTCATCACGAGCACGGCGATCGCCGATGACGGCACGCCGCTCATGCAGCTCACGATCCCGCGCGGGACCCGCGTCACCTTCGCGTCCGGAACGCCGTCGCCGATCACGATCAGTCCGGTACCCACCAACAAGGTCCCGATGGCGCTCGCGGGCGGGAAGGGCAGCCTGTCGTACTTCACGGTCCAGCCCCACGACCTGCACTTCGACCCCGCCGCGCCGGTGCGCTACGCGAACATGGCGGGGCTGCCACCGGGGTTCGCCGTCGACATGATGAGCTTCGACCACGACGCCGGCCGCTACGTGAGCCGCGGACCGGGGCAGGTGAGCGCGGACGGGAAGGCGATCGAGTCGCTCCCCGGCTCGGGGCTCACCGAGGGTGGCTGGCACGCCCCCGGGTTCGATACCGAATCGACCACGCCGAAGGGCGAGGTCGACCACTGTGGCGACCAGGGGGACACCCTGCGCCGGGCGGCGTTCCTGATGCACCAGGCCGACGGCGACATGGACAACAGCCTCGAGGCGATCGACCAGGCGGAGCACACGCTGCTCCTGGGCGAGCTCAAGCACCTGGGGGGCGAGGCCCTCGAAAAGGGCATCGACGTCGCCGTCGAGAAGGTGCTCGGGCTCGAGGTGGTTCCCGAGTTGCTGGCCGCCGGCGGAGAGATCACGCTCGCGCTCGGCGGCGTCGCCCTGGTCGGTCACGGCGTCACCGATTTCACCATCGAGATGCTCGAAGCCAACGAGGAGATGGAGCAGAGCGACGAACACTTCAAGCAGTTCGAGGAGCATGCCGACCAGGCGATCGAGCTGCTGCACATGCTGAACGAGTGCAAGCCGGAGACCGATCCGAAGCTCGAGGCGGCGGCCGCGCTGGCGAGCGATCCCGGGCTCCGCGGGGAGGAGCCGACGATCGCTGCGCAACCGGGCGCGCTGAGCGGCGTGAGCGGCGACCTGGCGACCGACACGGCGAGCGTCGACCAGCTCGAGAGCCAGCTGAACCAGCTGCTCGCCGCCGCGAACGGCTCCTCCTCCGTCCGCGCCACGGGTCGCGCCAGCAGCCTCACCGAGGAGCAGGCGCGCCAGCTCCTCCAGCAGATCGTGACCGAGGCGCAGCAGCTCCAGACAAGCTTGCACGCGACTGTGTCCCAGGTGCAGGCCGTCGTCGACACGAGCCAGATGGTCGAGGCGCGCGAGCAGCTCTTCCTCACGCAGTTCGCGGCGATCTTCCAGGGCGCGTCCGCGACGGTCGCCGGCGTCCCGAGCGGCGAGACCGACGTCGGCACTATCCCGGTCGTGAGCAGCGTCGCGGGCGTCTCGGTCGTCTCGAGCGGCGTCACGTGGTTCACCGACACGGCCGGTCGCTTCAAGCTCTACGGCGTTCCAGGCGCGGTCGTGAACCGCGCGACCGGCCAGAAGACGCCGCTCCCCGTCATCGTCGAGGCGGACGACGGGGCGCTCACGGGGCTGCGTCCCGACACCGACGACGACGGCATCCCGGACGACTGGGAGCTGATGAACGGCCTCGACCCGAACGACCCGGGCGACGCGCTCCGCGACGACGACGGCGACGGCCTCTCGAATCTCGACGAGTACGCGAGCGGCGGTGACCCGCACTCGCGCGACACCGACCACGACGGCGTCGACGACCTCACGCAGGTCGAGTCGGGACGCATGCCGATGGCGCCGCCGATTCCCGCCTCGCTCGCCCTCTTCACGGCGAGCCCGACCCGCGGCGCGGTCGGCCAACGCGTCACCCTGACCGGCACCGGCTTCGACCGGACGTCGGCCAACGACACCGTCGACTTCGGCGCGGTCGCGGCGACCGTGCTCGACGCGACCGACACGACGCTGTCGGTGCTCGTCCCCGACGGAGCCCGCAGCGGCAACGTCACGGTGACCGTCGGGGGCGCGACCTCGAACGCGCTCCGGTTCACTGTCCTCGTGCCTCCGCCGCCGGTCGCCCCGGCCCCGCTCGGCGTCGTCGCGATACCAGGCAGCGCCAATGCCGTCGACGCGAACGGGTCCGTCGCGTTCGTGGCAGCGGGCGGCGCGGGCCTCGTGATGGTGGACGTGAGCGACCCGACGCAGCCGACGGTCGGCGCGACGCTTGCGGTCGGCACCAACGCGGAGGACGTCCGCGTCGTGGGCGGGCGGGCGTACGTCGCGGGAGGAACCGTGCTCGCGATCGTCGACGTCTCCGACCCGGCGGTGCCGAAGCTGCTCGGATCGGCCGACACGACCGGCGACGCACGCGATGTCGCGGTCGCGGGCAACCTCGCCGCCGTGGCGGAGAGCGCGACCGGGATCGAGCTCTTCGACGTCGGTGATCCCCGAGCGCCGCGGCGGATCGCGGGACTCGCGATCCCTGGAAGCGCCAAGGGGATCGACCTCGCCGGCTCGGTCGCCGTCGTGGCAGCCGGATCCGGAGGCGTGCAGGTTGTCGACGTGTCGAAACCCGCGTCGCCCGCGGTCGTGGGCGCGGTCGCGACGCCGGGCGACGCCCGCGACGTCGTCGTTCGCGACGGGATCGCCTACGTCGCCGCGTACGACGGCAGCCTCGGCCTGGTCGACGTGAGCCGGCCGGAGAAACCGGCCATCCTCGGGGAGGCCACCGCGGACGTCGGCGGCTACCTCACGGGCGTCGCCGTCGACGACGGTGCGGATCCGCACCTCGCCTTCGGCGCCGACGTCCGCTTCGTGAACGGGATCCCGATCGTCAACGTCGCGTCGCCGACGAGTCCCGTGCCGCAGGGGTTCCTCGACTTCTCGATGCTCCCCGGCGCCCGCGACGACAACGGGACCGGGATTGCGGTCGACGCCCGCCACGTCTTCCTCACCGCGGCGCAGAACGTCAACGACAAGGCGGCGTCCGCGGACAGCCGGCTCTACGTGGGGCAGTACCGCCTGCCCCAGGACACGGCGGGGAATCCGCCCGAGGTCGTCATCACGTCACCCCCGCCCGGTGCGACGTTCGTCCCGGGTGAACGGATCGCCCTCGGCGCGGCTGCGACCGACGACGTCGCGGTGGCGCGGGTCGACTTCACGGTCGGTGGGCAGGATGCCGGCTCGGACAGCGTGACGCCGTTCGAAGGGGCGGCCGTCGCCCCGAACACGCTCGGCCCCCTCGTCGTCGGCGCGTCCGCGACCGACCTGGGCGGCAACGTCGGGCAGGCGGGGACCGTCACCGTCGACGTGATCACCGACCCGGGAACCACGGTGACCGGAGTGGTGCAGGACGGGACCGGCGCCACGGTGGCCGGCGCGACGGTCACCGCGACCGGCGGGCTCACCGGCACGTCGGGAAGCGACGGCGCCTTCTCCATCGCGGGGGTGCCGACGGCGGCGCTCACAGTGACGGCGTCGGCGCTCGTCACCCGCAATGACGGCACGGCGCTGGTCGGCAACGCTGCTCCCGTGTCGCGCGTGCGGGGCGGCACGACGGACGTCGGCACCATCGTCGTCCGCGGCGCCTTCGACGTTAGCGCGGACTTCTCCATTGCGACGAACCCGAACGGGGTCTGGAGCTACGGCGCGACGAGGACGCCTGGGTCGCTGAGCCTGTACACGCAGATCTTCACCACCGGCAACAACTTCGACGGCTGGCACCTGGCATCCGGCATCCCGGAGTCGCTCGGGGCACCTGCCGTGGTCAAGAATCTGCTGGACGTCCCGAACTCCCTCAACGGTACGTATCCGCCCCATCAGGTCGCCTTCCACCCCGGCGGGAACGGCGAGCTCGCCGTGGTCCGCTTCACTGCGCCGGCCACGGCCGACTACCGGATCGACTCGGCGCTCGGGGGAGGTGACGCCGGGACCAAGCGCGTGCACGTCTTCCAGGGGACGACGGAGCTCTTCCAGCAGGTCGTCGGGCCTCCGGCGCCCTTCGTCACGAGCAGGCGCCTTGCCTCGGGGGACACGGTCGATTTCGCCGTCGACCCCTTCGACAACTTCTTCGGCGACACGACGTTCGTGAGCGCGACGATCACGCCCGTCAGCGGCGGCGCCCGGTACCTGGGCCCGCTGCCGTACCGGAGCCGCGCCGACAGCCCGTTCGACCTTTCGGGGCTCGGCACGGCCTTCTTCCTCGAGGACTTCGAGTCGGGCGCGCTCGCCGTCCCCGGCGCGACCGCGTCGGCCGGCAGGGTGCTCGACCCGAGCGCCATCACCGACTCCGTCGACGGCGACGACGGGACGATAGACGGGCAGGGCGTCGCGGGGCACTCGTGGGTCGTCGACGACGAATCCACCGGCGTCACCTTCACCTTCGACGCGACGGCGCTGGGTGGGCTGCCGACCGACGTCGGTCTGGTCTGGACGGACGGCAGCGGGGCGACCGTGTTCGAGGCCTTCGACGCCCAGGGGGCCTCGCTCGGGACGATCGGGCCGATCCCGCTAGCGGACGGCAGCTTCTCCGGCACGACGGCCGAGGACCGCTTCCTCGGCGTGACGTACCCCGGGGGCATTGGGGCCGTCACGATCCACGACACGGGGTCCGGCCAGCTCGAAGTGGATCACCTGCAATACGGTCGCGCCCCGGCTGCGACGACGGGCGCACGGTGAGACGTCGAGCGCGACCGTAGCGCCGCCGCGCGAAATCTCACCGCTCCCATGCGCGGACGCCGAGTCGGATCCGCCGGCCGACGAGGCGCGCCGCCCATCCGCCCAGCCAGAGTCCCACGGCGAGCGAGAGCCCGGGGTCGACCCAGCGCCATGCGAACAGCCAGATCGCGAGCGCGCCGACGAGGCCGACGACGGTCAGCATCCCGTCCGAGAGCTCGTGCGCCAGCGCCGCCCGGAACGACCACCAGCGGCGGGCCGGGTCGGCGAACAGCCAGGCCGTGCCGACGTTCGCCGCCAGCCCCAGCAGCGAGAGCGCGAGGACGGCCGGCGCCGGTGGCTCCGCGACGGGAAGCATCAGTGCTCGCACGGACACGGTGACGACGCCCGCCGCGATCGACAGGATCAGGAGCAGGACGAGCACGGTTGCCACGTCCTCGCCGCGGTCGTGCCACCACTCGGCGCGCACGAGCAGGATCCCGAAGATCCCGACGTGCGCGAGCAGGTGGACGGCGTCGGCGAGGAGGAAGAAGCTCCCGCCTCTGGCGGACGCCACGAGCTCGATTGCGGCCGCGCAGACGGTGAGACCGAGTGCGGCGAGCACGCGGACCGCAGGCACGTGCGCGTGCTCGCCGGCGCACGCGTCCGACGTCGCCGCGTCCCGCGTCACCATCGCGACGGACGGTAGCACGGCGGCCGGGTGTCGGAGGAGCGCCGCGGCGATTGATCCGCGGCGGGCGCCCCCGTACGAAGGCGGGGCCGTGCGCATCGGGATGACCCTGCCGACCATGATGCCCGGCGTCGACCGCGCGACGCTCCTCGCCTGGGCCGAGCGGGTCGACGCCGGCCCGTTCGCGAGCCTCGCCGCCGGCGAGCGCATCACCTTCGGCAACACCGAGGCGATGGTGAGCATGGCCGCCGCGGCGGCGGTGACCGCGCGCGTCGAGCTGATGCTCACCGTGGTGGTGCTTCCGCTGCACAGCGAGGTGGTGGTCGCCAAGCAGGTGGCGACGCTCGACGTGCTCTCCGGCGGCCGGGTCGCGCTCGGCGTTGGTGTCGGCGGACGCGAGGAGGACTATCGCGCGGCCGGCGTCGCCCCCGAGCGCCGCGGCCGCCGGATGACGGCGCAGGTGGCGCGCATGCGGCGCGTCTGGGCGGGCGAGGCGCTCGCCGACGGCATGGCGCCGATCGGCCCGGCGCCCGTGCGCGCGGGCGGCATTCCGGTTCTGATCGGCGCGCTCGCCCACGACTCCATCCGCCGCGCCGCTCGCTGGGCCGACGGCCTCTGCGGCTTCAGCTTCGGCCCCGACGCCCACGAAGTGCGCGCGGCGTTCGACGTCGCGCGCACGGCGTGGCGGGACGCGGGCCGGCCGCCGCCCCGGCTCGTCACCTCGACCTGGTACTCGATCGCGCCCGACGGCCGCGATCGGCTCGACGCCTACGCGCGCCGCTACCTCGACGTGTTCGGGGAGCCCGTGGCGCGGGCGCTGGCGCGGCGCTGCACGACCGCGTCGCCGGCGGCGCTCGTCGACACGATCGCGCGCATGCGGGACCTCGGCGCCGACGACTTCCTGCTCGTCCCGACGACGACCGACCAGGACGAGGTCGCCCGCGTGGCCGACCTGGTCGCGGGGCGGTGACGGAGCTCTGGGCGCTGCGCGGTCTAGTCGTCCGCCCGGGCGCGGGCCGATCGCGGCGCGCCCTCGGCCTCCGGCGTCGCAGCCAGGATCGACGCGCGGACCTCGGCGGGCAGCCGCTGCGGCCGGCCGTCGTCGTCGAGCACGACGTGCTCGGTCTCGCCGGTGACCAGAACCTCGCCGTCCAGCCGTACCGCGTACGCGATCGTGACGCGCACCTTCCCCAGGTTGGCGATTCCGGCCTCGATGACGACCTCGTCGTCGTAGCGGGCGGGGCGGATGTAGCGGCAATTCGCCGCGATTACCGCGAGGTAGAGGCCGCGCTCGGTGTAGCTCCGGAAGGGATGCCCCAGCCGGCGGAACAGCTCGCAGCGGCCGATCTCGAACAGCCGGAAGTAGTTCGCGTAGTACATGATCCGCATCGGATCGCAGTCGGCGAACAGCACGCGGTAGCGGGCGACCTCGCGCAGTGCGGCGGCGGACATGCGATGCTCGATAGCGAGGCGGGCGGGGCTCGCGCAACATCCGCCTCGGGGCGGCGTTGACGCCGCGGGCGGCGGGGTCTAGGAGCGGACGTCGTCCATGGGGCGCGAGACGCTGGAGCCCGACGAGCTGGTCGAACGGGAGGACTTCGAGACGGGGGAGCGCCGCGTCCTCAACCGCCGCATCGCGGTCACGGTCGGCGTGCTGGCCGCCGTGACGTCGTTCGCGAACCTCGAGGCGGAGCGCACGGTCGCACAGGCGCTCCTCGAGAAGAACGCGGCGGTGCTGGCCCAGAGCCGCGCGTCCGACGAATGGGCGTACCGGCAGGCGAAGTCGATCAAGCTCCACCTCCAGGAGCTCACGCCGGGCGGCCCGCCCGATCCCGCGCCGCTGCGCGCCGACATCGCCGCGAGCGAGGAGCGGGCGCGCACGGCCGAGCAGGCGCGCGACGAGGCGGACCGCCGGTCGACCGAAGCGTTTGAGGAGCATCACCACTTCGCGCGCGCGACCAACCTGCTCCAGATCGCGATCGTGCTCGAGACGGTCGCGGCCGTGCTCGGCTTCCGCGGCCTGTGGGCGGGTGGGATCGCGGTCGGCAGCCTCGGGATCGCGCGGCTGGGGTACGCCTGGTTCCATTTCGGTTGAGCGGCGCCGACGCCGCGCACCCGCATCCGCTGCGTCGGCCCGCGTGGCGACCCGCGTGCGGGCCTTCGCATCCTTGACACCCCCGCGCGGCCGGCGGTAGCAAGCGCCACCGCGCGGCGGTCCCGCGCCGCGTCCCAGTCGAAGTCGCACCTGATGACCTCCCAGCGGATCGAGCTCTGCGGCGTGACGGTCGACGTCGAGACCGACCACGCGCCGTTCGCCGACTACGTCGCGGCCCAGTTCCCCGAGCATCGCGCGCCCGGGGCGGGCGCCCCCGACCTGGCCGTGCGGCTCCGCTGGACCGAGGGCCCGCGGCCCGTGCTCACGCCGGCCGCCGTCTTCCCCGACTGGCCTGTCGAGACCCGCATCGACCGCAACGTCTTCGCCGCGCCCGGCCGCGTCGTCTGCGTGAGCGTCGACGACGAGCCGCGGATCGCGATCGCGAGCGCCTTCGGTGGCCCGGTGCGGCGCTTCGAGCTGCGCTTCCACTTCACGCTGGGCGCGGTCGGGTGGCGCGAGACGCTCAAGCGGCTGGTCTTCCGCCGCCGCGTGCCAGCGCTCCGGCGGCTCAGGCTCAGCACGCTCGTCTACTACGCGATCTACTACCCGGTCTGGTGGCACCTCGAAGCGAAAGGCGCGGCGCACCCGCTGCACGCGGCCGGCGTCGCGGTGAACGGCCGCGGGCTCCTGCTGGGCGGCCTCCCGGGCTGCGGGAAGTCGACGCTCGCCACCGCGTTCCTCGGCGCGCCCGACGCCGAGCTGCTCTCGGACAACGTCGTCCTCCACGACGAGCGCCGGATCTACGGCTGCTTCGAGCCGCTGCTCCTCGACGAGGCCTCGCGCGCGCGGATCGGCAGCGTGCTGCCGCTCACCGCGCTCGGCCGTCGCCACATCCACGAGCGCGACGCCTTCCACGCCCCGCACCGCACGGACGGCGTGCCGCTCGGCGCCGCCGTCGTGCTGGCGCGCGGCCCCGAGACCCGGCTCGTGCCGGTGCCGGCGCGCGAATGCGCGCGGATGCTGCTCGCGATCAACGAGGCGGCGAAGGAGGTGCGGCGCTACCACGTGCTGGCGGCGCAGCTCGGCATGGTGGAGCGGTCGGGGCTCGCGTTCTTCGAGCAGCGCGTCGCACACCTGGAGCGGCTGCTCGGCGGCGTCCCGTGCTACTGGCTCGAAGTCCGCGACGGGGCGCCGGCGGAGGCGATCGCCGCGCTCCGGCAGCTCGCCGGCGCCGCCAGGGAGGTGGCGCGGTGAGCGACGAGGAACTCATCCGGGACAAGGGCGGGCTGCAGCAGTTCTACGACGACCCGAAGGTCGTCGGCACGTACCTGAAGCGCAAGGAGAGCCCGATCGGCGCGGTGCTGCACGCGCGGCAGGTCGAGTTCATCAACGACGTCATCCGGGAGCTGCAGCCCCGGCGGCTCCTCGAGATCGCGCCCGGCCCGGCCCGCATCAGCGCCGAGCTGGATCCCGTCCCGCTGGCGGTCGCGATGGACTTCAGCCCCAACATGCTCGCCGAGGCCCGACGGCGGACGCGCGAGATGGGCCGCCCGCACTGGCAGTTCGCGCGCGGCGACGGCTTCCGGCTGCCGTTCAAGACCGCCAGCGTCGACTTCGTGTTCACGATCCGCTTCATCCGTCGGTTCGAGCGCGAGAGCCGCGACAAGATCTACCGCGAGATCCACCGCGTGCTGCGCCCCGGCGGGCACCTGGTGCTCGATGCGCAGAACCGGCTGGTCGCCGGCCCGCACCGCGCCGCGCGCAGCGGCTACAACGTCTTCGACGAGCTGTGGATGCGCGAGGAACTGGTGGCGGAGCTGGAGGCCGCGGGCTTCGCGCCGCTCCGCCTCGAGGGCATGATCCGCCGCTTCGCGCTCCAGTGGCAGCTCCATCGGCTCCGGCGCTTCGGGCTGGGCGGCCCGGCGCAGCTCCTCATCCGCGCGCTCGAGTGTACGCCCGCCGACAACCCGTCGACGTGGATGGTGCTTTCGCAAGCGAAGCGCTGATGCGCGAGATCGACGTCGGCGAACTGTACCGCCGCCTCGGGGCCGGCGATCCGACCCTGCTGGTCGACGTGCGCGAGCCGTGGGAGCACCGGATCGCGTCGCTCCCCGGGAGCAGGCTGATCCCGCTCGGCGGGCTGCACCTCCGGACCGACGAAGTCGAGCCGCCGCCGGGCACGCTCGTCGTCACGGTCTGCCACCACGGCGTGCGGAGCCTCTCGGCGGCGGCGATCCTCGAGCAGGCCGGGCTCGCCGACGTCGCGTCGCTGGCCGGCGGGATCGACGCCTGGGCGCGCCTCGTCGACCCGCGGGTGCCGCGCTACTGACGCGTCACACGACCAGCCGGCGCCGCACCAGCCGCTCGGCGACCACGAACGCCGCCGCGGCCACCGCCGCCATCCACGCGAGATGCAGCAGGAGGGCGGGCGTCACGTGCCCCCCGGCCAGCATGCGACAGGCCGCGACCGCGTGCGTGAGCGGCAGGCACCACGCCACCACCCGCGCCCAGCCCGGCAGCGTCTCGATCGGGAAGAACACGCCCGCGAACAGGAACATCACGGATATCCCGAACGTGAAGTAGTAGTTGA
>Ga0335069_10005636_pt1 | contig 18358 bp, 28 predicted proteins | sample Lox_Sample_11_FD_206714 | JGI IMG/M metagenome (GOLD analysis project Ga0335069, IMG submission 206714) | Soil microbial communities from Loxahatchee National Wildlife Refuge, Florida, United States - Lox_Sample_1.1 | ecosystem: Environmental > Terrestrial > Soil > Wetlands | place: USA... | reverse complement strand
GCGATGACATCATCAGCGGGATCATGACGACGTACCAGACGTCGCCGACCGTCAGCGATGTCTACAAGGGAACCGGCTGGGGCCTGCTGAACGGGGCCACGGAGTGGATGGACCACGTCCGGCCGAGCCGGTCCGGCAACGCCCGGTTCGAGTCGATCACTCTCGGTGAGGGGTTCAAGTACCGCACCCGGCTCGCGCAGGCACTGGCGGAGCTGAACTAATGCTGGAAGAGCCAAGCCCGCGGGAAGCAGTTCCCGCGGGCTTTCTCTCATTCGACACAACGAAGCCAGGGTACGCGAGCGTCGCGAGAGCCATAAGCATCGCTGCGGGACGAGAGGTGTCTCGGCAGTGCGTTTTCCAGTGGTGGAAACGCCGAGACCGGACTGGGTTTCCTGAAGGCTACCTGGCTCCCAGCGGTCTCAAAGAGAAGCGCGTGTTCCAGCCGGAAGCCGTCAGAGAGTGGTGGGCTGCGTACAAATCTCGTGTCCGCTGGCTGAAAGGCTCCTGAAACCGGATGTTCTGGTTTACACCTGGCCCGAGTGATGATATGGTTTACACGCAGGGAACGGAACGAGAAGAGAGGAGATGACCGCTCAATGTACCGAGACCATTACGGGCAGGGAAACTACTACTGCTCGAACTGCAGGCACGCGGTTTACGCGCGTTTCGGCGGCTGCCGGACGTGCCGGATGCCGGTGAGCCAGCTGATGCTGCTCGACCTGGCAATCGACCAGGGCATGATCGGTGACGGCTTCGACGGTGGGATCAGTTACGACCCGTTCGACGGCGATTTCGCATTCAACATCCCGGGAACGAACCTGGCGGTCGAGCCGAGTGGCCAGCTCGACCTTGACATCGGCGGCATCGGCATCCCGCTTGGCAGCGAGTTCGATGACGGCGGCTTCAACGGCGGTTTCTTCTGATGAGCGGCGACTACGACTGGGGTCTGACTCCTCGGCAGGCGAACCGTGAGATCCGCCGGTGGACGCCGGTTGCGATTACCGCGGTCGTCGCCAGTTTCGGCGTCATCACCGTCGCGGTGGTACTGATGTGGCAGCTTCACGTCTGGGTGTTCACTCGCAGCGTTGACCTTCAGAACCGCACTTACCAGAACAGCTACGGCACTCAGCAGGCGGACATCGGCAGCATGGAGACCGCCATCCAGGCGATCACCCGCGCCTTCACGCTCGCGCAAGAGAGGGCAGACGCTCTGTCCGCTTGCGGTTACGGTGCCAAGGTAACTCAGCTCCCGCCGGGTGACGCCGCCTGGTACGAGAGCAACTGCTCCGGCCCGGCACTGTCACCGGCCAGCCAGTATGAGAAGAACGGCTGAGAAGAGTGAGCAAGACCACGAAGAACACCGCGATCACCATCGCTGCGATCGCAACGCTGGCGGCCATCGCCGGCTGCGACAGCCAGAACGACCCGAGTGGCGCCAGCACGGAGAACTCCGCGTCCAGCGCTCTCTGGCAGCACTACGAGCAGGTGCAGCCGCCTTACCAGCCTACCGGCAAGTCCGTGTACCGGGACAACCTGAACCTGGCTGAAGCTGACCAGGTTCTCGGCCTTAACACGACGACGTTCTTCTTCCAGAACGGCAGCCGGATCCCGATCTTCTGGTGCCCGAGCCACGGCGGCGCCGTGCCGGACACGGCACAGCTCACCAACCCGAGCTACGTCGAGCCGGACCCGAACGCGTCACGCGGTTCGGTTATCATCGGGAACATGGATCCCAACGGCGTCTACGCGCCGACCTCCAGCGCTGGGACGTACGTTCAGTGCGAGGACACGCAAGGCCGGCCGTACCTCGTCTACGCCGAGCCGGACGTCATGCAGATCTCCGCACCGGCGATCTGGGATCCGAAGGCGAACGGCGGCCAGGGCGGCATCGTCGTCACCGGCGCGCCGGTGATGCCGGTCTGCACCGTCGGCACTTACCAAGGCCAGGCCGCGACTCTCTGCACCGCGCCTACCACTCCGGTGGCGGCTCCGGGAACTGGTGAGCGAGCACCGGCAACTGCCGCGGCGAAGCCGTCGAAGACTCCGTAGCGCCAGCCGCTGCGGTCCCGCAACACCTAACCAACCGGCACCGGGAGATGCACCGTGAAACACGGCACTTCTGCCCGCCGCCAGCGCCCGGGCTGGCGGCGTTACCGAGCCAGGCACGCACACCGCCTGAGCTCATATGACAGGATCATCGTGAGCCTTATCGCCATCCTGGCGTGGCTCTGGTACCATCCAGCCAGCACCGCTACCGGTGCGGTTATCGTGATAGCGCTGGTGGTACTGCTTGCCGGATGGGCCGGCAGGCGCTTTACCGAAGGGCAGTAACTTGAAGATCAGCAAGAAGGCCACGGCACTCGGTGCCGGCCTGCTCATCGCTGGTGGAGCGGCGTTCTCGCTTGCCGCCGGTGCCACGACTGCCAGTGCCGGAGCGATCACCTCAAACGGTGAAGCTGGGTACTACACGCAGGCTCCCGGGCAGAACTTCACTGAGGTTCACGCAACCGTCACCCCCGGCGTCACTGCTGAGCAGATGGGCGCGAACGGCGGCATCGGGCTCCAGCTCAGCCACTCACTGGACAACGGGAATGAGTGCCAGGTCGCTCAGATCGGCCTGAAGTGGTACCAGGGCGACAACGGCGGCTCAGGCGGCTACCGCGTCTACGTTGCCAGCGGGCTGCTGTCCTACGTCGGCACCGGCTTCCTCGGCGGTACCTCAACCGACGCTTGCACCGCCGGTGGGGCTCTCAGCCCGGCCATCGGCACTACCACCACCGACGGCTACACGCAGCAGACTGAGCAGTATGCTGAGGTTCTCGGTGAGGGCACCAGCGCCAACCCGGCGTCGCCGGACAACGCCGACGTGCTTCCCGGCCAGGCCGCGTTCCTGTCACTGCAGCACTTCGGCTGGAACAACGTCAAGGGCCTCGCTCAGATCCTGACGGAGACTCCACACGGCGCCGGCTACATCTACTCGCAGACCACCAGCGAGAACTTCGAGCACATCCCAGCCGGCGTGACCCCGTTCACCGGCAACTACGAGTTCGCCAACGCCGGCACGGTGTTCGACTCAACCGTCCGCACTCCGGCTACGGTCGGCGCGGCCACTCAAGAAGCGTACTTCGACGGGCTTCGGGCCGGCGTCCCTGGTTCACACCACACGATCACTGAGAACGTGTTCTCGAAGTACAACCAGCAGGAAGTCATCTCCACGGCCAACGGCACCGCCGCTGACCCGGCTGTCGTCCTGCCGAGCAGCCTGACGTGGAGCGTGTTCAAGCTCTACGTCGGCGTCCCGGTCGGCGCCTGACCTAGCAAGCCCGGAAGTGGGCGGCTTCTTCCCCCGGAGCCGCCCACTTCCGTTCTACGTGGTATAATTATCTCAGCAGCATCAAGTGAGCCGAGAAGAGTGGAGAAACCGGTGATCGTGATCATGAAGGTCGACATCATGGCGAAGGATGACGGCAGTGAGCCGAGCCCGCAAGACGCGACGGCAGTGCTCAACGACTTTGTCGCGGACATGACCAGGCATGATGGAGAGCTCAGCTGGCGCGTCCGAGAAATCTCCTTCGTTTCAGCGGAAGCAGTGAGGTAGCCGTGGGATACGACCTGTACTGGGTGCGCAAGCCCGGCTCCGAAGAGCTCGCGGTCGAGGCCGCATGGGAAGCCTTCAACGCCGCTTGCGCTCGCCGGGATGCGCTGCCCAAGAGTGAGAGTGGCGAGCTTAACTGGAACACTTACAAGGCAGCCGGCGGCTCAGCTGACATGAATGACCACCAGTTTTACCCGGAAAGGTCGGCTCGGTTCATCGAGCTGCAAGACCGAGTGCACGAGGCGTATGAAGCGCTGTATGATGCGCAGTCGTCATACTTCCGGTTCAACGCATCCGGCATGCTCCACGCTTGCGACATCATGCGGCACACTGGCATGACGTTCAAGGACGATGACGTGCCGAGCTACCCGAGCCAAGAGAAGTTCGGCGTAACCTGGGAAGAGCTCGAGGCGGTCGACGAGCCGGACGATTCCGATGAGGGTGGAAGCCCGGTACTGACGAGCGTCACTCGAGAGAAGGTACTGGCGTACATCCGGGAGCGCGACCGCGTTCTCTCGTTCCACGGCCGAGCCGACACGCCGGGCATCCCGGAGCACAAGTTCTCGAGCAACGACGGCTGGCTCGTGCTGCCGGCGGAATGTGAAGCGGCCGTCCGGGTTTACCTGGCCTGGCTCGAGAAGACCGGTGCCGACGCCGCTCGAGACTACGTTGAGAGCAACTTCGGCGGGCGAGACTTCGCACGATGGAATAAGTGGGTCGCCTGGATCGGCCAGGCGGCAAAGCACGGAGGGTTCAAGGTCTGCTGATGAGCACTCGAGGCTTCCTGACGCTCGTCATCGACGGGCAGGAGAAGACCGGTTTCAACCACTGGGATAGCTATCCCAGCGGCTTCGGCATCGATGTCTTGCAGTGGCTGCGTGACAGCGCGGTCAACCAGGTTGACGTGGTGAAGCAGCGCGCCCGTGACTTGCGGCTTGTGACGAAGGCCGAAGCAACCGACGCCGACGTCTATGACGTGGGCCGTGATGTCGGCACACTGCTCGCAGCCGGTTCACTCGTCGACTGCAGTGAGTTCCCACTCGACTCACTCTTCGCGGAGTGGGGCTACGTTATCGACTTCGACGCCGCCGTCTTCGAGGTGTACCGCGGATCCCAGACGGCATCTCACGATAAGGGCCGGTTCGCGTCACGGCCGCCTCATCACCCTGAGTATCGAGAGAGGCTTCAGTCTCAATACTGGCCGGTCGCACTTATCAAGCAGTGGCCGTTCTCTGCGTTGCCGATGGACCGCCAGTTCTGTGAGTGGGCTGAGAAGCTCTGGCAGGCCGAGGAAGAAGAATACGAGAAGAGTCACGATGGGGCGTGAAGTGAAGCGTGTGCCGCTGGACTTCAGCTGGCCGCTGCGCAAGGTGTGGAGCGGTTACCTGATGCCGGAGAGGCTGCACCTGGACCCGTGCCCGAATTGCGAGCGCGGCTACTCACCGCGTGCTGAGTACCTGCGCGCACTCTGGTATGGCAACGTCGACTGGCGCACTGGCACCGTGCCGTTCCACCCGGAGCGGTACGGTTCGAAGCTGCTGACGGCGAGCACGCCGGCGGTCCGCCAGTTCGCAGAGCAGAACGTGCGACATTCGCCTGAGTATTACGGCACTGGTGAGCCGGCGATCGTGCGAGAAGCCACGCGTCTGGCGAGCTTGTGGAACGGCATGTGGTGTCATCACTTGAACCAGGCCGACGTCAACGCCCTGGCTGCCGCTGGCCGGCTGCACGACTTCACCCACACGTGGGTACAGGGCACCGGCTGGGTGAAGAAGGACCCAGCGGTCATCCCGACGGCGGAACAGGTCAACGTGTGGTCGCTGTCCGGCTTCGGCCACGACTCGATCAACTGCATGATCGCGGTCCGAGCTCGCTGCCAGCGTGAAGGCGTAGCCGAGACTTGCGCGGCTTGCGACGGCGCCGGCTCCAAGGAGCGCTACCCAGGGCAGGCGGCTGAGGCAGAAGCCTGGGAACCGGGTGAGCCGCCGGCCGGTGATGGCTGGCAGCTCTGGGAGACGGTGAGTGAGGGATCGCCAGTCAGCCCAGTCTTCTCAAGTGCTGAAAAGCTGGCGACGTGGATGAGTGAACTGCCTGATGACGATCTCAGCTGCGCTTCTTACGACGCGGCTTTTGCGTTCATCACTGCTGGATGGGCGCCGTCACTCGTCGTCTCAGCGGAGATGGGTGTCGTGACCGGCGTCCAAGCTGCAGGCATCGTTTTTTCACAGCGAAATAACACGGAATAGCTGTACGCTAGTGTGATGACGTGATATGATGGTACCATCAGCAGAACAGGAATGGAGACCAGAGCATGAGCCACGTCATCGCACCCCGCGAGACCACCTACCGGGCACCTCAGTACGCCACCGACAAGCAGGTCTCTTACCTCGAGGCGCTGCTCACTCAGCACAAGCTGTACGACGGCCACTACGACCGGCTGTGGAAAATCCTCGAGGCGCACCGCATCGACCAGCGCACCCCCGGCGACGGTACTCGCATGACGCGTGAGGCGGCCAGCCAGGCCATCGACTGGGTGAAGCGGCAGACCGTCAAGCAGGCCGGCCCGTCCTGGCAGCAGGCGTCGCTGCTCTCGCCCACCGTCCTCGACCAGCGCCGCCGGGCAGAGCAGCCAGTCATCGCGGTTCCCGCGCAGCCTGAAGAGAACGCTGAAGAGAGCAAGGCGCCGCAGGCCGTGGCGTACGGCGTCTACAAGAAGGACGGCGACGTCTACATCGTCGTCCCGAACAAGGCCGGCACTAAGACCTACGCCAAGAAGATGGTCGAGTCCGCGCCGCGACTGACCGAAGCTGGTGAGAAGGCCGACTTCGAGTGGGAATACGCGCCCGGCATCATCTGGAAGCTGACCGAGGCTGACCGGATGCAGCTGGCGGACGCGCACGACCTGATGATCCGGTACGGCCGCTGCCTCAAGTGCCGGAAGCCGCTCAAGGCCGCCAAGACGATGAAGACGGCCGAGGAGACCGGGCTGATGATCGGACCGAAGTGCCGTGAATACTTCTCATGATCACTCGCAAGCAGCCGGGGCCGCCTGGTCCCGGCTGCTTGTGGTATAATTACCGTAAGGAACGGAGGAATGGATGGCAGGAGTAATGACCGCAATCGCGCCCGGCACTAGCGAGAGCAATGACGATTTCAGCCAGGTTACCGTCATCGGCGTGCTGAAGATTCTCGCCGATGCCGGTGACACCGGTGAGCTGGCGAGCCTGGTCGCTCGCCGGTTCAATACCGGCCAGCGTGTTCAGATGCGCAACACATACGTGAATGACATCTTGCGACGGCTGGCAGCGCGTGAGATGACGCGCCGGAGTGATCGCACTGAGCCGTCCCCTGTTTACCATAATGTGCCAGCGTACCGCTGGTTTATCACGGCTGCCGGCCGTGGTTACCTGGCGTCAAATGGCCATGGCGGTTTTCTTTTCCGAGTCTCGGCAGCCAAAGCTGAAGCCGAACGGCAGCGGCAGATTACGGCAGCCGCCAGGCTGCGGATCTTGAAGGCAGCGCCTGCTCTCGCGGCAGTGCTGCCGGCCGGCTGCTCAGACGCGCGCCGGAACCTGATCATCAAACTCCGGTCACACAACCTGACGCTTGCGGAGATCGGCACCGTGCTCGGCATCTCATACGAGCGGGTCCGGCAGATCATCGCCGGCATCGGCGTCAGGCCGTGTGAGTGCCCACTGCACGGTAAGAGGAGTGATCTTGAGCGTTAGGGCATTCCGGCGCAGCGGCATCTACCGCCGCCGGTTTCAGGTCTGGTACCCGTGGAGTGTCACCGACTGGTGGCAGCCGCGCTGGTTTACCGGCGGTGATGAGTGGTGCAACGACTCGTTCTGCCTTGTTATCCCTCCATTCGGCTGCCTGGTTGTCTTCTGGCGGCCAGGGCCACTGCGAGATCTTCCATGCCCAGCAGACTGGCGGTCTGTCAGTGAAGCAGACCGAGCTGACTACGCTCCGTGCGGCCGGCTGCACGGCGGTGACTGGCGAGATGGCGCTCACGCTCACTGGGAAACCGGCATCTGTGACGAAGCTCGGCACTGGCTAGATTGCATCCTGCCGGCAGAGCACCCGGAATTCACCGATGCTGCCATTGAAGACGAGAGTGACTGCTATGACTGACATCACGACAAGAAAGTGGTTCCGTGACGGTATCAGCGGCTTGAGGCCGTGGCTTGAGTTTGCGGCACCGAATCGAGTCGTCATTGCCGGTGACTGGCACACGAACACAAAGTGGGGCATGCACGTCATTGAGCAGGCGGCGATTGAGCTGCACGCTGAACCCGGCATCAAGGTCATTCTTCACGCGGGCGATATCGGCACCAAGTGGCCAGGTTTTCCCGATCACTTCACTCGGCTTTCGGAGAAGTTGAGTGAGTGTGGTGTTCTTCTGCTTATGGTTGATGGGAATCACGACAATCACGACTGGCTCGGCCTCATGCACGCGAACGAGCCTGGTCCCATTCCTCTCGACCATAATGAGCGCATCTGGCATCTGCCGCGAGGCTTCCGGTGGGAGTGGAACGGCATCCGGTGGCTCGCCGTCGGCGGCGCCGGCAGCCCGGACTGGAAAAGGCGAGTCCCAGGTGCAAGCTGGTGGCCGCAAGAAGTGATCAGCACGGCCGAAGCACGAGAAATCGCCGCCGGTGGTGATGCTGACGTTCTGCTGGCGCACGACTGCCCGGCTTACTTCTATCCTGCTCTTGCCGCACCGCCGAGCTGGTGGGATCTTACCGTCTGCCATTCGAGCTCGCAAAGGCTGCAAGACATCACTGATGCTGCCAAGCCTCACCGAGTGTTTCACGGCCATCTTCATGTCGGGCGAGATGATGCGTTCCAGGCCTCGTGGGGAACCGTCGGCGTGACTGGCCTCGACGCCGATGGCAACGACGCCAACTGGCAGGTAATCGACGCCAGGACGCTCGAGAGGGTGAGCAGATGACGCCGAGCGAAGAGAGCCGGTTGCGAAGGCTGTACGACGCATCATCGGTCATTTCCGTTGAGCTGCTCGGCGGCCCAGTGGACGGCTACCGGGTTAAGCTGCAGAGTAACTGCATTGACTTCGTCTGCCGTCTTCCAGCATCGCCTCAACTTATTGAGCAAGTCCCCATGACGCTGCCGGGATTGCTGCCGGAGTTCGATGATCTTTACTACCGGTGGAACGGGCACATCCAAGACGATGGAACGCGTGTCTTTTCGTTCATTGCGTGATATATAATCGCAATGTGACGATTAAACGTGTTATACTTCATAGCAATGCGCCTAGCCTTCCATCTGGCTATGGGATGCAGACGGCAATTCTCGCATTGCTCTTGAAAGCTGCTGGCTACGACATCATCATCAGCTCGTTCGCCGGCGTGCAGGGATCGCCGCTGCTCTGGAATGGCATCTCCGTGATGCCGGCTGGCCAAGACGCTTACGGCTCCGATATCATCCCAGCACATCACTACCATGCCAAGGCAGACCTCGTCATCGCACTGCTCGACGTCTGGGCGCTCAACGCCGAGGCGGTCAAGGGCGTGCCCATCGCCGCCTGGATGCCGGTCGACACCGACAGGCTCGCGGACGGCGACCACAACTTCCTGACGGTGTCCGGCGCAATTCCCATTGCGATGAGCCGGCACGGTGAAAGGCTTCTCCGCGAAGCTGGCCATAACCCAGTTTACGTACCGCACTCAGTCGACACATCCGTGTTCCTTCCTCGCGCCGACCGCGATGAACTCCGGGAGAGTGCTGGGCTGACCGGCAAATTCGTCATCGGCATCATGGCGGCCAACAAAGACGCCATCCGCAAGGGTTTCTTCCCTCAGTTCGAGGCTTTCGCTCGGTTCCGGAAAGACCATCCCGACGCCGTCCTTATGGTGCACAGCCAGATCACCAGCCCAGGCGGCCTCGACCTCAAGCGGATGGCGCAAGAAACCGGCATTGAAGATGCGGTGATCTTCTCCAGCCAGTATAAGCTGCTCATGGGGCTGTTCCAGCAAAGTGACGTGGCTACCTGGCTTAACATGATCGACGTTCTCTCAAACGCGTCGATGGGGGAAGGCTTCGGCATAACGCCGTTGGAAGCCATGGCGTGTGGCGTCCCAGCAGTCGTGACTGACTGCTCTGCCATGACAGAGCTTTCTCTCGGCCCGGAGTGGCTTGTGCCAGGAGAGCCGTTCTGGAACCCAACGCACGCAAGCCGGTGGGCCATGCCGTACATCGAGCACGTTTGCCCGGCTTGCGGCTATACCGAAGGCATTCTCGACCGGTACCGAGCCGCATACGATGCACTGAAGAATCCCGCCAAGGCAGCACAGGTAAAGCAGGCAGCTCGAGAGAAAGCGCTGTTGTACGACGCGAACCGTGTTTTCTCGGAGTACTGGCAGCCGGCTCTGGCTGAGATCAGTGAAAGGCTTGACGCCAAGAAAATCGCGGCTGCCTTGCCGGCTGCCGGTGAGATCATCGAGATCATCGAGCCGCGTAAGCCTGCCGTAACCGGCGGTGAGACCAATGCGTGACATGCTCGTCATCATGCCGAGCCGTGGGCGGCCAGTTCAACTACGAGAAACACTCACTGAAGTATACCGGCTGGCCGGCTTGCCTGGGCTCGACGTGATCGTCGGCCTCGACCACGATGACCCGGAGCTGCTGGCGTACCGAGAGATCGATGATGGCCGGACTCTGATGATGGTGGCAAACCGCCGGACGCTTACTGAGTGGACCAACCTCATCTTCAGCCGGTTCGGCAGCAATTACCGCTTCATCGCATCATTCGGCGATGACCATGTGCCTCGCACGCAAGACTGGGATAAGAAGCTGGCCGATGCGGCGATGAAAGACGGCCAGCCGGGTATGGCCTACCCGGAAGATGGCCGGCGTGATGACGTCCCGGAAGCTATCGTGATGGCGCGTGAGATCCCAGATGCGCTTGGCTGGGTTTGCGAGCCGTCTCTCACCCACTTCTACGTCGACAATGTGTGGGCGGAGATCGGCAAGGCACTAGACTGCCTGGCGTTCTGCCCGGACGTCGTCATCCAGCATCTGCACTACCTCGCGGTGCCCGGCATCACTCGTGACGCGACGTACGCTGAAGCTGAGCAGCGGAACGGCTACGATGACCGGATGTTCAACCGGTGGCTGGCGGAGCGGCGGGACGCTGATGCAGCACGCGTCGCCAGAATGCGCGATGACCACTCACGGCTGCGTTTGCCGAAAGCAGCTGAGCTATGATATAATTATCTTAAGAACTAGGAATGGAGACGAGGTGAAGTAAGCGACAATGAGCCGGAAGCACCGCGGCCCGGTTTTGTTTACCGTGCCAGCTGACCTTGAAGAAGCTCAACATGACAGCCAGCGAACCGCCGACCGGCGAGAGCTGGTCACTCAGAAGTACAGGCTTACCGACCCACTGGAGATCGCGGTCTTCGAGGTAATGGACCGGTTTCAGGGTGAAAACGGCCTGTCTGTATTTCGCGTCAGTTACCTGGCACGATGCGTGATCGCAGAGCTGCGGTCACTCGGTTACATCGAGCAAAGCGGAGAATGATGACCCGAAGCATTTCAGCAGTACTCAGCGCAGCAGTCATCACTGGGCTTGCCTTGACTGGCTGCCAAGGCAGCATTCTCAGCGCCGCCGCACATCGCAGCGGCGGTGAGAACCCAGGGCAAGGCTGGGAAGCGCAAGGCCAGGTCAAGATACACAACCACGACGACTGGTGCCTGACCGCATCGCAGTCACCTGTCGCGTATGATCCAGTTTACGTCGCTCCTTGCGTCGAGAATGACGCTCGGCAGGTCTGGCATCTGGCACGCGTTAACTCAGCCGGGCAGATCACGCTGTCCGCTTATGCGTTGTCTGTAGGGCAGCGAGGCGCGCTGGACACCGCTCGACTGGTGAACGTCCACACCAGCAACCCGCGTACTGAGCAGTCCATCGTCACGTTCACCGAAGTGCAAGGCGGTGAGTGGTGGACGATCGGCCTGCCTCAATTCCGAGGCGGCACGCTGCTGACGGCGCCGGTCCGGCTGAACAAGCGGTCTTACGTCTACCCACTTGCGTGGAAGTCGCCGCAAGCGCCATCACAGTCGAACCAAGACTGGGATCTGCCGGTGTTCCAGCCGGTGGAGTAGACGAAAGCCGGCCGGACGCAAGAAAAGGCCCCCACTCGCGGATGGGTACGCGAGTGGGGGCTGCTTTGCGTCGGCTACGCGCCTGGCGATGCAGGCGCTGCCGTACCGGTTTTCGCGGAAGCTGCCGGTGCTGCCGGAGTCTGCGCGGCAGTGGCTTCAACTTGCAGTGCTGCCGCGGCAAACTCGATGAACGCGTTGACCGCCGCCAGGACCGGCGCGCTGATGCTCGGGTCGACGACTTTCAGCGTGTCTTCGATGACGGGAACAAGAGCTTCCGCGTGAGCGATGACACCGCTGTGCACCAGATGAACCGACTTGAGCTGGCGCTCCAGGTCACGGCGAGCGTGACCGGTGACGTCTTCGATGGTTTTCTCTGCTTTTTCTGCAGCCTGGCTAAGCCATCCCACGCTGTAGTTCCTCTCACTCAACTGCTTCCGGCTCTGGTTCTTACTTGATGCCCAGCAGCACTGCCCACGTCTCCGGCCCGACGATGCCGTCAGCTGAGATCTTGGCCGACTGCTGCACTCCGTCGACGGCTAGCGTGGTCTGCGGTCCGAAATTCCCGTCGATCGCCGTAGAGTGACCTCGAGCGCAGCAGAGCCCTTGGATGGTCCGGACAACTTCCCCTGACATGGTCGCTCTGACCGTCGGCAGTGCCGCCATGGCTTCCTCCCAAGTGACCGGTGCTGATTTGACCGGGACCGGTGAAGGCGGTTCCGGTATCTTCCCTGCTTTCGTATCCCAGAATGGCAGGCTGCTCAAGGCGACCGACTCATCATAGGCAGAGAACGACACCCACTGCGTCATCGCGTCGTGCCCGGCCAGGTGCTCTTTGCCAGTCCATTGCGCTCCCCAGTACAGCCCGTCTGGGTTGGCGTTCCCGAAGACGCTCGACTCAGAGCCGTAGACGATCAGCTTGTAGCCGGCGTCTTTCAAGTCAGCATACACGGCTGCGATGTACGAAGAGTCGGCTGATGTCTCGACGTCCCAGGCTACCAGGCAGCCGTGAGGAGCGCCGATCGCCTTAAGCCGAGCCACCGCAGCGGTGACATCCGTACTGGGAGTAGCCGCACTCGGGTTGTCGCGAACGAAAACAGGAAGCCGGTACCGAGCGTGCTGGCCGGCAATCTCTGCGTCCGTCCAGACGTGAGTCGCGTTGCCGCCGATGTAGAACGCGACACCGTCCGTTGCTGGTGGGTTGCTCAGCGGGTATGCCGCGTCGTAGAAGGTAAGTACGGTCATCTTTCTCCCATCTGGTTGCTCCACCAGGCGGCTGGCGCGTGATCGCGGCACCACGGCGGCACGTCATCGTTCGGCACCAGCCTTGCCGTCATGGCGTCCGTCTCCTGCCGGCTATGACAGTGCATCGCCAGCTTCCTCTCGAACGCTTCCGGCCCGCCGAGCCAGCTGAGATGCCAGCCAGCATGATTCACTGTGGGAAACAGATGCCGGATGTCACGAGATTGAGACAATGTCACGCTAGGCTGCCACGGCACGATGACACTCGTCGGCAGCAGCTCCGGCATAGCCTGGTCCAGTGTCAGCATGATGTTCCGCATCATCAGGCACCACGGCGACACCGCCTGAGCTGCTACGGCCATCGCCGTCTCCGATGGGATCTCATCGACGTCGGCCACGATGACCGGGTCACCCGGCTGAGCGCGAGTACGCAAGACGCTCATCGCGATGTCACGCTGCTGATGTTCTCGCTCCCAGGCGCTCGGCCCCGGCATGCCGTTCGTCTTGACGTAGATGATCCTGCTGCGCCACCGGTGGAACCGGCCGTAGTAGTCCAGGCCGCCGTCGAGCGAGTACGGCTTCGGGTTCCCGTGGTTGTCGGTCCCGGCTTCTACGATGACGTGAGTGACGTCATACGGCTCGAGTGTAGCCAGCCGGCACTCGAGAACGTCGAGCTCGCCGGCGAGCATGAAGCAGTCGTAGATCAGCTGGGAGCTCCTCCATTTGCCGGCCACGGCGCTTCCCAGCGCCCGGCAGCGACTTCAGCCAGCGCGTGCTGGTAGAGCCGCTCATCCGACGTCATCCGGTCGCTCTCACTCATACCGGCACCGCGACCCGGCTGTGCCCACCAGTGAGTGAACGCGTAGCCGGTGCGCAGCACGCACGGCCAGCCGGCTTGCCTGGCTCGTTCCGTGATAAAGTTGTCGGTGTAGTAGTGAGCCGTGAACAGTGGCTGGATCCGCTCCCACTGCACTCGAGACATGAAGGGAATCAGGCAGCAGGTCACCACACTCCAGTCTGGAGCCACCGATCCCCACACCGGCAATCCTTGTGGGATGCCATCAGCTGTGTAGACTTGCGGCGATGGCAGGCAGCCCATCTCGACGGCTTCAATCGCGTAGCGCCACCAGCCATCTCGAGGCTCGCAGTCATCATTCCCGAGATGGATGTAATCTCCGGTAGCCTTCATCGCTCCTGCCTGCCAGGCAAGGCCGACTGACTTGTGCCCGTATTCTGCGATGATCTCGAGCTCATGCGGGCCGGCTCTGAGAGCTCGGTACGCGTTGTGACACCGGCTGTAGACTTCTTCACGGCCGCTGATCGTCGGGATCACTACGCTGATCTTCACGGCACTTGCGCCAGCATTATACCACGAGGCGTCCTGAGTGACAAGGACGGCCAGCCTAGTTCACGCAGTACTTCGTGCAGGTAATCATGCAAGGCTTCTCTGCCCATGTTCGGCGCCGTGTCGTGTACGGCGACAATGGCCCCGGAGCTGAACTTGCTTCGCCACTTGCGGATCTCTTCGACGCGGATGTCAGCGGTGCCAGAGTCGATCCAGGCGAAGTCGATGCGATCAGGAGGATCCCACTCGAGTGAGCTCGCGCAGATGACGGTGACCGGAAGCCCTTGGACCGCTTCAGTGGCGATCTTGGCCGCATTGCCATCGACCTCAACCGTCCACAGCCAGCCGTGCCGGTTTGCCTTCAGCGCATCGCCGATCATCACCGCGGTGGCGCCGGTTGCGGTGCCAGTCTCGACGACGACCTCAGGCTGAGCCGCTCGGATGAGCGCGGTCACCAGCGCCGACACCTCATGCTCAGCGGCGTCTGCGTCATCTGCATCAGCGTGCCACCATGACGGTGATGGGCACCACGGTGATGGCGGCGTCCAGAGATCCTCGGTTGCCATCAGTACTCCTCCACAAACCGAGCGAACCCACGCTCGCGCTTACCAAGAACTTCGCGGTATTCTTGCGGTGGTGGGTTCGCAGTGAATGACGACCGAGCTCGCATGATTTCCCATGGTTCCGGCAATGCGTTGCTGCCGGTCTCGCCGATGTCTTCAGCTCTTGACACTGCTGGAGCCAGTATATCCAACCCACCGGGAAGACACCAGCTGTGGTTTACCCACATCCACCAGTTTCCTGCTCCTTCATCCCAGCGCCTGGCGAGCATTTCCCACTTGCGCCGGTGGAATCCCATCAGTGCGCCGGCGAGCTGCGTTCTCCAGACCGCCGGCAAGCCGCCATCTTGCTGATGGTCGGTACCAGAGCGAAGGGCCAGAACGGTATCATCAGCCGCGTACTTCTGCCGGTGCCACGAGTGAAGCTCAAGCAGGTCAGCTGATGGCAGAAAGTCATCGAGAGCCTGGATCACGTAGTCGCTGACCGTGAAAGCGCTGTTCATCGACGCAAAGACGTTCCACGCGTGCCCGAGGCGCTCTTTGTTCACCACAACGCGACGTGACGTGAAGTCAACGGCTTCGCACAAGCTGACCGCTTCATCACAGCCAGGTTCGCAGTGGAATTCCAGTTGGGCGTCACTGATCCCGCGAACTTCCGACCAGGCAGCTAGCACTTGCTTCAGGTAATGTGGCCGGTTCCAGACCGGGAACGCCACCGCTGCAGGCGTCACCCGTTCCACATCCCATTTGCGTCGAACCGCCGGAAGTGATCCCAGCAGCGGTTCACGCCTTCTTCGAGGCTGACTGATGGTGCCCAGCCGAGATCTCGGAGAGGAGTGGCGTCCAGGTGCTTGTGCAGTGTGATCTGGTGTGGTGCCGGGATGACGGTGATCTCTGACGAGCTGCCGGTGATTGAGACCACGAGTTGAGCGATGCTGGCAACGGAACGATGGTCGTCATCTCGGCACACGTTCAGCACACTGGGATAACCTGTTTCAGTAATCATCGCCAGGCCGCGAATCGCATCGCCAACCCACGTCATGCACCGGCTGGTGCCTTCATGCACTGTGATGCCGAAGCCGTGCGAAGCCTGCCAGATCATAGAGTGGAGCACATTGTAACCGACGGCACCCGGCCTCCCAGAAGTGCTCGGCACCGTCCCTTTAAGTGGCGGTGAGAATGAAGGGCCATACGGCATGTTGAGCCGAGCGATCACCAGGCCATCAGGTGCGTAAGCACGAGCGGCTTCTTCACCCCACTTCTTCGACAAGCCGTACATGTTCAGCGGCAACGGCTCGGCGTCTGCGTATACCACTTCACTGGCTGCTGCGCGGCCGTACACCTCACTCGACGACACGTACACGAGCCGAGCGCCGTATGCTGCCGCATCTCTGGCAATCTCAGCCGTCAGCCCAGCATTCATCGCGGTCGTCTTCACCAGGTCTTCTTCACCCCATACCCGGCCGTACAGAGCGGCAAGATGGATGACCACGTCCGGCTTGACGTCATGCAGCCAGCGGCGTCTTTCCGGGCTCGCAAGATCGAACACCCGGAAAGTATCCCAAGTAACTGGGCCGTCCGGCTTGCTGCTGTCTTGGCCGTGCACTGCATGGCCTCTGCTGGCGAGCTCAGGCAGAAGCCAGCCGCCGATGTAGCCGGCGGCACCGGAGACAGCGATGATCATGAAGTCATGTTCCTGTTCTCTTCACTGCCGGCAGTTCTCTGCTCTTTCTTGGCCGTTTCCGGCAGCGGCTCAGTGCGTGGATGGCCCAGCGGGCTTGCCAGCCGTCTCCGAAGCCGCTTGACTGAATTGAGAATGCCGGTGCCGAACGCCCCGTTCAGCTGAGCAGACAGTACCAGAAGACCACGCCACAAGATGATGAAGCCGACGAGCCACAACGCGATCATCTCCACCCAGGCGAGTGTGATGTCGCTGGCACCGTGAAGGCCGAAGTCATAAGCCATGACTGGCTCGAGAAGAGCCAGAGCTATCGCGATCTCGAGAGAGATGATATTCACGCCCCACTGCGACTGCCACCACGGCCAGGCGGTCCCACTGAAGATGATGAAGCCGACAGCAGACCAGAACGCGAAGCTAGCTCCCCACTCGCTCATTGTCCGCAAGTACTCGGGAATCATTTCTCACTGCTTTCGATGATCTTTATGAGAGCTTCTGCGACATGGTTTTTCTCTCGAAGCGCCTTGAAAACCGGTGTCACAGTCTGGCGTTCTTCTTCGAGATGACGCCGCTGTGCTTCGAGGTCAGCTATCGCGCGCCTGGCTGACCACTCAGCTTCCATCCGAGCTGCTCTTACCTCTTCTGACACTGCGCGCACGCGTCGCCTCCGGAAGAACATTCTGGCTACCTTGCGTTCTTACCGCGTTCATGACACCGGCGACGAGATGCAACGCTTCGGTGGTGGACTCTCCACGCTCGCTGGCAAGCCGCAAGGCTTCTCTCGTTCTCTCGTGTGCTTCTCTTTCCTGGTTGTAGAGGTCTTTCCAGTCGTCTCTCTCGCGAGGCGACACGATAAGCCCCTTCAGCCAGCACACGATCCAAATGCCGGCGACGCCGCCATTCGTGAGAATCGGGATGTATGCCTCGATATCCGACCATGAGATGCCTGTAGCTCCCATCGACTATTCACAATGCCATGAGCAGTGTGATCTGACAGCCGCCGAGCTTTCTTCTTGATGTGGGGACAGCACTCACTCGGCCTCACATTCAGTTATCGATCATAAGTCACTCGCAAACCCAGATTACGCTGAAGGTGCAGCCGTGCCCTGAGTTTGTGATATTCCCGATCGTGCTGAACGTCGCACCGCCGAGTTGCTGCTGGTACTGCGGCTGCACGACGTCACCGGTATTCAGGTAGTACAAGCCGATGGCTTCAGCGCCGGGAAACGCACTGGAAACCACGCTGGCAGCTATGTACTGGTACCAGTCAGGTGCGTTAGCGCCACCAGGCGACTGGAAGATCGCCGCTCTGCATGATGCTGCGGTTCCGAGCACCGACTGCTTGTAGCCGCCGAGGACCAGGTACCAGCCAGGCACTTTAGCTGCGTACTCGCTGCTGCCGCTGTTCCAGCCGCCGTAGTTGTCGCCGGCAGAACCGTGGACGATACCGGATGGTGACGCGTTCATCGTGATGGCGTGGAACGCGTTATTGCTCAAGCCGGTCTGAGCCGTGCCCTGGAAATTCAGCAGGTACGGCCGGTTAAGCAAGAACGATATGTCATTGGTGAGATGCGTCTGGAATGCGGATACAAGTGCGGTGCCGCTTGCTCCTGCCTGCCAGCGGTATGATGTGTCTGGCGGCGTCCACGATACTGAGCCATTCGATCCAGCAAGTGTACCGAGCCAAGTCATGACCAGCCGGCACTGAGAGCTGTTTCCAAGCGAGTTCGCGGCGGTGGTAGAAGTGACAAGAGTAATGCTGTCGCTGGCATTGAGGTCGAGAAGCTTAGATACCTGGCACGCGTTGGTGCCGC
>Ga0335069_10005635_pt1 | contig 18359 bp, 17 predicted proteins | sample Lox_Sample_11_FD_206714 | JGI IMG/M metagenome (GOLD analysis project Ga0335069, IMG submission 206714) | Soil microbial communities from Loxahatchee National Wildlife Refuge, Florida, United States - Lox_Sample_1.1 | ecosystem: Environmental > Terrestrial > Soil > Wetlands | place: USA... | reverse complement strand
CGGCCCAGCGACGAGCGGGCCCCGTCGGCGACGATCAATCGGCCACACCCCACCTCGGTGCCGTCGGCCAACGTCAGCGATATCACGCGTCGCGACGAGTCATGATGCGCGGCAACCACTTTGGTCCCGAGCAACATCCGGGCCCCGGAATCCTCGGCGCATTTGCGGATCCGGTCGTCGAGTTCGAGGCGGGCCACCGCGCTGCTGGTCGACGGGAACGACGGGCCCGGCCAGTCGATTTCCACCTCGCCGCCGAACCCGCTCATCCGCAGTCCGCGGTGCCGGATGCGCGTGTCGAGCCAGTCACCGAGCCCCAGCCGTTCGAGCTCGGCGACGGCGCGCGGGGTCAGCCCGTCCCCGCACGGCTTGTCGCGGGGGAAGCCGGCGGAGTCGATGACCAGGACGTCGCTGCCGGCGCGGGCGGCCCAGGCGGCCGCCGCCGAACCGGCCGGTCCGGCGCCCACGACCACCAGGTCGGCTCCGATAGCTCTCGTCTCCATGCCCACCAGTATGTTTGGTCGGGTGAGGACTCCGGAGACGGTGGTGGCGGGCATTGACTTCGGGGATGCCGAATTCGCCGCGACCGTGCGGGACGGTGTGGGCCGGATCGAGCAGCTCATGGACACCGAGCTGCGCGGCGCGGACGCGGTGATGACCGACTCGCTGATGTACCTATTCGAGGCCGGCGGCAAGCGGTTCCGGCCGCTGTTCACCGTGTTGTCCGCGCAGATCGGGCCGAACCCGGACGCGGGGGAGGTGACGATCGCCGGCGCGGTCATCGAACTGGTCCACCTGGCCACGCTTTATCACGATGACGTGATGGACGAGGCCGAGGTCCGCCGCGGCACGCCCACCGCCAACGTGCGCTGGGGCAACAACGTCGCGATCCTGGCCGGGGACTATCTGTTCGCGACGGCGTCGCGGCTGGTGTCGCGGCTGGGACCCGAGGCGGTGCGGCTCATCGCCGAGACGTTCGCGCAACTGGTGACCGGGCAGATGCGCGAGGGCCGGGGTGCCGCCGAGGGGGCGGATCCGGTCGAGCACTACCTGAAGGTGGTGTACGAGAAGACGGCGTGCCTGATCTCCGCGGCGGGCCGGTTCGGCGCGATGTTCTCGGGCACCGACGGCGATCAGGTGGAGCGGCTGAGCCGCCTGGGCGGCATCGTGGGCACCGCGTTCCAGATCTCGGACGACATCATCGACATCGACAGCGACTCGCGCGAGTCCGGCAAGCTGCCCGGGACCGACATCCGCGAAGGGGTGCACACCCTGCCGATGGTCTACGCGCTGCGCGAGCCGGGCCCCGAGGCCGTGCGGCTGCGCGAGCTGCTGTCCGGGCCGGTCGACGACGACGCGGCGGTGGACGAGGCTTTGGCGCTGTTGCGTGCGTCACCCGGCATGGCCAGGGCGAAGCACTTCCTGGCGCAGTATGCGGCGCGGGCGCGCCAGGAGCTGGACCTTTTGCCCGAGGTCCCGGGCAGGCGCGCGCTGGAGACGCTGGTCGACTACACGGTGAGCCGGCAGGGTTAGCGCGTCCCGGAACCTCGACGGCCGTTTCAGGCGTTCAATGGGCAGTAGTTGATGCTCCAAGAGAGGATCCAAGAGAGGAAAGGACACCGATGACCTGGCATCCGCATGCCAACAGGCTGAAGACCTTCGCCCTGCTGGTCGGTATGTCCGCGTTGATCGTGTTCGTCGGCTCGCTGTTCGGCCGGACGGCGATGTGGGTGGCGGTGCTGTTCGCCATCGGCATGAACGCCTACACCTACTTCAACAGCGACAAGCTGGCGCTGCGGGCGATGCATGCGCAACCGGTTTCCGAACTGCAGGCACCGGTGATGTACCGGATCGTGCGCGAGCTGGCCACCGCCGCGCACCAGCCGATGCCCAGGCTGTACATCAGCGACACCAACGCGCCCAACGCGTTCGCCACCGGACGCAACCCGCGCAACGCGGCGGTGTGCTGCACCACGGGCATCCTGGGGATCCTCAACGAGCACGAGCTGCGCGCCGTGCTGGGCCATGAGCTTTCACACGTCTACAACCGCGACATCCTGATCTCCTGCATCGCCGGGGCCATGGCGTCGGTGATCACCGCGCTGTCCTACATGGCGATGTTTTTCGGCGGCGGAAACCGAGAGGGCGGCAACCCCTTTGCGATGCTGCTGGTTTCGATGCTCGGGCCGATCGCCGCGACGGTGGTCCGGCTGGCCGTGTCCCGGTCGCGGGAGTACCAGGCGGACGAGTCGGGCGCCGTGCTGACCGGCGAGCCGCTGGCCCTGGCGTCGGCGCTGCGCAAGATCTCCGCCGGGGTTCAGGTCGCGCCGCTGCCCCCGGAGCCGCAGCTGGCCAGCCAGGCGCACCTGATGATCGCCAACCCGTTCCGCGCGGGCGAGCGGATCGGTTCGCTGTTCTCGACGCACCCGCCGATCGAGGACCGCATCCGCCGGCTGGAGGAGATGGCGCGGGGCTGATCCGGCCGCGGTACCGCGCCCGCATGCACCCGGCCGGAACCGTACGTACCATCAAATTTGATGGACATTCACGAAGCCGGACTGTCACTCGACCTGCCCGATTTGATCTTCGAGACCCGTGTCGGTGCGGGGATGAACCAGGCCCAACTGGCCGAAGCGCTGGGCACCAGCCGGGCGGCGGTTGCGGCCTGGGAGAGCGGCACCGAGGTGCCGCGCGTGGACGAGCTCGAACGCCTTGCGCAGGTCTGCGGCAAGCGGTTGCACATCAGGATCGACGTCGACTGAGAGTGGTGACTGCCCAACTTGGTAGCGCATGTGCTACCGAATCTGGTGGGAGTCATATGGTCTGGAGAGGCGCCGCTCTCCCTGGGGATGGGTGACTCGCGAATCCGGTTGCGCATGTGCTACCAAATCCCGCGTGGACCGCTACACCTACCGCGCGGAATGGTCGCCCCATTACAACGAGTACGTCGGCGTGTGCGTCGAACTGCCTTACTTGAGGCGCGAGGCGCCGACCGCCCCGGAGGCCGTCGCCGCCATCCAGGAGGCGCTCGTGGAACACCTGCACACCCTGCGCGCATGCGGGGATCCGATCCCCGCGCCGCTTTCCGAACGCAGCTATAGCGGGACGTTCAGCGTCAGGACCTCACCGGAGCTGCATGCCCGGCTGGCGCTGGAGGCCATCGAGCAGGGCGTCTCGATGAACCAGTGGATCGTCCAAAAGCTCAGCGGGCGTGCTCCGAGCAGCACTTTCGGGCTGTCCGGCTTCGATTAAGCCGCACGTCGATCGTCAATCGCGCCCCGGCTCGCGAGGTGCCCCGTCTCGAGCATGCCCCGGATCCGGACGGCGCCGCCGGTGGCCTCGAACTGGCGTTGCCAGTCGCTGATCGCCTGCTGCGCCGCGTGATCGAGGTAGTTGACCGAAAGGTCAACCGTGACAACAGCGCCGGCGGGAAGCGACGCCAGCACGCGCGTCAGCCGCGGCAGGGCCAGGAAGGTGCACGCCGGCCCCTCGATCAGCACCTGCCATTCCCGCCCGACGGGCTTGGCTTCGACCCTGGCCCGGATCACCCGCCATCCGGTCAACGCGATGGCCAGGGCGAGTCCGATCAGCACGCCGTGCAGCAGGTTGAGGAAGATGACGCTGACGGCGGTCACTACGTAGACCGCGAGATCCCCGTGCTTCATTGCCGTTTCGATGTGTGCGGGCTTCAGCAGCTGGATGCCGATGACGATCAGCAGGCCGGCCAGCGCCGCGGTCGGGATCTCTTCGACCAACTCCGCGAAGGGAACCGTGAACAACAGGATCCACACACCGTGCAAAAGCGACGAGGCGCGTGACCGCGCGCCCGCGTTGACATTGGTTGAGCTGCGGACGATTACGCCGGTGACCGGCAGCCCGCCGATCGCGCCCGACACAACATTGGCGGTGCCCTGCCCGATTAACTCGCGGTTGAAGTCGGTGCGCGGCCCGTTGTGCATCCTGTCGACCGACACCGCCGACAGCAGGCTCTCAACGCTGGCGATCAGCGCGACCGTGATGACGCCGATCGCCACCGCGCCCCAGTTGCCGTGCGGAATGTCGGGCAGCTGCAGCGCGTCCAGCGGCGACCCGTCGAGGTCGATCCGTCGCACGTGAAACGGGAACACCACCGAGATGATCGTCACCGCCACGATGGCGACCAGTGGGCCCGGGACGAAGCGCAACCGGGCCGGAGCCCAGCGCCAGCCGACCAGGATGACGATCACCAGCGCACCCAGCAGCACTCCGGGCCGGTGCGAGTCGATGATCTGACCCGGCAGGCCAATGAGGTTGTGCCAGGCCGAGCTTTTGGATTTTCCGCCCAGCAAGACGTGCGCCTGCTGCAACGCGATCGTGATCCCGATGCCGGCCAGCATGGCGTGCACCACGACGGGCGAGATCGCCAGCGCCGCCCGCGCGACGCGGCTCAGCCCCAGCAGAACCTGCAGGACACCCGCGGCGAGGGTGATCAAACACGTTACGCCCCAACCGAAATCGGACACCAGATCGGCGACCACCACCGTCAGCCCGGCGGCCGGGCCGCTGACCTGTAGCGGTGAGCCGCCGATGGCTCCGACGATGATTCCCCCGACGATCGCGGCGATCAGGCCCGCGAGCACCGGGGCGTTCGACGCGATCGCGATCCCCAGTGACAACGGGAGTGCGACCAGGAAAACCACGAGTGACGACGGCAAGTCGTGCCGGACAACCGATCGTATCCGGTCACGTCGTGATCGTTCGATGTTTTGCATCGGTCGCTTCCGTCGTCAAGTGTGAGCGGGGGACTTCGCTACGTCGGCGTAGCTTGTTGGCGCACAGTGGATTACGACTGCGCGAATCGGCAGGCCACGGCTGGCCACCTGGTCCGACGGTAGGGGGCGGGCAAAGCGCCGGTCAAGGCGACGGGCTTTGCCCATATCGAATGCAAATATTTCTTTACGAGTTGTTTGGTTGACGGCTCAGAAGCCCGAGCCGTGCACCTCGTGCCCGGGAACCTCGACCATCAGGCCACGGTAGGCCTGCTCGACGGTGGAGCCGTGGTTGATCACGGCGTCGACCTCGCGCGCAATCGGCATGTTCAGGCCAAATTCATCGGCGAACTCCATGATCACGCTGGCTGCCTTGACGCCCTCGGCGACCTGGTTCATCGAGGCGATGATCTCGTCGATCGGCTTGCCGGCGCCCAGTTGTTCGCCGACGTGGCGGTTGCGGCTGCGCTGGCTGGTGCAGGTCACGATCAGGTCACCCAGGCCAGCCAGCCCGGGGAAGGTGTCGGGGTCACCGCCCATCGCCACGCCGAGCTTCGTCATCTCCCGCAACGCGCGCGCGATCACCAGCGCGCGGGTGTTTTCCCCGATGCCCAGCGAATAGCCCATCCCGACGGAAATGGCGTAGACGTTCTTCAGCGCGCCGGCCATCTCGACCCCGACGACGTCGTCGGTGGTGTACACGCGGAAGCGCCGGGTGCGGAACAGTCCCGACAGCCGGGTGGCCAGGTGCTGGTCGGGCATGGCCAGCACCGCCGCGGCGGCGTAGCCCTCGCCCACCTCGCGCGCGATGTTCGGGCCGGCCAGGATGCCCGCCGGATGACCGGGCAGCACCTCCTCGATGATCTGCGACATCCGCATGTTGGTGCCCTGCTCGAGCCCCTTGACCAGCGACACCACCGGAACCCACGGTCGCAGCTCCCTGGCCAGCTCGGTCAGCACGCCGCGGAAGCCGTGCGAGGGCACGCCCATGACCACGACGTCGGCGCAGTTGGCGGCCTCCGCGAAGTCGGTGGTGGCGCGAAGGGTGTCGCTCAGAATGACGTCGTTGCCGAGATAGCGGCTGTTGCGGTGATCCTCGTTGATGTCCTTGGCGGTCTCCTCGGAACGCACCCATTGCAGCGTCGGCCCGCGGCGCGCGCAGATGGACGCGACGGTCGTTCCCCAGGAACCCCCACCGAAGACAACGACGTTGGGTTCGCGCTTGTCAGCTGCCATGGCGATCAGCGTATTGCCGACATCCGAGATTTAGAAGCAGTTCACCTCGGTAACGCAACCAACGGCCTCAGCGCAGGGGACTTCCGCCCCTACCTCCACAGCCCGATCTGCCGGATCGTCAAGGTGCAGTTCTGCCACGAGGGAGGTTTCATGCCCGGACGCGCTCGCCGGGGCCGTGTATTGGCGTCGCTGGCCGCGGCCGCTCTCGCGGTTTCGCTAGGGTCCCCAGGCATCGCCGTCGCCGACGGCGGTCGCCCACAGGTCAACCCGGAGGAAAAGGCGGCGGCCATGATACGGCCGGCCGTCATGTACCTGGCCGGTCAGAGTTACGGCGCGGTCCGGCTGCCCGACGGCCAGCTCCTGTCCCAGTTCGGCCCGGGCACGACGATGCCGTTCATCGCGACTTGGGCGTGCACCGCCTTCGTCATCAATCCCGAGGGCTGGGTCGCGACGGCCGGTCACTGCGTCGATCCCGACAGCGCCAAGTTGCTGATCCTCAAACGAGCCGCCAGGGAATACATGACGCAGTTTCCCGACGCGCCGGAAGCGCGCGACCCGGCCGCGGCGCTGGAGTGGCTGCAGAAGAACGCGAAGGTCGAAGGCGACACTCCCGACAAGGGCCCCGAAGTCGGCCTCGCGCTGACATACGGCACCGGCACCAAGGTCGCCGGGAAGGCCGCGGCCAACGTCGTGGATTTCCGGCCCATCGGCAAGGGCGACGTCGCGCTCCTCAAGGTGGACAAGCACAACCTGCCGTCGTCGGAGCTGGCCACCGACGCCGACGTCAGCATCGGCACATCGGTTCTCGCGGTGGGCTTCTCGCAGAGCACCGAGAACGTCACCGGCCCCACGCTGGACCCGACGAACAAGAGCGGCAAGGTCAGCAAGAAGTCGACGATGGGCTCGGCCGCCGAGTATGAGATCGACGCCGCGGTATCCGAGGGCATGAGCGGTGGCCCGACCGTCGAGCTCAACGGCAAGGTGATCGGCGTGAACAGCTTCGCCCCCGTCGGCGAACCGCAGCCCTTCAACTTCGTCGCACCGGCCGACGGCCTGTCCGCGATATTGGCGAGCAAGGGCGTCAAGGCGACGCTGGGACCCGCCGACGTGTACTACCGCAAGGGGCTCAAGCACTACTACGCGGGCCAATACACCGAAGCGATCGGCGATTTCGACCAGACCTTGTCGATGTCACCGGATTATCCCGGACTGGTCGACCTGAGGACGAGCGCGGCCAACCTGCGGCAGCAGAACGGCGATTTCTCGGCGCTCAGTGGCGCAAACCTGGTGTGGTATATCGCGGGTGGCGTCGCCGTCGTTCTTGCCGCGGGCGCGGCCTTCACGTTCCTGGTCGTGAGGAAGCGTTGGCCCCTCCTGACACCGGCCAGGGTGGCGGGCTTCCGGCCCTTCCCGCGCCGGCAGGCCGCTGCGGAGGCCGCGCCCGAAGACACCCAAGAGGTGCCCGCCGAGCCGCACTTCTGTTCGAGCTGCGGGGCTGAACACCATCCCGCCGAAAAGTTCTGCCCGAATTGCGGGACGCGGATCCCCGTCGCCGAGTCGGCGGTGGAGGTCAAGCGAAGCAGCTGACGCCGGTTACCCGGCCAGCGCTGCGCGGTCGGCCACGCGGCCGAACACCATCGCCTCCTCGATGCGGTCGAACCGGTAGTCGATCGCATCGGCGAGATAGTTCTGGCGCACATTCCACGGCCGCTTGGTGCCCGACTTGGGCAGCGCGTCAACCGACCGCTTCACGTAGTTGGCCTGAATGTCCCACGAGGGCTTGACGTCCATCGGCTCATTGCCCAGGTGCGGGTAGGCGTGCGTGTAGCCGTGGGACGCCATGTGTGCCAACAGTTTTGCCGTGGCCCGCGCGGTGATGTCGGCCCGCAACGTCCAGGACGCGTTCGTGTACCCCACACACCAGAACAGGTTGGGCACATCCTCGAGCATGTGCGCCTTGTAGACGAAGCGGTCGCGGTGATCGATCGCGACGCCGTCCAGGCTGATCGCGGCCCCACCCAGCGCCTGCAGTTGCAGGCCCGTCGCGGTGACGATGATGTCGGCATCGAGGTGCTTGCCGGATTCGAGCACGATGCCGGTGGCGTCGAAGCGATCGATGTGGTCGGTCACCACCTCGGCGCGACCGCCACTGACGGCGTTGTAGAGGTCGGCGTCGGGGATCAGGCACATCCGCTGGTCCCATGGGTTGTACCGCGGCTTGAAGTGGACGTCGACGTCATAGCCGGCGGGCAGGTTCTTGATCGCGAGCTGACGCAGCAGCCGCCTCACCAAACCCGGTGCCGTGCGGGAAAAGAAGAAGAACACCGCCTCGGTCAACGCGCTGTACATCCGGATCGCAAGGTGAGCAGCCTTGCGCGGCAACAGTTTTCGGGCAACGGCGGCGACCTTGCCGTACTTGGACGCCGAGATCAGATACGTCGGCGAGCGCTGCAGCATGGTCACCTTTTCGGCGCGCTCGGCCAGCGACGGCAGAAGCGTGACGGCCGTGGCACCGCTGCCGATCACGACGATCCTCTTGCCGGTGTAGTCCAAATCCTCGGGCCACTGCTGGGGGTGCACGACGGTGCCCTCGAACCGTTCGATGCCGGGGAAGTCGGGGGTGTAGCCCTCGTCGTAGCTGTAGTAGCCGCTGCCGAAGAACAGGAACCGGCCGCGGTACTGCTTCTCGGCGCCGTCCTCTTCGACGGTGACCGTCCAGGTGTCGGTGGACGAATCCCAATCCGCCGTCCGGACGTGGCTGTTGAACCGGATGTGGCGGTCGATGCCGTACTTGCGGGCCGTGGCGGTGAGGTACTCACGGATGTGAACGCCGTCGGCTATGCCTTCCTTCCGGGTCCAGGGCTCGAACGGGAACGAGAGCGTGAAGATGCTGCTGTCGGAGCGAACACCGGGGTAGCGGAACAGGTCCCACGTGCCGCCGATCTGCGCGCGCCGCTCCAGGATGGTGTAGGTCAGGCCGGGGTTGCGCTCGGCGATCCGGTAGGCGGCGTCGATGCCGGAGATGCCGGCGCCGACGATGATGACGTCGAAGTGGCCGTCCTGCTGCGGAATCAGCGTCATCAGAGAACCTCGCTTCCAGCTACCGGTAGTTGACGAACTGCAGCGCGACGTCAAGGTCGGCCTGCTTGAGCATCGCGATGACGGCCTGCAGGTCGTCGCGGCTCTTGCTGGTGACGCGCACCTCGTCGCCCTGGATCTGCGTCTTGACGTTCTTGGGTCCTTCGTCGCGGATCAGCTTGGTGATCTTCTTGGCGTTCTCGCTGCTGATGCCCTGCTTCAGGGTGCCGGTGACCCTGTAGGTCTTGCCGGACGGTTGCGGCTCGCCGGCGTCGAACGCCTTCATCGAGATGTCGCGGCGGATCAGCTTCTCCTTGAAGACGTCGACGGCGGCCTTGACGCGCTCCTCCGTCGACGAGGTCAGCTCGATGGCCTCGTCGCCTTTCCATGTGATCTTGGTGTCGGTGCCGCGAAAGTCGAAACGCGTGGCCAGCTCCTTGGCGGCCTGGTTGAGCGCGTTGTCGACCTCCTGCCGGTCCACCTTGCTGACGATGTCGAACGATGAGTCAGCCATCCGATCCGTCCCTTCCTCTGGGTGCTAGCCGTTTGTGCCTTGTCTACCCGTTCGTTGTAACCTGTCTGGCGGCAGGTTGCCCGAGCGGCCAATGGGAGCGGACTGTAAATCCGTCGGCTTACGCCTACACAGGTTCGAATCCTGTACCTGCCACCAGAGTTCAGACGGTAATTTTTGGTCGAGCCGCGGCTTTCTGCGTCGACATTGAAATTGTCACGGATTGTCACAAGTCGCGGCTAACTATGCGGCGCTGTAGGGCGAACACCGGTTCGACTCAGCTAACAATCGGTAGCCGCTGAAGCCGCCTGCCGGGACTGCGAGGGCCCTTCGATGTGGCTGCTACGAATTCGTGACGACGCGGGCCAACCTGCGCGCTGCGTCTGCCAGCGCAGGCTCATGCCAGTGCACATATGTCGGGTGCCGCAGTCCTGTCGTTAGCGAATACGCTTCAGCGCCCGACGGGCCAGTGCTCGACTGTGATGTCGTCCATGGGGAAATCGGCAGGGTTGCCCGTCGCCAAGCGAGCATCGATGCCAGCGGTGGCCGCGGCAATCAGGCAGTCGGCCTGGTGAAGTGTGATCCCTCGTCCGGCGAACTGGCGGCGCCACCGCCCAGCGCGAATTCCTTCCGACGGACCCAACGGTGCACACCGTAAGCCCCGCATCAGTCGGTGTGCTATGGCTTCTTCGCCGGGAAGCAGTCCGCGCCAGATCTCCTCGATCGAGATCGCACAAGTCCAGGGTTCGTCACCTTGGCGACGCAGAGCGCGTAGGCGCTCGCCCGCCGGACGGCCACGTAGAGCGTCGATAAGGACGGTCGAGTCGAGCAGTATCCTTCCCACGTCAGCCGACGCGACGCCGGTCGGAGCGTTGGCGGCGGACCCATTCACCGGGATCGTCATCCCATTCGTGGCCCTCGTCGGGGATCGCCCCGAGCGCTGCCTCGATATCGTCCCATCGCCGCTCGTCATCGAGCCCGCGGCGAATCAACTCCGCAATGAATGCGCTGCGTCGCCTGCTTCCAGCCCGCCGATCGAGCTCGGCAACGAGCTCGTCATCGACAGTAATGTGCAGTCGCATGTGCTGACTATAGCCCACTAGCGCTCCGGCTTCACTTGCCAAATCCCCGCCATAGGGCTTTCAGATCCTCGACTCGTCGAGAGTCACACCATCCACTCTCAGCCGCTACTTCGACGCCGGGACGGCGGGCCCATGCCTTCTGCCGCAACCAGGCAGCGGCCGAGCTGGCCGCGTCCGGTAAGCAACCGAAGAACTTGCCGTTCCACGCCCCTGATTATCCGGCCGAACTGCTGGCCTCCGACGCGGTCGCGATCACCCACGACGAGGTGGATGGCATGGGCCTGTACGCCGAGTTCGGGCTGATCGAGGAGGCGTTCGCCGACCCGAGCCTGCTTTGTCGCCCGGAGTACAGCCGACGAGTCCGCGACTACCTCGACGATCCCACCGTCTCGCCGCTGCTGTTCGAGCGGATGGCCGCGCGCGACCCTGGGCGCACCAACCAGGTGTTCCGTAAACTGTTGGGGCGCAAGCACTTCGATTGGGCACTCGGCGGCGAGAAGCTAATGCGTCGGCGCAAGCCCGACTACTTTGATCGGCCGCGCTTGCCGCGCGTCGTGCCGCTCAGCGACAAGCTCGCACGGTACGCCGCAAGCGCATAGGACGCACAGTAAGGTCGCGCCCATGTCCAAGACGAACCGGCATCGCGGTACACAGAAGGGCCGCCGCCCGGCCCGGCGCACTGCCCGGGCTCGGCAGCACACGTCGGCCGAGCCGGATCTGCTCGCCGATGTCCGACGCGCCCTCGCCGATCGGCACCCGTTGAGCCTGTTGAGCCTCGTGAGCACGCTGCTGTGCGTCACCGACCCGCGCCGCAACCATCCATTCGCCCGGCCCGACGCCCCGGACCTGGCCGCGCTGACCCGCGAGGAACTTGTCCGGACGTTCCTCGACGTCCCCGCTCCGGAGACGTCGGCGTTGCTCGCGGTGATCGCCGAGATGGCGGGTGATGACGACGTGCTGCGTGCCCGCATCCGACGCGAGCTCGCCGTGCGCCCCAACGTCGAACCGGCCTGGCTTGCACAGCTTTGCCAGATGTCGACCTATCGGGCGGTGCGGATGAGCCACGTCCTCGGCGACGGCGACAACGTCATGCTCGGGACGCGGCTGCCGGGCGGGCACGAACTCACCTGTTTGGTCTACATCGACCACAACCTTGGCACGCTGGTCAAGGACGCCTTCGTCGTACCCGAGGCGATCGCAAGCATGATGGCCAAATTCAAGCGCGTGACCAAGGATCCCGACACGCGGTGGCACGATATGAGCCTCGCCGATGCGCGCGCCTGGGTCGATGCGGCGATCGAACTGGCCGCGATCACCTTCCCGCCGCTGGAGACCGAGACCTGGCCTGCGTGTCGCGCATTGGTCGAATGGATCACCCGAGGACTACCCGAAGGTGGAACCGGATACCAACGGCCACAATGGGATTCAGCGAAACTCGCGCGGCTCACGGATCGATTCTTCGCCTCGCCGTCCGGAGCCCGGCTCGACGATCCCGATCACCGTGGGCTGCTGGAGTCCCTCCTCTGGTACAGCACCGACTACGGCCCCGGCGACCCACTCCGATGGAGCCCGGTCAAGGTGGAGATCCTGCTCGACGACTGGATTCCCCGCAAGATCGTCGCGCCTGCGGAGTACCTGGCCAAGGCCCCGGATCTGCTGCGGGCGTTCATCCGCTTCGCTCACCCGGAGGCCGAACTACGGTCCGACCTGACCGACGAGGCGCTAGCCACGATCGACGACTGGGAGCCGCGGTACCAGCAGACGATCCGCTCACCACGACCGCAGGGGCCGGGCGCGCTGCTGGCCGCGCTCGGCGTCGACACCGAGGACATGGCGGACATGCCAGTCGGCCCCGAGGAGCCGGAGAACTTTGAACAGTCGATGCTCGACTGGCTCGCGCTGGACGTCGGAGACCGAATCCGGTTGGACCGGCTCGATGACACCCCACTGCCGGATGAACCGTTCCGGTGGGACGGCATCCCCGACGACGTGACAGCACGTGTCCACGAGGTCCTCGCGCTCACCGACCGCTGCTGTGAGGAGATACTCGACGTCGAGTACCGCACCGCATGCCGACGGGTGCTCGCCCGCGTCGCATCCAGGGGACCCGAGGTCTTCCTCCGCAAGGGGCGCGCGAAAACCGCTGCCGCAGCGCTGGTCTGGACAGTTGGCAAGGCCAACGACCTGTTCATGCAGCGGACTGGCGGTATGCAGGTTAGAGATCTCGTGAGCCATTTCGGGCTGGGGCAAGGCAGCGTTTCCCAGCGTGCCGCCACCATGCTCCGCGCAGGCGGATTCCACGACGACACCTACAACGTGCGACTGGGCTCGCCCGACTACCTGGTGGCGGCCCGCCGCCGACGGATCATCGAGATGCGCAACCGCTACCGGCGGCTCGCAGAAGCAACGAGCTGAAGCCCCGGGCTTTGTGCAATTCGAGCGGGTTCCCGATGATGCAAAGGCCTTTGCTCACACTGAGGTCGGGAGCTGGCCGGTTGCCTTCCAGGTCCAGCCTCTGCCGATGGGTGTGCGACAGCCGAGCAGCCGCCGTAGCTAACCATCCGCGCGATTGCCAACTTGTGCCGCCGTTCCTGTGTGTCAATGGATTCGTGAACGAAACGCGGCGCGACGGCAGAGATCGCGTAGAACGCGGCGCGGTGATTTGAACGGGCGACTGCTCGCGACCTGTGCGTTTGAGACCCGCAAGGTGACGCGAGACTCGGACCGGTTACCTCATAACCCGGAGATCGCAAGCCACGAGGCTGTAGACCGCATTACCCGCGGCAAACGGTTTTGTCGGGTGATTTCGAGTGCTCTCGACAACTGAAATTGTCACGACATTGTCACACGCCGAGTGCGACAATTATGGACGGCCATCCCACGTCAGAGCCCATCGCTGCGACAACAGGCGACACATCGGGACGCCACAACGCGGACTGTAAATCCGTCGCGAAAGCTTCACAGGTTCGAATCCTGTACCTGCCACCACCAGGTGACGGGTATTTCTTGGTCGAGCAGCGGCTTTCTGCGTCGACAGTGAAATTCCCATGGATTGGCACAACTCGCGGCTAACTGTGCGGCGCTGTAGGCGAACACCGGTTCGACTCAGCTAACAATCGGGGCGATGGCTTTCCTTGGGGGAAGTGCGCCAATTAACGAGCCAGTCCGAGGAACACCATCAAAGACCGTTCGATGTCCGCCATAAGTGCGGACGGCGCCCGACCGATACGCGCGCCAAGATTCGATCGGCGGACGGTCGTGATCTTGTCGATCATCGCGAAGCTGGGCTCGGCGATCTTCGTCGTCTTGTCGTTCGGCACGGCGACCCTGGATATCGGCGTGTCGGTGACCGTCGTGGTCAGCGGGATGACGACGACCGAATCTGTCTCCGAGAACAGGTCGTCTTGGACGATGATCGCCGGGCGCGGCTTGGCTGCGTAGACACCGCCGGAGACGGTCCACAGCTCGCCACGGTTCACGCCTCGTCGTCCAGGGAACCGAGAGCGGAGATCGATTCGACGAACTCCATGTCGTCGCTGTGTCGGTCGGCCTCGGCGAGCGCCAGCGCCTCACGGTGCGCTTCGGCGGCGAACGCAGCTGAGCGGACATCCGGCACCCACACCTGGACGGGGCGGTACCCGCGCAGGCGCATCCGCTCGCGGTATTGGCGGGCTCTCCGCGTCGATGTGCTCACGCTCCCCATGTTGCATGAAACGATTGTTGCATGCAACAGGGCCAAATTAATCGTCGGTGGTTGGCCATACGAGGGAGTCCTTGTCGAGGACCGATTGCTGGCGAGTTCTGCCGGCGATGGTTGACGGCAATCTAGACGACAACCGTGACGGGCGATGGACGCGATACAGGACCGGTACATAGGCATCGACATTTTCGCGGCGTTTCAGCGCGTGGAACCGCCTGCGGCGGTCTAGCGGCCCGCCGACGCCAAACCGGCAAACCGTTTCGTCGCGTGATTCCGGGTGCCCGTCGCTATCGCGACTTGTCAGTACGTTGTCACGAGTCGAGTGAGACATGGGAGAACAGACTGGGACCACCGGGGACGATCGACCCAGGTCAGAGTCTGTCGCTGAGACAGCCGGCAACCCACCGAGACACCTCCACGCGGACTGTAAATCCGTCGGCTTACGCCTACACAGGTTCGAATCCTGTACCTGCCACCAAGGTCAGGGGCCTTTCGTTAGCTGGTCAGCCAAGTGAACTCGGTCACCATCGCCCCCAATCGGGCAGTTCTCATGTCGCGTCGGCGTTCCAACAAGCATCTCGACCAAGGAGCGAGCCTTACTCCACACGGAGGCAGACATGCGGCACATCACCATCAGCGGCAACCATGGCACCCACGACCGGGAGGGCGTCGCGTTCTGGATCTTCGCCGGCATCATCATGGTGATCGCGTTCGGTGAAGCTCTGGCGGTATTGGCCGCCGTCTTCGTAATTGTCGCCGCTGTCTCGTGGGTCTACCGCGAGGTCGAGCGCCGCTTCAAGCGGAGCGACATGGAGATGGCCCCGGTGACCCATCTCCGCCCGGCGTTGCTCGGTGAAGGCGACCTGAAAATGGCTTCGGTGGACCCGTCGTGGCACGGGCCGCGCGCCGCCTAATCCTAATGGTCTGAGGGGGAATTGCAGAGGCTTTGCGGCCCCGGGCATACGTGACAAGGCCAAAATTCTTACTATTCAGCTTTCCATAAGCTGCTTTTTGCCCAGCATTCTCTATTCTTCTTGATGCCGCTTTGGACCGACGGCAACGTCAAGAAGATAAGGAAACGCATCAAATGCCCTCACCCCGTTGGCTGGCCACGCTGACCGTCCCCGTCATGGCCTGCGCTGCCTTGGTTTCGAGCGCCGCGACTGCGACGGCCGATCCCGCCGATGACGCCTACCTCGCCCAGCTGCGCGCCGCCGGCTTCAATTGGCCGCCGGACCACGACGACGCCCTCACCGCGACGGGGCGCCTCATCTGCGACGACATCATGTGGGGTTGGACGTATGACCAGATCGCCCAGAACATCCACGCCACCTTGGACCCGCGAAACATTGCGTTCGGAGACGTCCATTCCATGGTGACCCTCGCGCATTCGACCTATTGCCCCAACTTCCGGTGCTGGTCCACCAGCTGCTGAGCGGTCCTCCAATACCACTCGGCGATCCTGGGGCTTTCATACGCCGAACCCGCTGAACGCCCGGCGGATGGCCCTATGTATCCGGACAAGCTGCCGGATATCGGGCGGGGGACGTCGGAATTGGAATTCGAAGTCGCCCTCGGGCGGAATGGAACCGTCCTGCGAGCGCGGCGTAAGCGCTGTACTGCCGTGGCGGACGGTCTCACCTTTGCTCAAGCGTCTGGCGCCGCTGTCCCGGGTCGGTGGTCAACGCCAACGGGCCCACACGTAGGGCACCAGGGCCCTCAGGAAATCGAGGTCCGGGCCGGGATTCGCGTCGGCGAAGGCCTGCTCGAAATATTCCTCGGCGACAAGCAGGATGCCCTCCGCGTATTCGGTCGTGAAGTCGATGCTGCCGTAACTGTCCATCAGCGCGCGGACGGAGCCCACCAATTCGGGCGAGCGATCAGACCGGTTGCGGCGCAAATACTCGCGGACGAGGGTGCGGTCCGCGCCGGTTGCGTTGGCCAGCAGATGGACAAGGGGCAGCGTGCGCTTCCCCTCATAGAGGTCACCGAGGATCTCCTTGCCGTATGCACGTTCGTCGCCGACGAGGTTGAGAAGGTCGTCGCGGATCTGAAAAGCCGCACCAAAGTGAAATCCAAAGCGCACCAACGGGGCCAAGTCGGCCTTGCCCCCGGAGCCAACGAGCGCCCCGACGCGTAGCGGGTGAATCGTGGTGTACCAGCACGTCTTGTGCATGATCAGCTCGAGGTAGTCCTGGGGCTTCAGGTCCTCGACGTTGTCGAGCTGCCAACCGGCTTCGATGGCCTGACCCTCCAGCGTGCGCAAGGCCATCGTGTCGAACTCTTGCCAAACCAGGTCGGCGAGATCGCCGGGGAGTTGCCTTGTCGCCTTTCGCAGCACCTGTCCCGCCACGATGGCCAGTCCGTCGCCGGCATTGAGCGCGGCGGCCACACCGTGCGTCGCCGCGAGCGTCGGGCGTCCACGGCGCATCTCGCTACCGTCGGCGATATCGTCGTGGACGAGAAACGCGTTGTGCAACAGCTCGATCGCCACGGCGATGCCCATGACCGCGTCCGGCTCCGCCCCGAACACCCGGCTCGCCGACAGGCACAGCGCCGGCCGCAATGCCTTACCGGGCCGCGAGGGGTACTCCCGCATCGGCCCGTACAGCCACTGAACGGGCTCGCCGTCGGGCATCGCGTCGAGCATCGCACGGCGTACCGCCCTGGCCACGCCGCGCAGATGGTCCTCGACCTCGGAGATGAGGTCCGCCCGGTCGGCGATGCTGCTCACGGCAGCAGCGGTTTGACGACGAGTTCGATCGGTAACCAGACGTCGGGGTGCCCGTCGGCCAGCAGCATGCCCCGGTAGCTGCCAGGTGCGACGTGGTCGTCGACGTCGACTTCGACCGTCACGCCCCTGCTGCTGCGCGCCGGCATCGGCACGATGTCGGGCTCGAAGCGCATCAGTCGCGCCGCGACGACCGCGCCGTCGTGGGACAGCAGATCGCTGCAGCGCAACGCGACTTTCCCCATGTCGACGGCTCCCCGGTTGTGCAACCAGACCTCGGCCGTCGCCGCGCCCGGTGCTACGGTGCAAAGCTGCAGCCGGCCCGTCGCCTGCTCCGCCGCGAAGTTGAGCATCGCAGTATCCGCCTCTGCCGCGTCCGTCGTGCGACGCGGTGACGAGACGCGCAGCAATTGGTCGACCATGGCCCACCAGGAGCTGACGAACGGCTCCAAACCGGTAGCCCCGTACACATCGGCCGGGTCGCCGTCGGCCGGGGGTGCGGGTGGTTCGCTTCCGTTGAGCCCGGCGGCCGCCATGCGCACGAATCGGTCGACGAGTTCGCTCGCAGCCCGGAAACCGTCGGCCTGAATGGCGCTCAAGGCGCGCATGTTGGCCGCCGAATTGAACACCGAGGACCACGGAAGTTCGCTGTTCACGCCGTCGCCACGCCCGTCCAAAGGACCCCATTACCTCCCGGCTTGCACACGCGGTTTCGTCTGCACCAAGGTATAGTAGCTGCGCATCAGACATGAGGAGGCGCAATGTCGACGCTCCGGGCAATACTCGAAGTTCAAGGTTGTCTGGACACGGCGGTCGTCTCCACCCAGGACCCACGGGTCATGGAAGTCGCCGATGCGTTCCTGCCCCGCACGTCAGCTAACGCAGACTGGTACCGCGAGATACAAGCATTCTTCTTTCCCCGCGGGATCGACGGCCAAAGCGAGCCGAATACCGGTGCGGATCCTCTCGCAGCCCTGAACGAGATTCAGTCGGACTGGCTGGAGGATCAGCTGCGCCCCACCGCACCGCAGTCATCCCGCTTCATCTACGGGCTCGCCGCCGTCGTCCATCTGATCAACGCAGTGCCCGACGTCACGATGCCGTTCTCCGATCCGTTCGGACCGGACGCGCGGCCGCTTCTCGGCGACGTATTCGCGCTGACCGGCGGTCACGAATACGAACGGCGTGCTGAGCTCTTTTCCGTGGACCAGTTAGACGCCGTCGAGGAACTCTTCGTCAGCGGGTTCAACGGCTGGCAGGACTGGTACGGAATCGC
>Ga0335069_10005634_pt1 | contig 18363 bp, 34 predicted proteins | sample Lox_Sample_11_FD_206714 | JGI IMG/M metagenome (GOLD analysis project Ga0335069, IMG submission 206714) | Soil microbial communities from Loxahatchee National Wildlife Refuge, Florida, United States - Lox_Sample_1.1 | ecosystem: Environmental > Terrestrial > Soil > Wetlands | place: USA... | reverse complement strand
TTCTCCCCCTTGGTCGATCAAGGATCTTCGTCATGGGATCGACGCCTATGGAGTGAAGAGCGATGTTCGACTCTTTCACACGGCTTTCCCACTCGTGAAACGACTTCCAATACGCCTTCTGGTTCTTGCCCTGAAGCGTCGCCACAAACCCATCGGTGAGCTTGCAGAAATGCACGTAGTCGAACTCAAGCCTGACGCCCGGCATCGAATCGGCCCTCGCAATCTCAGCCTCATTCATGCCTTCCGTCACCTTGAATACCTGTTGAAGCTCCTCCATGTCGGTCGGAGTCTCCACCGTCGCCGTCTTTGCCACCTTCGCCGCAGTTGCTTTTGCCATCCTTGCCTCTCCTACTGAATGTAGCCACGGACCCTCAGAAGGTCCTCAAGGTCCATGCCTTTGCGCTTCGCCCCAGCCTCCAACTTCGCCTTGGTCGCCGCGTCAGGAAGCCTCACGCTTCGTTTCGCGTTGGTCGTGATCTGCGGCGTCGATCTTGCCTCACCACTCACATGAGCGGCCGGTCGGGCATCGGCCTTCGGCTTCGTCGGGTCAATCCCAAGCTCTTTGAGCTTCGCCTCAACGGCCTTCCCAACGCGGTCGTTTACCGTCTCTTCCTCGATCTCGGCCTGATGCTTCTGTCTTACGGCAATCCACGCTCTCTCGTAGATATCAGGCGCGAGTTGCACTTCTGGGGACTGCTGCGCCACCAGGGCATCGACTTCGACCTTGTACTTCTTGAAGTGAGGGTCCTTGGCCTCAAGAAGCTCTTTTCGGGTCGTCGCAAGCGCCGAGGAAAGCCCTCTCAGCATCGGCCCATACTCCTGCTCCGCGACGAGCTTATTGTATCGACGCAAGACCGCGGCGCCCTTCTCCTTGTCGAAAATCTCATCCGCGTGCTTCTCGAAGTATTCCTCGGGCGTCTCACTCGGCGCATTCACGGGCGTCTGGACGACAGGCGCGGGTGCTTGCAGTTTCGATGCCAGTCCCTCCAGTCCCGCCTTCACGGCACTCGCGCTGTCGCTTTGACGCTTCAGAGTCTCGAACTCCTCGGGCGTCATCGTCACGACTTCAGCGGTCTTCGGGGGCTCAGGCCCTACGTCGATCTGAAGGGTGTCGTCAGTTTCTTCATCGGGCTCGGGTGCGTTCTGAGGCGCTCCCATCGCCGCGTTCTCGGGGTTCGTCGGAGAGAAATCAATCTGGTTCTTTGCCATCGCCATCCTCCGAAACGTCAAGCTTCGCCAAATCCACGATCATGTTATGGGCCGAGAGATACGCCTTCGCCTCTCCCTGTTTGATCCGCAGATCCCGGTCGCTTGTCGTCTCACTTTCCAACGCACCCTTCGCATCCTCAAGCCCCTGGACAAGTACGAGCTTCAGCATCTCCCAATACTCACTGTCCAAGAGCCCCCGGGCCAGCTCCCGCATTCGCTTGAGGAATGCCTGCTCCTGGCGCTCCTCCTCCGACTGCTCTTGGCCCTCCTGGGGCTTGGCCTTGGACATTAGCTCCGATAGCCTGAGCCCCCGGTCCTCCAAATCCGGCATTCATGCCTCCATTCTGATTCCTTATTGCATCCAGGGCTTTCATCTGTTGGTCATTCTGCGCTCTTAGCATCTGAATGAGCTTTTCGTACTTGCTCACGTCTTGTAGGTAGTTCTCCGTGTCGGTGAAGTCCGCAAAGGTGTAAATCTCCTTCAAGAGGTTCACACTCCCGACGTAAATCTCAAGCAACTGAGCCCACGCATCGGGCGCAGCCATTCTCAACTGCGTTCCCTGTGGGCCAAAGACAGCCTGACTCAACTGCACCAACTGGGGTTGGGCTTGGAACGTCAACTCGGCAAGCTGAACGACCGTGTCCTTTCTCGCCTCATAGGAGTGTTCGATGTCGGTGGTATAGATTTCAAACTTGAAGCGCCTCGGCACGTCCGATATGTTCATCGAAAGGATTCGGTCTAGCCGCGTGATGTCGTCATCGCTTAGGCGTTTCAACTGGCGCTCATTCCAAATGACCCGATCCTTGTTTCTCACAAGCTGAAAGATCACAAGCAAGCCAACGCGCGACCACGACTCACTGGTAGACTCAATAGTCGTGGACATTATTCCTTGCGACTGCTCCATTCGCATCTCCTGACCCCTGAAAGTGTCCCTCGTTCCGAGGGTCGGGTCAGCGAAGCCACGGTCGGGAGAGGATATTCCAACCGCCTGTGCAGCCAGACTCCAGGCCAGATTCTCGCTCTGAAGACTCGACGGTGGCACCTCTCCCATCGAGAAGGCATTCATGTCCTTCTCCGGATTTTCCGTCACCCACACTTTCCCTTGATAGATCGTGTTCTTGTTCTCGCGAAGAACGGCTCGTCGAATCGCAAGCATCTTGATCGTGGCGAGCTTCATGCCGTCATTCCGAAGTCGGTGAGTCCCAGAGGCTTCGTCCTGAAGACCCTCGCAAATCTGGCCCACACCCCTCGACTCAAGCATGAAGCTTCGTGGGATATAGCCGAATGCCTCGAACTCTCGGGCCGCAATCCCGTTGAACGTCTTTCGAACGATCGTCTTCGTCGGACAGTGGATCGTAAAGATCAGGTCTTCCCAAGTCCCGTCATCGTCGATGTCCCAGAAGAAGTGAAACTCCATCAGGTCGATCACGCCTGTTCGACTGAACGAGAACCCCCGGATCTTCGCGCTTGCCTCCTCGCTATCAGTCGGGTCTTCGCGAAGCCACGTCTTTACGTCGATCTCACGCCCCGAATTGTCCATCGGCTCATCGTAAAGCCCCTGGGCGATCTTGTTCTGAAACTCGTGAAGCGGCATGTGAAGCTCGTGCGCTACCCATGGCATCCGCTGCACTTCGTCCCAAAAGGGCGGATAGTAGGTGTCTTCTTGCGAGATGGGGATGATCGAAGGGCCATCATGGAAGGTCATCGTCTGCGTCTGGTTGTCATCGCCCTTGAAACGCCATTCGAGAGTATCCCAGACGACTTTCACCATCAAAAGACCCATGAAAGTCGCCTCATCACTGACAATCCGCTTCACTTTGTCCAGATTGAGGTCCATTTGCGAGTTTGCGAGCAATCCGAGGTATTTGGTGATGAGTTTTGCGTCCTCGTGGTCCTCGGGATCGTCTGAAGCGCTCTTTGCCTGCCAAAACCACGGTTTTCCCGTGTCGTAGTAGCCTTTCACCTTCGCGTAGGCCGTCTGGGCATGAATCTGCGTCAGCGGAGGTTCAATTCTCGATGCATTCGACAAGGAATGCTCAGCCGGGACGCCTTCAGGGACCGCCTCACGCTGTCTTCGCCACTTTTGCCACTTCTTCACTCGGACAGACCTCTCACTTCGAGCCCTTTCAAGCTCATCGAGCAGATATCCGACGATCTCTTCCTCTTTCTCAGGGCTCAACTCGACCGCAAGAGACGTTGACTCGGGTCTCTTGGGCTCCGTGTCGTCCTCGGTCTCTTGTGTTTTGGTCTGTTCATCCAGTGTTGACATTCATTTGCCTTTCAATAACCGAAGGAATTGTCGTTTTCGACCATCGCCATCTGATAATCGACCTCTGCTTCCTCGGCCAACTCCACCTCTTCAGCGTTCGGCGGTCGTCTTAGGTGCGACAACGCCTTTTCGCTCTCATCAAGTACATCGAGCCTCTTCGACGGAAAAGCATCCTTCTCCTGCTGAAGCTCGATACTCGCTTCAGGTGTAGCATAGATAAGCCCTTGAGCGAAGTACCAGCCGACGACAGAGCGTATACGAGCTATCTTGTCCCCAACGGCAGGAGCTTCCCGTAGGTTTATCCACGTCTTACGCTTCTCCTGCTCTTTCTCAAGAAGCTGATAGAGCCCTTTCTGCATCGCGTTGGTCTCGAAGAGGCTCGCTTCGATGAGCCCTGGAAACAATTCCCATGCCTCGAAGATTGCATCGAAGACCTTATCCATCGGCATGTAGCCAACGCGATTCCACACTCGAAACGCCCTGCTCTCATCATCCATGAACCAGACGGCGACAGACGTTCGAGAGGTCAGAAGCGTCACGTTTCGGTCCTTCGATGCCGCGTCGGTAGAGATAACACCTGTCAGCGTCGCAACGTTCAGCGTCTTCACCTCGTCAGAGACCTCATCTCGAAAGGACAGAAGGAAAAGACCTGTGTTCTTCTCTACGAAAAGTCTGCACGGCTTCACGACATACTTGGTGAACTCATTCAGGCCGCTCTTACGGGGCATGTTCCAGTATTGCGTGGCCGCCGTCCAAGGGTCCATCTTGGCAAGCTCTTTCTCATCTATGATCTCGGGAGAGATCATCGCTCCGTCTTCCTGAACGAGCCGATAGTAGATACTCCACGAACCCCCAGGGACGGGAGTGATCTCTTCACTCTGAGTGCCGACGACCTCCTTTGCATCGTTTGCGAACTTCTCGTAACAGTCGTCCTGAGCGTAGCGAGTACCAACGATGCCGATGGTGTCTTCCTTCGGAGAGACAAGAAGCGCGTTGAGGTTTGTGTTCATCCACTTCTTCGCGTTCTCCATGAGAACGGTCGATTGATATTGCCAGTCAACGGCATCGAGTCCCACGGGGTCATCGATATTGAGGACCGTGTGGTGGTCACCCTCGCCACTTCCCGTTACGCCTGCTGCCTTGATGCTTGGCTCTGCGGCAAACCGCCCTCGATTTGGCATGACGATGCGCTCCGCGTTCCAGTCCTTTGAGTTTGGAAGCGGCACACGCGACGGGACAGGAGTCCCGTCAGGAAGAGACCAGCCGTTTCCATAGAGCGCTGCGTACAGAGCGTTGGAGTCGATGGTCGCTTTGGTAAGATTCCTGAAGTCTTCGGCTCTTGAAATAACCGCATTCACGAGCCGAATGCGTTGTGAGGCGTCTCGGGTCAACACCCATGTATTTGCTCCATGAGAGAAGATCGTTGATTTCCTGAAGCCTCGGGGCATGAGTGCCATCCACCGCGCCCCTGGGGCCATACAGGCGTCGCTCTGACGCCAGTTACACATGTCGAGGTGAAGAGAGTCGTTGAGTTTTTCATATGGGCCATAGGCCCCCGCGATGACCTTGAGAAAGAACCACAGATTGACAAGACCGGCCTGACGAATCATGTCGAGCGTGGAGCGAACGCCCGTTGTCGGGTGAGCGCTCGTGATATCAGCATAGAGGTCAAGCAATGCTTTCTGACCGCTCTCGAAGTTCGGGAATGCGGGGGCCTCTCGATGTGGTCTTATGGCAAAGTGACGTGGGATCTCGAAAGTAACGATCGAGCCGTCGTCATTCGCCACTCGACGATAGGTGGTCACTTATCCTCTGACCCGTCTTCGTCTACGTAATTGTCAATGTCTCGGACACTGCGGGCTATCTCATGGAAGAGGACATGAGTCAGCATTCCAAGCCGTTCGATGCGGCTTGCCGAAAAGTTGGTTATAACGTCTCCTTCCTTATCCGTGTAGAGGACCATGCAAGAGGTCATGGTACCCGCACGCATAAGTGCATCGGAAATGATCTCAGCGATGCTCTGAGTATCCGGCTTCGCGTAGGGATCACTCATTTCTTCTTGCCCCCAAAGCCATCGGCGTTAAATTGCCGCTTGTCGTCAGGCAGACCGTTGAGCTTGAGAGGTTTGAACGGAGAGACTGAGTTCTTAGACGGCGCTGCGCGCCGGTTCTCAGTCTTCTTCACTGTCTTGGACATTGAGATTCTCCTCTATGATGTCAGCACCGGGGATTTCGTAGTCGTCAATAGGGCCTCTGGACATGGGCTTCGACGCGTTGAAAGGTGAGTCATCGAGAAGGGGTTGCGGTCTTGGATCGGCTTTCGCTGGTGTAACGTTCTTGAGGACTTGAGTGGAAGTGGTGTCGCGGGCGATCGAGGCAAGTTGGCCCAGACCGGCGAGCGCTGCCATCATGACTTCGGGAGATACGGTGATAGGGAGTGCCGCGAGCTTGTCTTCTTCTTCGGCCTTGGCAAGCTTGAGGTATTTGTTGGCTGCAAGCAATCGGGCCTGATCATCGTCGGAGTTATGCATCACGTCTTGGATAACGCCGAGGACTTCGGAAGTCTTGGTCCGAGCGTGACGGCGGATCTGGTCTTGGTATTCGACATCCGTGAGATCGGCGAGGGAGGAAAGTTCGTCTGGAGTGAGAGAGTCGAGCGGATTCATGATGGAAGGATGAGCTTGGGCTTCTTGAGCGGAGCGCGAAGTCCCGCGTAACTCTCCCACGGTGTGTCACAGATAGGGCAGATGAGATCGACGGAGAGCTTAACCTCGGGCCGATCGGCATTCATGTCGGGTCGCTCGGTGATGTGGAATGAGGGTCTTGGCAAGGCTTGGGGGCCTTTGCAGTCACACATGGGGTGAAAGAGAAGGCGCATGGAGCGCTCCTTCTTGATTCCAACGATGAAAGGTGTAGCACTGAGCGTTGTCGAATGTCAAGGACGAGGAGGGAGCGGAGCGACCGACGAGTGGGTCGCTTTGAGAAATGGGGTAGATCGCCGGAGAGCCATACACCCACGGCGCGAAGGCCCTTTCCCATTTGCGTTCTCTCCAGCGCTTGGCCGGTGGGCGCTGGCATGCGAGCGTCGAGTACCCGGGATTCGCTTAATGCCATGCGAAAGGCCGAGAATCGGCGGGTGAGGGGTGGAAGTGTCAAAGGCCGCATGCATGCATGGGAGCCTCGGCGCTTGGAAATAACCATGCCAAGCCGGCAAGCCTTCACCCTTTCGCTTTCAATTCGCTTCGATTTTCGCATGGTGTCGAAAATTACCCTATCTCCATACACTACACACACATACACACACATAACACACTAAGAAAACACATGGTTTTCGCTTTTCGCTTATGAGGGTAGGTTTTTTGGGAAGGTTTAAACTTTTGTTTACTTGACGTTTATGTGTAACCTTACACTCCAATCGTCGAACAACCGTTCGTCTCCGTCAAACACTCGTTCGTCTGTGCATAACTCTCTTCCCCTACCCTTTGTTTTTACTACTCAACGCGATTCAGTTATCATTTTCGAGCTAATTCCTTATCCCACCACTAACTATCCTAAGCGAAAGTAACGCGAATTCCACGCGAATCGAAGCGAAAGATGCAAACAAGTACGTACCCCAGTATTGACTTTGTCCTTACTCTGTACTACCCTATTCGCATGAAACACCAAACCGCTCCAATCACTATCCGTCTCTACTCCGAGAGTCTCCGCTACTTCAAACGTCTCTCCGTCAAGTCCGGCATCCGTTATCAGACTCTCATCAATCTCGTATTGCTCGATGCATCCCGCCGTTCTGTCTCTCCTATCCCACACTGGCAAGCTGTCCAATCTCACGCCGAAAGTCTCAGCCCCTTAGTGATTGACTCTTCCATCACCGATCCCCCTAAGCAATCCCCTACGATCCTTCCCCCCAAACGTGAACCTACAGACAAACCCAAACCTACCGTCCGAGACGCTGCCCGTCTCATGTCCGCAGAGCTACGCGCACTCTCCAATCTACCCGACGACGACGAAACAAATGAATAGTATCTTTCTTTCCTTTTTCTCCCATTTCCACGTTTTTCTACTTGACCCATTCGTCTACATGTGCTACGCTCTATCCATCGGAGGTAAGGAGACATGAGCGACACCAAACCACTCCTCGACACTTCCTATCACGGTTTTCTCATCATGGTCCGTCCGTCCGACGGTGCCATGTGGATTGAACGTGCCGGCCTGCGCATCCGTTGGGTGCTCTCCCGTCACGACGGTCTTGAAGCAATCGATTCTCTCACCAATTGCGCGCACATGACGCGCACCCTCAAAGGAGCCTAACCATGCAAGCATACAGCAATCCTTCCCGTGAATCCGACCCGCACGCTCTGCCTGACGTAGAAGTCTTCTATATGTCCGCTGAGGACTTCCAATTCGCCGAGGACGATACATGGATGTTCGAGCGTGCGCATGCTGAAAACGACGACGACGAACAATCGGCCGAAACCGCCAAGACTCTCGCCGGCTGGTATTGGTGGACCTGCCTCCCCGGCTGCCTCCCCGATTCCGACCCTATCGGCCCCTTCGCTTCTGAGGCTGAGGCGCTTGCTGACGCGCAATCCATGTCCGATGACGACGACGACGACGAAACCGAAACGGAGCCGCGCTAAACGCGCGGAAAGGAGCAACGCAATGGAATCCGTCTACGTCGAAAAAGACTGTATCTTTACCTTTCAAGGAAAAGACTTCGAGGCCGGTGGAGCCTTCGTCTCCCCAACGCACATAGTTGCCTATCCTGCCAAGGACGGAATCCTAAACGATTGGCACGGTCATGCTATCGGCACGTGGCGTGCCGTATCTTCGTGGAAGCTTCCTCTTTCGGCATGGATCTCCGACCGTATGTACCAAATCGAAGCAACCGTAAACGGCACCGTCTACACCGGGCGCGGATGTGGCGTCAACATGCTCTACCGTGGCAAGCGAAAGGCTCGCCAGTAGCACCGTCACTACCGGGCCGCGCATGGTACACGCGGAGGAGGATTGACATGGCAAAGCGACCAACATTTGATTCGAACCATGAGCGAGAGCAAAGTCTTTTCTACACTCGCACAAGCAAGCGTGCCCTTTGGGTAGCGCTCCGTCACCTTTGTGCGAAGGACACCGGCGAGTATAACGCCGCCCTTATGGACGGACGTTGGTTCGACCGTCTCAAAGAGGAAATCACTGTGACCAAAAATGCGGACTGGTAGTCCGCCCAAACGCGGAGGAGGAAAGCAATGGCTGTCAGGAAAACCTGCGAACAGTGCGATCAAAACGAGGCTGAGTACATCGTATCCATAACAAATCTCGACGGAGAAGTCATGGATCGTTATCTGATTTGTTACTACTGCATGGACAATCAACTCAGGGAAGCCGTTCCTTCTACTGGGCATCCCGTAGACGCTCGCAAGTAAGCCGGCGCGGTCCTTGGCGGGGTTCAACTCCCCGCCCGGCTTAACGGCGCGGACACGATAAGGTGTCGGCCATTCGCGCGGCAAGCCCGCGCGACGGAGGTTTTATCCATGATCGCACGTGATTGCACAGACCAAGACTTGCGCGAAGCTCTTCGCCTCATCAACGAAACGGACACGTATAACAATCTCTACGGACCTTCGGGCAACTTCCAGGGAAACATCCGTTTCAAACACCTTGACCCAGACGGTCGCGGCTTTTCTTTTACCCTCACGGTCGAACACTCGACGGTCGGCCACGGCAAAGCCAAGCACTCCGCTCCTGGCGCCCGCATCAACGCTCTTGACGGTCGCCACATAGCCGCCGCTTGCTGGCATGCTCACGGTCGTTTCTTCCATGCCCTTTTCGATGTCAATCCCCGTGCTCGCGTCTTCTCTTCCTTCTGCAAGCGGATCGACGGCCAGTATCACGGCTGGATCACCAAGGACGGCGGAAACTGGATTGACGGTCAAATCGGCTCTGCCATGATGTCCGAATCCTGCGAATGCTAACGGAGGAAATGCCCATGATTATCCAAGACGACCGAACCGATACACAACGCAAGACGCACACCTTTGCCGTTGTCATGACGGACCGTTTCCTCTCTGGTTGGGGCCGAGCTTCAGGCGGCGCAAGCTTTGCCGCATGGGCCTGCACCTCGGATGACTATAACGAATGCCAATCGTGGGTCGAGAGCCGATCCGATGCAAAGCGCGTCCGGACCGTTCTCCTCAAGGACTACCGCCCGCGTTGCGCTCACCTTCATATCTACGTGTTCACTTCCCGTCGCGACTTCGGCCCCTCAGACACCGCCGACCATGACATCCGCGAAGATCAAAGGAGATAGAAGACCATGAACACTCACCTTCAAAACAAGCGAACCGTCCGCAACACCAATTCCAAGCGCAAAGCCGCCCTCCGTCGCCGTGGCATGTCACCTCAGTGGAAGCCTCTGAGCATGTCCCGCAAGGCCATGCGAAAACGCGCCGAGCTGGCGGTAAACGCCATAACCCTCCGTGGCGTCAAGGCCGATCTTTGCTCCACGATTCCCAAGTCTGTCACTCCCAAGCGGCCTTCCCTCTTCCGCCGCCTCTTCTCCCGTGGAAGGTGAGGCATCGCCATGACCCTCAGTGTCTACCGTCTCCCACCCCGACAGTCTGTAACGGTCCATAGTTCTCTTGTCTGCCACCTTCGCTCTATCACCGTCGAAGACGCTATCACTCGGCTTGCACGGGCCGGGGTCCTCGCCATCGAAGGCCCCAAAAAGTCTTCAATCATCCTTGTAGGCTTCACCTCTCCAATCGTTACTTTGCTTGACGACTGGAGACGCTACGGCTTCCCCCGTGCGCCTGAAGCCCGCTACGCTCTCGGCAAGCTCCGTAAGCTTGCCAGTTGAAAGGATTCACCATGCCAGATCCAATCATCAAACAAACCTACGCCGAGCACGTCCTTCACGTCGAAGGTATCACATGGGAAGGCCGCGAAGCTTCCTACGAGTACCACTACTCGGCCATCGAAGAAGGAGCATACCTCACCCATGACCGAGCCCGCCGCATCGCATCCGACTTCGAGTCTCTCACCTCTTGGGAAACCTGGGAGCACCGCACCACCATCCGCTCCAAGCGTCTCCAATCCTTCGGAAAGGAAGGTATCTGACATGACATCCAAAACAAGAATCTATGGCACATTCGGAGGAACCTTCAAGGAAGGGAAAGACTACAACGACATCGACTATCACATCAGAGAGATCGCCAAAACTATGACAACCTGGAGTCTAACCTTCACCTCTGAGACCGAACCAGTAGCGGCCGCCAAGAAGGATGCCAAGAAATGAGCAAAACCAAATCCATCACCCTCGCACCCGATCCCAAGCTCACGGCCCTCAAGACCCGAGCCACAAAGCTCCTGATGGCTTGGAAGGACATCGACGTACAGGACACCACCGGTTTTGAGTCCGCCGGTGAAGCCCTCAAGCAAGTCGTCACCCTTCGCAAGGACTTGCAATCCCTCCCTGTCTACGTCGAGCTAAAGGCCCAGAAGGCCAACCTCAAACTCAAAGAAAAGGCCCTCAAAGCCGTAGACTCCCTCATCGAATCCACCGAGCGGGCCATCCGCGAGGCTCTTTCCCGCTATGCTGCGCAACAGCGTTGGAAGCAGGAAAAGCAGATCGAATCCGCCATGTCCAAAGGCAAGGACGAAAAGGCCGCCTCACTCGCCGCCAAGCCCTTTGTCCCCGAAGTCTCAGGTCTCTCTTTCACCGAGCATTGGCATGCCGAAGTGACAGACTGGCCTGCCCTCGTAGCGTGGTGTGCCAAGGACACGGGTCGCCTAGGCTATCTTCTACCCAACCTTGTCGAGCTGAACACGGTAGCCCGCAATCTCAAGTGTGAGACCTTGGGTGAGCTTCCTGGCGTCAAGGGCGTCAAGGAAACGTCCTCTACCATCCGCACTTGACACCTCCCGCCTCGCATGTGCTACTCTTGGACCTGACAGTAACGGCCCGAGAATTGATGAAAGGAGGTCTATGGAGGAACCCGGATAGCGAATCGAGAATCCCCTCTGCAATCGAACGAAAGAGCCCCGATCTACCACGGGGCTCTTTTATTTCTCGACACCTCTTGACACCTATCGGTCCTCCTATGCTATACTCTCAATGATTCCAACAGCATCCGGGGCCGGGTGCATGAGTGTTTCGAGAAGCCGTTGGCAATTCTCGACGCCATGCAACCCCGCCCCAATTCTCGTGACGCCCTTTAGGAGGCCGCTGATGGATGAACCCAAGCGCTACACGCTGAGATTCGACACGCAGTCTGGCAGCCGGGAAATGGTCGAGGATGAGGACGGCGAGTACGTTCTCGCCTCTGCCTACGACGCCCTGCGCGCCGAGCGGGACGAGTTCAGGGATGCCGAAGCGGCCGTTAGCCATTCTTACCTTCACATCAGGGAGATGCTCAGAGCCTATGACACGGACTTTGGGGGTAAGAACCGATTCGAGGTAACAGAGAAAGCGATATGCGATCTCAAGGCCGAGCGGGACGCGCTCCAGACTGCACGCGATCAGGCTCTCCAAGACTGCGTGGACATGAAGCACATCAAGGACAAAGTAGCGGCCTTCATGGAGACCTGGCATCAGAGAGCAAAAGATGCCGAAGCCGAGCGGGACGCGCTGCGCTCACGTCTCGCGGTCCTGACGGTCGCGGCGAATCGGGTGTCGCGAGCCGTAACACCGGCGGACCAGAACAACGCGGTGATCGACTTGGACTCCGCCCTGGGCGACGTGGGAGACGTGAGGGAGCGAGTCATGAACGCCATAAACGAGAACTGCGACAACGACGATACGAGCGCCATCGCTGACGCCGTGCTCTCCGCCATGCTGCCGAAGGAGGTCCGCTCGTGAAGGCACACTTCGTTACGTTCTACAGCCCGGGTTCGTTCGTTGCGGAAGAAACGACGAAGCCCGTCGAATCATGGGACGTTGCCAAGGCCATGGAAATGGCGCGTGGAATCACCGAGCGATACAACGCTACTCCCTACGGGTTCCAGTTTTCGACGCGAGAGCGAAAGGACGATGAACTGGACTCAAAGGTCGTCGAGAAAAGCGCCCTATACTACCTGGGAGGCAAGGTAGAGACGCTGGAAGAGGTTGAGGCAAGAGCCAGGCCGTGCGACCGGATTCTGATAACGAACATGAAAGGCAACGGCTGGAAGCGGGTCATCACAAACAACAATTCGTGGAAGTGGACGCAACCGTTGGAGGACACGGACATCGTACTCCAATGGGAGCCTTCCCCGGGGGTCCACTGATGCGCTGCCCTCGGTGCGGTAAACAAGTTGTCATGTGGCATAGCTATGCTGGAACCTTCTGGTGGTACTGGTGCCCTGATCATCAAGAGCTAAGAAGGGGAGCCCGCTACCGCTGGCTGGCCCTCCTCCGCTGGTGGGTCGTGTCTGAGCCGTGGAAGCGTTTCAGGTTGCGGGTCGGCCGAGTCTCAGTCAGACCGTGGGAGTTCTACTTTGAGCCCGGTACCGGGACGTTCTATCTCGGTCCTCTGTGGGTGTGGTGGGTCGCCAGGAGGAAGCCGTGAGTTATGCCGAAGGGACTGAGGTCCCGGTCGAGCGGTCCAAGGCAGAGATTGAGCACATCCTGGATCGCTACGGGGCCGATGGATTCGGGTATTTGGTCGAGGGAGACCGTGCTGTCGTAATCTTTAGCGCGGGCGGAAGGAAGATCCGCTTTACTCTTCCGCTGCCTGAGATTGCCGAAGTAGCCAAGACGCCGACCGGCCGCAACAGAAAGCCGGGCGTGGTGGATGAAGCTCGGCGATCAGAGATCCGTCGCCGGTGGAGGGCTCTATGCCTGTCCATCAAAGCCAAGCTGGAAGTCGTCGAGTGCGGAATCTCCGAGTTCGAGGAGGAGTTCATGCCCTACATCATCATGCCGAACGGAAAGACGGTGGCAGAGCAGATCCGCCCTCAGATTGCGGAAGCCTACGAGTCCAAGAAGGTGAGCAGGCTTCTGCTCACGGCAGAGTGATCGGTTCGCGTCGCGGCGAGCGGAAGGGAAGAACAGACATGGCTGAGTCCCGAGAGTCAATCAAAAGGAGGCATCGGATCTACAAGGAACGCTATCCCGAAAGGGTGAAGGAATCGAACCGGAAGTACAGGGAGGCTCATCCGGTGGAGCGGAAAGAGAGACGTCCTGACGCGGAACGTTTCCTGTCTAAGGTAGACAAGGGCGAATCATGCTGGACTTGGAAAGGGTGGATCGACGGTTGGGGCTACGGCAAGTTCAGATATCGGGGCCGAATGATGTTTGCTCACCGCTTCTCGTATATGACCTACCGAGAACCGGTACCTGATGGCCTTTGCGTTCTCCATCGTTGTGACAATCCAGCATGTGTCAACCCGGCACATCTCTTCTTGGGGACTCAGGGGGATAACGCGAAGGACAAGATGGCGAAGAACAGGCACACCTTCGGAGAGAAAAGCAAACGTAGCAAGTTGACCCTGGACCAGGTGATGGAGATTCGGAGATCCACCGGCAACCAGCGTCTCCTGGCAGAGAAGTATGGGATACGTCAGACGACCGTCAGTGAGATAAGGAACGGCCGGAGCTGGTCAAGAGCGATCGCATTGGCTACCGGAGGCACCCCATGACTGAAACCGAACGCCGGGACCTGGAGGCGCTGGTGGAGGAGTACAAGCATCTTCCGAACGCAGGTGGGGCTGGAACAGCAGCGGTCGATGGTGTGGCATTCTATCGCGCAGTACGCTCGCTGCTGGCCCGCTCGCATGAGGAGCCCGCCTCCCCACGAGCGGACCTCGTGGCGGCGCTGAGGACTGCAAGGTCAGCCCTGTGCGGCCTTGGAGCGGACTTCAAGGATGAGGATGTATTGGTGGATCAGGATATGACCATCGACGATATCGATCCCGAAATGCTAACCGCACGGGAGGCGATAGGCAAGATCGACGCCGCCCTGGTCGCGCTGGACTCACCCGCCCCAGTCCAATGGCGAGTGACTCCTCTGGAGCCCCAGGACTACGGAGAGCATCCCGCCGAGGCACCGGACGCGCTGCGAGAGGCATACATCGAGATTCTGAGCACTGTCATCACAGACCCCGACATTAGCGAATATGACGTGGCCGACCGGTTGCTTGCCGCCCGCCCCGCCGTGGGAGCGCCAGCGGATGCGGGGCTGCGGGCTGACTTGGAAGCGCTGCTGGCAAGCATGGTCTCGCTATCCAAGAAGGACGAGATCCATCCGAGCGCCCGGGCCGCCTACGACTACGACGCGATTTCACTACGCGGCATTCTGTTCAAGTACGCCGCCCCCACCCCAAGCGCGCAGGCACCGGGGCTCTCATCTGACTCCGAGGACATAGAGCAGGCATCGAGAGACCCGTCACCGCTGCTGAACCCCGCGAGCGCCAAGCGCGTGTTCCGGTGCAAGGGGTGCGGTAAGGAGATCGAACCGTACCGCATGGATCGCAACCTCCAAAGCGGTGACATGGAGCACTGGAACGACTGGAAAGGATCGCATGTTGATGCGCGCGGCCCTGGATGGTGCGGTCCCGTGGTGGAGGAGGTTCAGCCTTGAAAGCGTCAGAGGCTCTGCGATGGGCTCTTGGGGCGGTGGAACGCGAGATGAACCTAGCCGTGAACCTCTACCCAGAAGAAGTTCGGAAGCTGGTGATGGCGAAGGAAGCCCTTTCCTACATGGAGGCCGCGGAGCGCTCTCGGGACGTAGAGACAAAGAAGGCCGTGGCCCTCTTGGAAGCCTTCGAGGAAAAGCAGGCAGCCCTTATCGCGCTAGAGCGCTCTCGGGACGAGCTGGCCCGGGAGGTGCTGCCCTACCTGGCGCACCTGGATAACCATGCTTGTGGCAGGACGCCGGTGCTATCGAAGTGTACTTGTGGCCTGGACGCCCTGCTCTCGCGTCTGGATGGAGGCGGGAAGTGAGCAACGCTTTGGCACCATGTGCGTACTGCGGGAACTACCACAACTACTCTTATGAGATGTGTCGAGACAGCCACAAAGCAGCCCCAGCGGCGTTCGCTCCCGAGCCTCACTCATTGCAGTTTCCAGAAGGGATAAGGCGAGGGCGTGAAGCCCTGGAGGCGCAGATCCGAGGGCGGGCACGTGATGTTGCGCTATATCTCCGGACTCATCCTGTCCACGAGAATGGTCTGCTCTATCAGGACATGGCCGAAGCTATAGTCACGCTTCTGCTGTCACCGAAGGACGGCGAGTGATGACCTGGCTGGCCGAGGAAGGAGCGATGATGGATACGCAGGAGGTGTTGCGTGAGTTGCAAAGCCAGAAGTGCCGTTGCGGGAAGTCAAAGAAGGCTTGGCGGTCGTTCTGTTACGGCTGTTTCAAGCAACTCTCCTATCCACTTCAACGCGCTCTCTACAAGCGCTTTGGAGAGGGCTACGAAGAGGCATACCGGTCGGCGATAGCTGAGCTTTTCAACGACGCGATTAGAGGCGAGAAGCCATGACCCCCTCCGTGCGCTGCCTGAAGAAAGGAAACTGAATGGAACTCTCTGAGGAACAGAAGAAAGCCGTAGCCCAGTGGAACGCCCTCGGAGGCGAGATCACCGACAATACCATGAAGCAGTTTTTCGAGTCATGGTTTGCCAACATCCGTCGTCTCATACGGGCCAACTTTGTCATTCACAGCGCAGCTGACATAGCAACCCGCCTTCACGCCGAGTATGAAACCTTCACAGTCCTTGGCTCAGGCCCAAGCATTCCCGAAATCCTCCAGCGCCTTCCCAAGAACCCAGGAGCGATCTTCTGCGGCCCTACGGCTCTCGGAGCCCTACAGCGCTACGGCATTCGCCCGACCGCGCTCATTGTGGCCGACTCAAACCCAGATCAATACAAGCATCTCCTCGAATGCGACATCGACCCTGAGACACTCGACGTAATTCTTCCCATCACGACCTCGCCTTTGTGGTATGACGAAGACTCCGTTCTCGATCACGATCGTCTTTTCTTCTACATGCCATACCTCGACTGGATGGGTCAGACCGACCTCGGCTTCAACGTCATTCTCAAAAACCTCGTCCCCGAGGCCAAGTGGTGGATCACGCAGGCAGGAAATGTCGGAAACCTGATGCTCAACGTTGCTGATATGTGCTGTGGCGATAGCGAGTCAAAACGGATCTACGTGGCGGTCGAAAACTCGTGGACCAAAGGTGGTCCTCGACGCGCTCCCCTTCGCTACCGTCCCGAAGACCACGGCAAGGAGCTACAAGACTTCTGGCGTCTGACAAACGATATCGTTCGTAACGACCTCGCGGAGCTTCCCTACGGCCCCGAAGTCCTCCAGACCGATCTCAAGTCCCTCGGCTACGCCATCAACCTTCTCTACATCATCCACACTTGGGAGCGGGACTTTCCCTTCAAGAAAGAGCGCTACGCTCTCCTTACCCCTGCCTCGAAGCTTTACCTTGCAAGCTCACCCGAGGTCGTGTTGCCGCTCGCTGCCCCCGAGGAGATCGGTAACGCCAACATCCACTATCCCCGTGAAGAACACTGGGGATACAAGACTCTACTCAATCTCATCAACGTGTCCAATAGCCTCCAGAATCGCCTTCGCCAAGACCTGATCGACAAGATCATTCGCGACTGGAGAGAGAAGCCCGAAATCCAAAACGTGATCGACGTTCCCTTCGATGACTTTCTTTTCATCGCCAAAGCCATCCATGCCGTTGAGCCCTCGATCCAGCTTCGCTACAACGGCCAAGAAGTAAAGGAGGATCAAAACGGCGTATCGGAGTGAACCCGGCTATAACGCCATCATCAACGCCATGCAAGGAGGATTTTTTGCCACTGCTGCCGTTGGACAGGTCGTATACCGACCAAGGAGGATTACCCCTATGATCCACAAGACTCGTGAAGGAAAGGTGTTTCTGCTTGCCGAGCTGGAGGATCTTCATCTCCATAACATCCTCAACGTGAAGCTCGACACCTTGGAAACGGCCAAGGCCGTCCTCGGAGAAGTCGCCAAGCGAAACAAGTTCGTTGAGGCACTCTACGGCGAAGTAATGAATGAGGACAACGCAAGAGACTTTGTGGCAGGCTTCGACCGAAGCATCGCTCCCTATCTTGCCGAAGCGCTCATTCGAGGTCTCGACGTGTCGGTTCACGTAAGCCGATACCAAGACCTGATCGGACGAAAGTCCAAGATCAAGATTTCCTATGCGCAGCGCCAGAAGCTTCTCGATCAGACCCCCACATACGGAGAGGAGGAAGACTGATGTTAAAGGCCAAAGCCCTCTGGAATCCCGACTTCTCCAAAGCCCCCAAAGGCACTATCGGTGCCTCCTTCAACGCCGATGGCACCGCGTGGTGGTGGTCTGTCAAGCCCGAGATCAAAGGCTCAGAAAAGCGCCCTTGGGATCTCAAGTGGCGCGGCCCCGTCGTCGGTGAAGGCTTCACGCTGATCGGTCCTGTCCCCGAGGGGACTCACAAAGCCGAGTGGAAGTCCTCGTGGGTGGATAAGAAATGAAGCCCGTCGATCGCCTCCTCGACCTCGGTTTCAGGTTTGCCTGTTGGCTTGCTGAGTGGACTCTCTTTCAAGCGAAGGTGAGATATGGTGTTACCTACAAAAACAGACTTGCCTTCGCCCCTGTGGTAGCCGGGACCGTGATGAGGATCTTGGGAAAGGGCGAGATCGTAGACCAGCTCATAATCGACGCAAGAAGATCCCCAACTGGCGTAGAACTCGGCATGTCACTCTCAGTAGGGGTGCCGAAGGAGCGAGCAAAGCTTTGGTTGACTGCCATACTTGAAGGGATGGACGATCCCGAGAATAAGCATCCTGAATGGGTAGAAAACCGTGAAGCCAAAAGCTGAACGTAAGGGCTCAAATAGCGGTTTCCACTTCTACTCCCTCTACCAGTGTTGCCAGAGGA
>Ga0335069_10005633_pt1 | contig 18365 bp, 13 predicted proteins | sample Lox_Sample_11_FD_206714 | JGI IMG/M metagenome (GOLD analysis project Ga0335069, IMG submission 206714) | Soil microbial communities from Loxahatchee National Wildlife Refuge, Florida, United States - Lox_Sample_1.1 | ecosystem: Environmental > Terrestrial > Soil > Wetlands | place: USA... | reverse complement strand
AATCCGTCGAGGCCGACCACCATCAGATCGATGCCGGAGCCGAGGAGTCGTTCGCTCAACCAGTCGTCGAGCCTGACGCCGTTGGTGTTGAGGTTCAGCGACGCCAAGCCGACCGACTTGCCGTAGCCGACCATGTCGAGCAGCCGATCGGGTGCGAGCAGCGCTTCCCCGTTGAAAGAAAACCACACGGCAGTCCGTGGCGCAGTGGCTGCGACTTCGTCTGCACATTTTCGAAACAGCGCCGGCGACATGCGGCCGCTCGGACGTCGCAACGTGTCGTGATGGCACATGGTGCAATGCAGGTTGCACTGCCCGGTGACTTCGATGCCGAGCTGATTGGGGAAGTCGGTCTGCCGGAGTGTGGCGGCGATTTCATCCAGTTCGTCGACGGGAGTGGCGGTGATTGCGGTCACGCCTTCACGGTAGCAGAGCTGAATCGCGGTTCAAGAAAATCAGTCCCCCCGAGTTTTCAATGCGCTGCCGCTCGCGTACGATTGCGCCGTCATCCAGCGCAACCCATGGGCATTCTCACCGACGACATGAAGCGGGTGGTGAACGAGCAGCGTCTCGGGTTCGTCGCCACGGTGTGCGCCGACGGCACGCCGAACCTCTCTCCCAAAGGCACCACGACCGTGTGGGACGACGACCATCTCATCTTCGCCGACATTCACTCGCCGGGTACGATCGCGAACCTCCGTCGCAATCCGTCGACGGAGATCAACGTGGTCGATCCCATCGTGCGCAAGGGGTATCGCTTCAAGGGCACGGCAACCGTGCTGACCGACGGCGAACGTTTCGAGCGCGCGCTGGCGTTCTTCCGCGCGCGCGGCGTGACCGCTGCGATTGGCGGCGTCGTGCTCATCCGCGTCGAATATGCCGACGCACTCATCTCACCGGCGTATGAGGCGCCCGGAGTGACCGAGCAAGTCGTCCGGGCCGGCTGGCGCGAATACTTCAGATCGCTGGAACACAGTTGAAGGAAGGAGAAGGCGGATCATGGCGACACATCCAGTTCGTTTCGGAATTCAAACCGGCCAGCAAGGCATCGAATGGGCACAGATGCTCGACCTGTGGCAAAAGGCCGATCGCTGGGGTTACGACTCGTTGTGGAACTTCGATCACTTCTATCCCATCTTCGTCGACCCCGAAGGCCCGTGCTTCGAAGGCTGGACGACGCTCAGCGCGCTGGCGCAAGCGACCAAACGCGCGCGCATCGGCCATCTGGTGAACGGCAACACCTACCGCCACCCGTGCGTGACGGCGAAAATGGCGGCGACGCTCGATCACATCAGCGGCGGCCGGCTCAACCTCGGCATCGGCGCCGGCTGGTTCGAGCTGGAGCATCGCAACTTCGGGATCGACTTCAAAACCGTGCGCGGCCGGCTCGAGGCGCTCGAAGAAGCTTGCCGAATCATTCGCGGCATGTTCACACAAGACAAGACGACGGTGCACGGCAAGCACTACACCGTGACCGACGCGATGTGCCTTCCCAAGCCGGTCCAGCGGCCCCATCCGCCGATCATGATCGGCGGCGTCGGGCAAAAGGTTTTGCTGCGCATCGTCGCGCAGTACGCCGACATGTGGAACGCCAGCGGCAGCGCCGAGACCTTGCGCGACCTGATCGGCGTCATCCGAAAGCACGGCGACGCGGTCAAACGCGACACGACACAAATCGAAAAGACCGCGATGATGCCGCTCTGCTACAAGGCCGCGCCGCCGCGCCAGGACTTCATGTGCGGCTTGATCGCCAACATGCGCGGGGTCACGCCCGAGGAAGCCCGCAAGCAAATCATGATCGGCGACAAACAGGAGTGCCTCGATACCGTCGAGCGCTACACCAAGGCCGGCATCACCCACTTCATCTTCATGACCTTCGCGCCGTTCTTCGAAGATGAGATTCAGGGTTTCGCCGAAGAAGTCATCCCGGCGGTCCGCAAAGGCTGAGCAGCTCGACGTGCCGTAGCCGCGCTACCGCGACGGTTCACCGCGGCACTTCAGCCGACGCGCCGCGGTGATGCCGGTAAAGTTCGGCGACCCACTGAAAGCCCCGGCGCGGCGCCAGCGTGTCGCGCAAGCGAGCCGCCGGCGGCGGCAGCGCCGTGAGCAATGGATAGGGAAATTCGGGCGGCATCACCACCGGTGAGAACAGCGCCGCGGCGGTGAGATCAGCGACAGTGAACTGATCGCCGACGAGGTAGCCGGACGGCTGCAGTTCGGCTTCAAGCCGATCGAGCGCCGCGATGGTCTTCGCGCGCCCCACCGCGGCGCCCGCCGCATCGATCTTCATATCGGCCTTCATCACCGCCGCGATCAGCGGAAACGCGAGCCGAAACACTCGCTGCGACGCCGGCGGCGCCCCAGCGCTCAACTGCGCCGCGCAGAATCTCGGATCACTCAGCGTTTCGAAGAACCATGCGCGGCGCAGGTACGGACCGAGCTCCTCATCGAAGAACTCTTCCAGTTCGAGCGCGCGCCGCCGGTCGGCGTCGTCGCGCGGATAGAGCGGCGGATCGGGGTGCGCGGCTTCCAGCGCCGCGATGATGCGGGTCGAGTCGGCGATGGTCTCGCCGTTCATCACCAACACCGGCACCGCCTTCTGCCGGGTCAGCCACAACATGCGCGGCACATGCGGCCCGGGCAGGACCGAGCGTCGGATGTGCGGAACGCGCTTGAAGTCGAGCGCCCAGCGCGCCTTTTCGTTGTAGTGCGAGTAACGAAACTGCCACAACGTCGGCAGGGTCGAGTGCGCGGCTATAGAGACGCCCTGCGTTGTCAACGCCACGCGTCAGCTCTGGCAGCTTGTCCGCGTCGATTCAAGCAACGAAATATCGCCCGCGCTCACTCTTGTCTTGCCCGGCCCACGTGTCAGAATTTGCCCGCACGGCGATGATCGCGTACCGCGCGCCACGCGGGAAAGCGATTGCGGGAGTTCTCATGCCGAAGCGGCGAAGACAGGCAGCGGGCCAACGGGACGGATACTTCATCACTGGGGCCACCGGTTTCATCGGTCGTCACCTGGTTGCGCAACTGCTCAAGCGGCCCGAGTGCACCGTGCACGCCCTCGTTCGCCAGCAAAGCCTGCCGCGGTTCGAAGAACGGCTTGCGCAATGGAACGCGGGTGGCCGAGTCATTCCGGTCCTCGGCGATGTCGGCGAGCCGAACTTCGGCTTGTCCTCGGCGCCGCTCGCCAAGTTGCGCGGCAAGGTCGGGCACTTCTTCCACGTCGCCGGCCTCTACGACATGAGCGCCAGCGACGAGGCGCTGGCGCACGTCAACGTCACCGGCACCGAACACACCGTCGATGTCGCCGAGCGCATCGGCGCGCGCACGTTCCATCACGTCAGCTCGATCGCCGCGGCGGGCCGCTTTGACGGCGTGTTCCGTGAAGACATGTTCGATGAAGCCGGCGAGCTGGGCGATCCCTACTTTCGCACCAAGCACGAGTCGGAACGCGTCGTGCGCATGGAGTGCGCGATCCCGTGGCGAATCTACCGGCCGTCACTCGTCGTCGGTCATTCGGTGACCGGCGAGATGGATAAGATCGACGGCCCGTATTACTTCTTTCCAATTCTCGAACGACTGGCCGCCGCCCTGCCGACGGTGCTGCCCTTGCCGGGCATCGACGGCGGATATCTCAATGTGGTTCCGGTCGACTTCGTCGCCGCGGCCATCGATCACATCGCCCATCGTCCGGGCCAGGACGGCAAGACCTTTCACCTCGTCGACCCGCAGGCGCACACGGTCGGCGAAACGCTCGACATTCTGGCTGAAGCGGCGGGGGCCCCTCAGTTCTCGCTGCGCGTGGTCGGCGTGGAAGCCGCGCTGACGCCGGTGCTGCGCGCGGTCGCGCACAACGGGCGCGGGATCGCCGGACGGCTGGTCGAGCAGCAGCTCGGCATCCCGCCGCGCGTGCTCGACTACGTCAACAATCCCACCGTCTTCGATTGCCAACAGACGCTCGCCGCGTTGTCCGGCTCCGGAATTCGCGTGCCGCCGCTCGAATCCTACGCGCGCAATCTGTGGTCGTACTGGGAGCGTAACCTCAACACCAACATTTCGCACGAGCGGCGGTTGGAGACCGTCGTCCGTGGCAAGACGGTTCTCATCACCGGAGCGTCGTCGGGCATCGGCCGCGCGACGGCGCTCAAGCTCGGCGCCGCCGGCGCCCGCGTGATCCTGGTAGCGCGCGATGCCGAGCGTTTGGAAGAAGTGCGCCACCACATCGAGCAAGTGGGTGGGCGGGCGACCGCCCATGCCGCCGACCTCACCGACGCCGACAGCGCGGAGCGATTGTGCCGAGACGTCGTGCGCCAGTTCGGTGGCGTCGACATCCTGATCAACAACGCCGGCCGCTCGATTCGCCGCTCGCTGCGCATTTCGCAGGATCGCTTTCATGACTTCGTGCGCACGATGGACATCAACTACTTCGGTGCGCTGCGCGTGATCCTCGGGCTCCTGCCGGCGATGCGGAAACGCCACAACGGACACATCATCAACATCTCGTCGATCGGCGTCCAAGTCGGGCCGCCGCGATTTTCAGCCTACGTCGCATCGAAAGCCGCGCTCGACGGTTTCTCGAAGTGCGCGGCCCCCGAATTGATCGGCGACGGGATCGACATCACCACCGTGTACATGCCGCTGGTGAAAACCGAGATGATTGCACCGACCCGGCTATACGATTCGTTCTCGGCGATCACGCCGGCGCAGGCCGCGGATCTGATTTGCTCCGCGATCGTGCGCCGGCCCAAACACGTCGGCACCATGCTCGGCACGATGGGTCAGCTCAGCTCCAACGTCGCGCCGGGCGTCTTCGACGTTGCGCTGTACCTGGCGTATCGCCTCTTCCCCGACTCGGCGGCGGCGCGCGGCGCCACCGCATCACGCAACGAGACCCCGACGAGCCTCGGCAAGGTGTTCGCCCGATTGCTCCCGGGCGTTCACTGGTGAACGCGACGACGCCATGAGCCTGCTGCAAACGATCGCCGACGATCTGCGAGCCGCCGTGTTCGACGGCGAGCTGAGCTACGCGGATCGTGCGCGCAGCAACCTGCATTACATGCAGTTCGCGGCGCGCGTCGTTCAAAGGATGCTCGGGCTCAGCACGCGCGGGCTCACCACGCTCGCCGACGTGGTCGAGCAGCGCGCGGCGACCGAGCCGGATCGCGACGCAGTCCGTACCGCGACGGCCGTCGTGTGTTACGGCGAACTCGATGCACGTGCCAATCGCTACGCGCACTGGGCGCGCGCCGCGGGCGTCGAGCCCGCCGGCGTCGTCGCCTTGCTGATGCGCAACGAGCCGGATTTTCTCGCCGCCTGGCTCGGGCTCACCAAAATCGGAGCGGTAACCGCGCTGCTCAACACCAACTTGGTCGAGCGCCCGCTCGCGCATTCGATCAACGTCGTGCGGCCGCGTCACATCATCGTGGGTGAGGGCCTGGCGGACGCCTTTCAGTCGGCGCGGCAGCACCTGTCCGCAAAACCCATCGCCTGGTATCGCGGTGAGGCCCCGCGCGGCGGCCGTGATCTCGCTGAGAAGTTGGCGCGCGCCAAAGGCGGTCGTCCCGAGCGGCTCGCCGCACCGAATTATCGCGATCGGATGTGCTTCATTTACACCAGCGGAACGACCGGGCTCCCGAAAGCCGCCAGCATCACCCATCTGCGCGCCGTGGCCGGCGCAGTCGCGGCCAGCGCCGCGCTGGCAATGTCATCCGACGACCGCAGCTTCATTGCGCTGCCGCTCTATCACGCGTCGGGCAGTCTCCTGGCGGCCGGCGGCGCGCTGGTCAGCGGCGCCAGTGTGATCCTGGTCCCCAAGTTCTCGGCCAGCCGCTTCTGGTCCGACTGCGTCGACCTCGGCGCAACGGTGTTCCAATATATCGGCGAACTGTGCCGCTTCCTGCTCAACCAGCCGCGCACGCCCGCGGAGACACGTCACTCGGTCCGCGCGTGCATGGGCAACGGCCTGCGTCCCGACGTCTGGCCGCAGTTCCAGCAACGGTTCAAGATCCCGCAGGTAATCGAGTTCTACGGCGCGACCGAGGGCAACGTCGCGTTCGTGAACCTCGACAACCGGGTCGGCTCGATCGGCCGCATTCCGCCGGCGCTGCGCGGTGCACTCGGCATCCGATTGCTGAAATACGACGTGGCGCGCGACGAACTCGTGCGGGATGCCCACGGCCACTACGTCGAGTCCCGCACCGGCGAGCCCGGCGAAGCAGTCGGTCGCATCTGGCTCCCCGGCACGTTCGACGGCTACAGCGACCCGGCCGCGTCGGAGAAGAAAATCCTCCGCAACGTGTTCGCGGGCGGCGACAGCTATTTCCGCACCGGCGACCTCCTCCGCTACGATGCCGATGGGTACTACTACTTCGTCGATCGCGTCGGCGACACGTTTCGCTGGCGCGGCGAGAACGTCGCCGCCAGCGAGGTGGCGGAGACGCTGGCGCGCTATCCCGGCGTGCGCGACGTCTGCGTCTACGGCGTCGAGGTGCCCGGCGCCGAAGGCCGCGCCGGCATGGCGGCGATCGTGAGCGCCGATGACGTTGACTTGGCGCGGCTCGGGCGTCACGTCCACAAACACTTGCCCGCCTACGCCCGGCCGCTGTTTCTGCGCCAGCTCTCGGCAATGACGCTGACCGGCACCTTCAAGTATCAGACCCGCGAGTTGGCGCGTGAGAGCTTCAACCCCGAGGTGGTCACCGATCCGCTCTTCTTCCTCGACACTGCCGCGCACGTGTACCAGCCGCTCGACCGCACTCACTACGACGATATCGTCAACGGACGATTGCGGCTCTGACGATGCGAAGAATTGCGCGACGACGTGAGCGGCTTCGCGGCCGAACACGGACGCGGGTGCTTTGCCTGCTCGTCGCCGTCGCACTGGGCGGGTGCGGCGGAGAGATCGCGTCAACGCCGGCAGAGCCCGAGCGCTTCGATTGCGAGGGCTTCGCGGTCCCGCCGCGGCCGGACACGTCGGCGTGCGCCGATGTCGATGCGTCCGATCCGACTCGATTGGTCGCGTGCCTGCGCGGCTCCGGGCATCTCGGAAAGTGGGCGGTGGATAGCACCGGCCTCCCCGCGTACGACTTCGCCGTCGAACAGCGCTGCGATCCCGCCGCGCATGCGTATTCGCCGCGCGCGACGCCGCTGCGTGATCCCATCCACGCGATCGGCAACGGGCGCGGGCTGGTGGCGATGGCGCATGCGTCGGGCGGGGTCGAGATCTACACCCAAGATCGCGGGCACAAGTGGATCAATCACGTCGATGCCTGGCAGGACCCGCTCAATCCCGACTATCCGCCGCAGCTCGGCGGCGGCTTCAACTATTTCACGGTCGCGCAGGGATCGCGGGCGCCGCGCGTCGGGTCGACGCGCTTCGAGGATCTGCCGGTGAATCGCGCGCTCGACATGCAAACCCGCCGCTTCGGCGTCGGCTATGTCGAAACCGTCACTCGCGACGCCGACATCACGGTGCGCCGGCGGGTGTTCGCCCCCGACAGCGACGCGCGGGCGTTGGTTGCGGCGGTGACGGTCGAAAACCCGACGGCGCACTCGCAGCATTACGAGCTGGTCGAGTTCTGGGACGTCAACATTCATCAGATCTCGATCGAGCTGCTGACCAGCGACCTGATGGCTCCGGGTACCACCGAAGCCATCGACCGCCGACGCCGCGCGTTGATGGCGAAGTTCACGCACCAAGTGGAGTGGCGCGCCGATGCGCGCATCGGGATCGTGCAAACCGTCGCGAAGAGCTTGCCTCCCAAGGTGCGTAACCGCCTCGACGTGTCCGATGTCGATTGGTTTCCCGATCCGGTCTATCTCGCCGTGCTCGATCCCGACGTCGTTCCCGATGCGGTCTGGCTCAGCGACACGGAGTTGTGGGACGGGACCTCGCGAACACCGCCGACCGCGATTGCCGGCTCCGGCGATGCCTCGTCGCGCACGCTGAGCCTCGACGGAGCCGGACAACACGCCATCCTTGCCGTGCGCGTGCCGATCGATGTGCCGGCCAACGGCGCGATCACGCGCCACTTTGCCTTCGGCTATGTGCCCGGTGGCGGCGATCCCGGACCCGCGGTGACCGAGTTGCGCTCGCGAGCGACTTCGTTGCAGGCGGAGACCGACGCGTCGTGGCGGTCGCGACTGGTGTGGGCGGCGTTTCCGGGTTTGCCGGATGCCGGCGTCGCGCAACGCGAGATCGCGTGGGCGTCGTACAATCTGCTGGCGCTCGCGACGTTCGACGAATATCGCGGCGTTCGCGTGCTCGGACAAGGCGGCGCGTACAAGTACATCCACGGCCTCGACGGGGCGATGGGCGACTTGGCGCTGTTTGCCGAAGCGCTGCATCTGGTCGACCCGCGCCTGGCGCGCGAGACGCTCAGCTACGCGCTGGCGACGCAGCACGGTCCGTCCGATGCCACGCCGTGGCGATTTCCATACGCCACCAACGGCGTGGGCAATTTCAGCGACGTGCTCATCTACACCTTGCGCAGCGATGCCTACTACTTCCTGCCGGCGGCGATCGGTCGCTACGTTGGGCTGTCGCGCGACGGCGCGTTTCTCGCGCAACCGATCGCCTACTGGCCGCGCGCGGCGGCGGCGCGCGGCGATGTCCTCGATCACATTCGGCATGCGGTCGACTTCGGCACCATGAACATCGGCATCGGTGCGCGTGGTATCGTGGCGCTCGGCACCAACGACTACGCCGACGGCATCGCCAACCTCGCCACCGAACGCGCGACCCCGCGCGGCACCTCGTCGACTTACAATGCCGGCGCGATCGTGTACGGCTTCCCGTTGACCGCCGACGTGATCGGACCACACGACCCCGCCTTGGCGTTGTCGCTCGGCGCGCTGGCCCAGTCGCAAGCCGACGCGTTGGTGGAGCGGGCGTGGGAAGGGCACTACTTCTACCGCGGTTTCGTCGACAGCGGGAATCCGTTGGCGCCGCAGATTTTCTTCCTCGAGCCGCAAGTGTTCCCGGTGCTCGCCGGCATCGTCGACGATGCGCGGCGCGATCTCGCACTCGGCGAGGTTGTCACACGGCTCGAAACGCCGATCGGTGCGGTCAGCAACGTGCAGATTGGATCGGGCACATCGGTTGGTGGCATCGATTCGCCGTTGATCGGCGGCATCTGGCCGGTGGCGAATGCGTGGCTCACCGCCGCCTACGCCCGCCGCGATGCCCACGAGGCGTGGAGCAGCTTCACGCGCAATACATTGGCGGCCCACGCCGAGCGTTATCCGGATTTGTGGTACGGCATCTGGACCGGGCCCGACTCATTCAACGGTCCGGACTCGGCACGCCCGGGCGAGGCCGACGCCCACAGCGTGACCGCGCTGACCGACTATCCCGCCCTCAACGCCCACATGCACGCCAGCCCGTTGCGCGCGTTGACGGATCTGGTCGGCGTCGCCGGCACGCGCGACGGTCTGCGTATCACGCCACGGGTGCCGACGGGGACGTTCGCGGTCGAGTGGCCGCGACTGTCGATCAGCAGCACACCGACGTCGATCAGGGGCTCGTTCGCGAGCATGTCCGACGGTCCGATCGCGATGGAGGTCGCGCTTCCCACCGGCCTGCGCGACAGCGGCGGGCTGCACGTCAGCGTCGATGGGGCGCCTGTCGAGTCAACGGTCGATGGCAATCTGGTCCGCTTCGTCATACCCGGGCGTGCCGACGTGGGCGTCGCGTGGCAGGTCGAGCGATAGCGTTACGCCCCGGGCTGGCTCAACCGCCGCCAGCGGATGCACTGCAACAGCAACCACACATCGAGGATCACGAGACCGTACAAGAACATGCCCGTGTACAGCACGTGCGCGCGGGGCACCAGAGTGCCGGTGAACGCGGCGGCGGTCCAATCGGTGTAGGTAGTCGCTTGCGTGTCCGGAAGTCCGAAGTACAAGAGCAACCCGACGACGACGGCGAGCCGCATCCAATCACGCGGGAGTTTCGTGTGGCCGAGGGCCGCCAAGAGCAACGCGGCGAGCGGCACCAACACCCACACAAAGTGAATGTCCTCCGTGATCGGCGAGATCAGCATCTGCGTCGTCAGCGTCGCCCCGAATTCGATCCCGTTCACTGCGTGGTTGCGATTGTCGTCGCGCGGCACCACGGCCAACCATCCCGCACCGGCGAGCGCGGCAACGATCAGCGGGAGCAGCGACGCCAGCCACGGGCAGACCGCGACGGGTTCGCTGTACACATTGACCGTGAATACGCGCCGCGCCACGGCTGTCACCGACTGATTGACCGGAAAAACCAACATCGGACCAGTGGCCCAAAAGTGATGCGCGGACAGATACGATGGCAATTGGTGCCAGCCGGCGAGTGTGAAGCTCCCGGCGACAAGGACAGCCGCCGCACCCGCGGCCGTGGCCGCCGTCCGCCACTCTCGCTTCCACACGAAGAATACCAATAGCGGCGCGAGCACTGGCTTGATCGACAGCGCGCACGCGAGCGGCAGTCCGGCGACGCGACTGCGCGCGCAATACAGCCGGTAGGTCACGAGCAACAGAAGCAGCAGCACGATGTCGACCTGACCGATCTTCAGTTCGAGTTGGCAGGGGTAGTAGCAGGTGAAGACGACGGCGAGACAGGCGAACGCCGGCACACGCGGAAGACCCGGGGGCGCGAATTCGCGCACCGCGAACGCCGCCGCGCACAGCAGCACGAGGTAGTTGCCCAATCCCCACAGTGTCAACGCGACCGGCGGCGGCAAGCGGAGCAGCGGGCGCACCAACGCCGCGAACAGCGGTGGATAGATGTAGAACGTCTCCTCCCAACTGGTGAATTCTTTGAAGCTGGGGGTGCGCAAAAACTGCTCCGCGTACCCGTAGAGGTTGGCGCCGATCTCCAGATTATGCGCAGCGTGCAGGACGTTGTTGAAATCCTGTCCTTTGATTTTCCCCAGGGGAGGCCCCAACTTCTCCGCACGCCAATCGCGATAGCCCCACAGGCCGGCGGCGATGAATACGGTTGCGAGAACGAGCGGCAGAACGATTCGGGCGCGCGGTGAGTCGGTCACGCAATCCCCGGCAAAGTGAGCGCAACCGGCTCGCCGCGCGCCGCGGGCTCTGCCGGCGCCGGTACGCCGCCGGCGTTCAATTCCGCCGCGACTTCTTCGATCGACTCGCGCAGCACGGTCGCGAGTACATCGATCTGCGCCGGCGTGATGATCAGCGGCGGACAGACGACAACAGTATCGGCGCTCGCGCGGATGATGACGCCGCGACGCAACGCGGCCGACCGAATCCGCCACGGGACGCGCACGCTGTCCGCGAACGGCTCCTTCGACGCTCGGTCGCGCACCAATTCGATCGCTGCCATCAGGCCGGCGCAGCGCACGTCACCGACGATCGGTGAACTGCGCAACGGGTGCAGCCGCTTGGCGAAATGGGCTGACTTGTGCCGCGCACCGGCGATCAACTGTTCGCGTTCGATGATGTCGAGATTCGCCAAGGCCGCCGCACACACGGTCGGATGACCGGAGTAGGTGAAGCCGTGATGGAGCGAGAAGCTCGGCCCCGCTTGCAGCAAGGCCTGGTAGATTTCCTCGCGCACCATCACTCCGCCGAGCGGCAAGTAGCCGCTGGTAACCCCCTTGGCGAATGCCAGCATGTCGGGCGTCGCCTTCCAGCGTTGGATGCCGAACGGTGTACCGAGGCGGCCGAAGCCGGTGATGACCTCATCGACCACCATGAGAATGTTGTGGCGATCGCAAATCTCACGGATGCGTTCGAAATAGCCGGGCGGCGGCGGGATCACGCCGCCGACCCCTTGCACCGGCTCGGCGATGAACGCGCCGATGGTGTCCGCGCCTTCATTGGCGACCACGCGTTCCAACTCGTCGGCGCAGGCGAGGCGGCACGCCGGATAGGTGAGTTGCAACTCGCAGCGGTAGCAATGCGGCCGCGCCATGCGAACGACCCCGGGCAGCAGCGGTTCGTAGTATTGATGAAAGTACGGCAAGCCGGTGAGGCTGGCGGCGCCGGTTGACGATCCGTGATACGCCCGATTGAGGGCGACGATCTTGATCTTGTCGGGTCGCTGGCGCAGCCGCCAGTAGAGACGCACAAGCCGGATGACGGTCTCATTCGATTCCGATCCGCCGGAGGTGAACACCACGCGGGTCAGCCCTTTGGGCGCCATCCGCACCAAGCGGGCTGCCAAGCGAATCGCCGGCTCCGACGAGAAGCCCAGCAGCGTCGGTACGTACTCGATCGCCCGCATCTGCTTGGCTACCGCCCGCGCGATCTCGGCGCGCCCGTGACCGACGGTCACGTTCCACAGCGAGGCGAGTCCGTCGAGGTAGCGCCGTCCGTTGCTGTCCCACACGTACACGCCGCGACCTTTCACCAATCGCACCGTGCCCTCGTGATCGACGACGGCCGGCGAACCGAAGCCGTGAATCAGGTGCGCGCGATCGGCGCGAGCGAGTGGGTCGCCGCGGCGCGGCGATGCAGAACGAGAACGGGTGCGGGTACGGGGCATGCGCTCTCCTCGCGTGAGATTGGAGAAGGGGCTCAAGGTTTCTTCGCCTTCTCAGTGGGTTTGAGCAGCGGGAGAATTTCCACCGTCGCTTGCTTCTTGAGCGCGGCGACCAGCTCGTCTTGCCGGTGACGTTTCATCTCATCACGCAGCACCGCCGCGATCTCGTCGTGCACTTCGGCGAGCGCGGCGGTGCCGGCGGGGCGCGCGTCGGTGACGGTGATGAGATGGAAGCCGTACGGCGTTTGCACCACGTCGCTGACGGCGCCGCGCTGGAGCGCGAACGCGGCTTGCTCGAAGTCGGCCTGCATGGTTCCGCGAGCGAAGAATCCGAGATCGCCGCCCTTGCTCGCGCTGGCCGGGTCTTGCGAGTGTTGGCGCGCAAGATCGGCGAAGTTTGCGCCCTGCTTGATTTGCGCGAGCAGCTCCCCGGCGGTTTTGCGTGCCGTCGCCCGCTCGGCATCGGGAGCGGTTTTGGCGGCGCGAATCAAAATGTGGCTGGCGCGAATTTCGGCCGGGCGTTGGAACTGCTCGCGATTCTGCTCGTAGAAGATTCGGATGTCGTCCTCCGACGCATCGAGGTGCTGCCACGCCGTCTGCTCCAGCAGCCGGTTGACCGCCAGCGTCTTGCGGGTCTCGCGGCGCAAATCCTCGGCGCTCATGCCGCGCGCGGCCAGTGCTTGCTTGTAGGCCGCGGCGTCGGCGAATTGCGACTTGTTCTGCGCGATGTCGGCGTCGATCTCCGCGTCGGTGACGGCCACGCCGCGGCGCTGGCTTTCTTGATAGAGGAGTTCGAACGCCACCAACGAATCGAGCGCATCGCGCGTGAGCTGCTCGGTTTGCTTGGCGTCGGGTGGCTGATCTTGCTGCGCCGCCAGCGCTTGCACCACCTCGCGCACCATTTTGCGCGAGATCACGGTGCCGTTGACGCGCGCCGCCACTTCATCGGCCGCTTGCCCCGGCGCCGCGGCCGCCGCCATCGGCACAACCAACACGAGCGCCAGCAGCGCGGCGCGCCATGCTGCGAACATGGCGCTCAGGTAGCCCACGCCTGCGACACAATCAAGAAAGCGCGGACGGTGACAGCTCACCGATTGCGGTGTATACGGAGCACCGCGAGCGGACGACGAGCACGATGGGTACCGTGACGGACTTCGGCGCTGCGCGGCGCGCAAAAGGTCGCGGCGGCGCATCCGGGCGCTTCGTCATCTGCGAACAGTGCGGCGAGCGCCACCCGATCGTGCGCCTCGCCGACGGCACGGTGCGATGTCTAACGGCGTTCGTCGATCAATATCGGTGGTTCTGCCGCAACCGCGGTTGCCGCGCGGCGTGGTTGGCAAAGCACTCGCCCGGCGATCGCTAAGGCCGTTGTGGCGTTCCCGGACTGAATGGACTGGCGCGGCTTCGTGAGCTGCCACACTCCACAGATGCCGGGCGTCGGTTACGACGGAGACTTGGGGCCGAGCGTGTCCAGGTACTCGTGGAAGCGACGCGCCTTGCGCCGCAGCACCACTTGGTCCTCCTCGACCGTCAGCACCAGCTCGTCGCCTTCGTTCAGCGTCATCGCCGCGCGCACGCGCCGTGACAACGCCACCTCGCCGCGCCGTCCGACCTTGACGACTTCGGTGATCGCCTTCGTGGCCATGACCGCGCCAACCTGGAGCAGGCGGGCGCAAATTGCAAGCATATTGCCCGCGCGCGTCGCCGTGGTTGCCATGCACTGCCGTGATCGCGCATGAGCACCGCGACGGCACTGACCGTCCGCACCATCGCGCCGCACGAGCGCGCCGCGGTGCTCGATCTGCTCGACGCGTGGATCAGCCGCGAGTTCTTCGCGCGCTACTTCGAGCATGATCCCGCGTTTCGCGACGACCTGTGTTTCGTCGCTGCCGATGGCGATCGTCTCGTCAGCACGCTGCAGGTGTTCGCCAAAGACGTGCGGCTCGGCGGCACCACCGTGCGCGTCGGCGGCATCGGCAACGTGTACACAGCGCCGGAGTATCGCGAGCAGGGCACCGCGTCGCAGCTCCTCACGCGAGCGATTGCAGCAATGGATGCGCTCGGCTTCGACCTCTCGTTGCTGTTCGCGGTACGGCTGGCGTTCTACGGCCGCCACGGCTGGGTGAGTCACCCGCGGCAATTCGTCTTCATCGATGCGGGCACGGTTGCCGACTCCAGCGGCGTCCGCATCGAGCCGTTCGACCCCGAGCGCGATCTCGCCGAGGTCATGGCGCTGTACGATGCGTACAACGGCTCGCTCGCCGGCACCGTTGTTCGCGATCGCCGCTACTGGCTCGGACAGCTCCGCTACGCCGGCAATTTTAGCGAGGACTTTCTGGTTGCGCGCGCCGGCGATCGGATCGTCGCCTACGCGCGAGCGACGCCCCTGTACGACCTCTACGTCGTGATGGAGCACGGCTTCGTACCCTCGTACGACGCCGCGCTGGTGGACGTCATCTGCCGGCTGCACGGGCACCAGGGTCGCGCATTGCCGGGAACGCTGACGCAGCTCGCAACCGAGCCGCGCATCGTCGCGGCGCTGGGCGCCCGCGGATTGAGTCTGCGGACCGTCGATGATGTGTTCTGGATGTGGCGCGTGATCTCCCCGACCCGGCTCGCCGCCAAGCTCGGCATCGCCGTCACCGAGGTCGAGCGCGACGACTTCCTTGCGCGCGTTCTCCCATCGGATCGGTCGGTGTTCTGGCTGTCGGATAGGTTCTGATTTGGTGACTGGTGTCGGTGACTGGTGATGGTCGGAATTGCGTTCGGGCCAGTCACCAACACCAATCACGACTTCCCCTCCTTCAACTGCCGCTTCCAGTCGATCATGCGGCCTTTGGCGGCCCAGGCTTCGGCTTCGGGGACGTTGCCGGCACGCTGGTAGATGCGTGACAGGTTGGTGTACGGGAGCTGATCGTCGGGGGTGAGATCGACGACGCGACGGGCGGCGGTGATCGCTTCGTCCCACTGTTCGCGATCGGCCAGCGCCATCGACAAACCTTCGAACGCGTCCGCGTAGTCGGGACGGAGCGCAATGGCGTCTCGGTACTTCGCGATGGCTCCGTCGAGATCGCCGTCGGCGACGCAGTCGACTGCTTGATCGTAGAGTTCTTCGGGAGTTGGCACGAGCATCCTCCAGCGGGCGAACTCTAACCAATCGTGGTGAGGGCCTCAAGGCGAGCGCGCATTTGTGGTACATGGAGTTGGTAACACACAGGAGAATGTATGGAGCGAATCGTCGGTCCCGAGCGACGCAACGGGCAGGGGCTGGATGCGCATCAAGAAGAGTCGGGCAATCGCGCCATCCTTGCGCTGCTCACCGACCCGCAGGTGCGCGATCACATGGACTTGGTGATCACCTGTCGCGACGACATCTACGAAGTCTGGGCGCGGCGCGGTCTGGTGCGCTTTCAGCGCGTCCTCGCCAACGGCCACTTCGAGTATCGCGTGCTCGAGCAGATCGGCGACAACCCGATCGCCGACCAGCGCCACACGTCGATCGCCACCTGTGCCGACGAGTTGCGCGCGGCCGCTGCCTCGGGCCATCCGACCGAGGATGTCAACCACGCCTACATCGAACCGAGCGAGGTCAGTTACCCGTTCGCCTACGAGCGCATCGCGCAGCTCTTCGACAGCCCCAATGCCCCGGACCTGGTGATCAGCCCGAAAGCGTACGCGTTTGGACTCCAAGCCGGTCAACACGGCGCACTCGACGTGATTCAATCCCGCGCGCCGTTGGCGTTTGCGGGGCCGGGGATCAAACCCGGGCTCTACGAACACGCCGCGCGCCACGTCGACATCGCGCCGACGGTGTGTCGGTTGATGCGCTTCCCGGCGATCGACGGCCAGGATGCCACCGGTCGCACGGCGAGCGAGCGCGGCGCCGCACCCGACGTGTATCTCAAGCGGCAGGATGGGCGGGTCCTCGATGAGATCATTGATCCGGCGGCACGGCCCGAGCGGGTCTACTTCGTCATCTTCGACGGTCTCAGCAACAGCGAGCTGCGTCACCTGCTCGATACCAACGCGCCGATCATTACCAACCTCCGCCGCATTCTCGATCGTAGCGCACGGTTCGTGTACGGGTCGACGGTGAACTTCCCGTCGATCACCTGGCCGAGCCACAGCACCATCTTCACCGGCGCGTACTGCGGCCATCACGACATCGTCAATCCGACCTACTACGATCGCGCCGCCCGCCGGCCGCTGGCGCCGCAAGGCCAGGGCATCCAAACCGAAGGTTATCTCGGCGCCGGCGTCGAGACGCTTTACGAAGCGTTCCACCGCGTGCTTGGCGCGAGTGCGTTCACCGCCAATATTCATGAACCGCAAGGGCGCGGCGCCGATCACGCCGCGCTTGAGCGGCGCATCGTCGGCCCGCGCGATCGGCTCAAGGCGCTGACGGCCGAGTTCAGCGACGCGATTCATCCGCGCTATCGCGCCGACGGGCACGAGGGCGTGCTACGTGAAGCCGTGCTCGACGCGCGCGGCATGGCGCAGATCACGGTGTTGCTCGACGATCCCACGCATCCGTCGCCGGTGCTGGTGGCGCACGAGTTTGCGCTCACCGACGGCGCCGGTCACGACTACGGTCCGCACGCCGACGGCTTGCGCACCGCGATCGAGGAAACCGACCACCGCCTCGGCCAGGTGCTCGATCAGTTGCAGGCCAAGGGACTGCTCGACTCGACGTTGTTCGTTTTCACCAGCGACCACGGCATGGCGGCGCAGGATGTCAGCCTCAAGGCGAATCCGGCGCGACATCCCGAGCGCATCGGGATGAAGACCGTCATCGGCGAGCCGATGATCTGGTTGCGCGACCTGTGCGTCGAGGTCGCGCCCGCGCCCGACGGGCGCACCGCGCGCGTCACCGTGCTCGACAACGACGCCGATCAATCCGGCGAGCGGCCGCCCGTCGCCGGTGCCGAGGTGATCGTTCACACCCATGCCGATCAGATGCTCGCGCACCTGCGCACCAACGACGCCGGGGTCGTCGGCTTCGCGACGCCACCGGACGTGCCGCGGTCCGACATCGCGGTGTCGGTTCGGCATCCCGACTTCAATCCGCGGCATTTGCACCTCGACGGCCGCAACATCGTCATCGATCTTCGGACACAGCTCTACGGGAATCAGCGATGACGGCGCGCAAGCCCAAGGGGAAGAGCTGGGAGTCGTGGACCGAGCAGCAGATCCGCGAGGCGCAAGTCGACGGGCGATTCGACCAGCTCGCGGGCAAAGGCAAGCCGTTGCCCGACCTCACCGGCGTGCACGATCCGCAGTGGTGGGTGAAGAAGCTGGTGCGGCGCGAGCAGCTCTCCGACCTGCCGCCGGCAATGGCGATCAAGGTGCGCGTCGAGCACGAGCTGGCTCAGCTCGCGCATCTCTCCACCGAAGCCGACGTACGCGCAAAGGTCGCGGCGCTCAACGCCGAGATCGCGAAGGTCAACCGCACGACGATCTCGGGCCCGCCGACCAGCTTGGCGAAGCTCGACGTCGATGCGATCGTCGAACGCTGGCGCAGACGGAACCGCCCCTGAGCCGGATGTCCACGAGGCACCATGCGATGGTGTCGACGGTTGAGGCGGCACTCGCGTGCGTCGAGCGTCACGGCGTGGTGCTGGAGTCAGCCCGCGGGCCGGTACCGAGTCTCGTCGAGGCGATCGCCGGCGGCGCGATCCGCGGGAGTTGGTGGGGACACCCGAAGGCGCCGCTCATGTACGAGTTGCTCGCGGCCGTGCGGGATTCGCCCGCCGTCGCCGTCGGCCGTTTCGTCAACGGCAAGGTAACCCTCGCACACCGCCCTCCCGCACAGCTTGCTCTTGTTTCCCGACGCCGCGCTGGTAAGGGAGGAGTATCTCGCACTCGGAGGTCAGAC
>Ga0335069_10005631_pt1 | contig 18366 bp, 22 predicted proteins | sample Lox_Sample_11_FD_206714 | JGI IMG/M metagenome (GOLD analysis project Ga0335069, IMG submission 206714) | Soil microbial communities from Loxahatchee National Wildlife Refuge, Florida, United States - Lox_Sample_1.1 | ecosystem: Environmental > Terrestrial > Soil > Wetlands | place: USA... | reverse complement strand
TCTCCGGCTGGTTCAACTGGCTGCGCGCCAATTCGCTGCGCTTGGTACCACGCTCGATCACCGCATTGATCGCCGAGCGAGTGGTGTTGGAGCAGACGCCGATTGAGATGCGGTGAGGATGGCAGCGTGTGCAGCCGACCCTCGAACAACGCCCCAATGCTTGACGCAATCAAATCTGGTCACACAATATGGTCATATGAAGGCTTTGAAGGCTGCCGAGTTCAAGGCGACATGCTTACGGGTTTTGGGAGAAGTCGATCGAACGGGCGAGCCCGTTACAATCCTGAAGCGCGGCCGCCCGGTTGCGCGGCTGGTTCCCGCAGTGCCGTCAACCGGACGGTATCCGCAGGACGACCTCGCCGGCACCGTCGAAATCCTGGGTGACATCGGCTCGCCGGTCCTGCCCCCGACCGCATGGGAGGGGAATCGGCCGAGATGCGCAAAGTCGGCGAACCCACCGCCGATGTCGTGGCCCTCGCCTTCGAGCGCCTGAGCCAGCAACCATCGGTGATCTCGGGCTGGTTCAACTGGCAGCGCCCCAACTCGCTGCGCTTGGTCCCATGCTCAATCACCGCATTGATCGCCGAGCAAGTGGTGCTGGAGCAAGCGCCGCCGGTGATGAGGTAGGACAGTAGAAATTGGACAGGGGAAATATGCGGTGGGCAACGAACAGGTCCGGAGTTTGATTCGAGGGTCGCTTCCGATTGCCTCTTGCCTACCGGCGACTGAAGAACCGGTGAAACGCCGGCGGCAACTCGTGGAAGTCGGGCAGACGATCGAGCGCGGCGCCGGGGTCGACTGAACTGTAGGTGTGCCAGTAGAGCAAGTTCCGTTCGCGATAGGGCTCTCGGCACGCGAGGTCGAGGACGGCGGCAACGCACTTCGCGGTGTACGTGGTTTCGAGCGGGATGCCTTCGAGATCCGCGGCGAGTTGTTGCGCGCGCTCGGCTTGCGGGGTCGGATCGCCGTAACGGCGGCCGAGATAGCCGGAGATTAGCGTCACGTCAGCTTCACTCAGTGACACATCGGGGAGCCCCCGCGCGAAGCGGCGCAAGTGCACCAACGTTTTGCGCGCGAGTTGCACGAGACTACGCGCCGACGGCGGAAGGATGTCGGTGACCACGACGCCTACGACGCGGCTACGGAGACTTGCGAGCTTGAGTCCCAGCATCAAGCCGGCGACCGTCCCGCCGCTGCCGACGGGCACAAAGATCGCGTCGGGCTCGGGCAACTCACCGGCGCGGACTTGCTCGGCCAGCTCGCATGCGGCGTTGACGAGTCCGAGCGCACCGATGCGCGACGTACCGCCGGTCATGATGATGTATGGCGGATCGCGCCGCAGCCACCCTCGCGCGTAACGCCACAAGCCCTTCGCGACCACACCGCTGACGTTGGCCGCGAGCCGCATCTCCGCCCCACTCGCGTAGTCGAGCAGCAAATTGTGCCGCACATGGTCGGTCACCGGTTGCGGCAGCAAGATCAGAATCGTGCGCAGCCCGATCGAGCGCGCGCAAACCGTCGTCGCCAAACCGTGGTTCGTGCCGATGCCCCCGAACGTCATCACCGACCGACGACCGAGCCGGCGCGCATCGCCGAGCAGAAATTCCAGCTTGCGCGGCTTGTTGCCGCCGTACAGCGCGCACGTTTGATCGTCACGCTTGATCCAGAGCCGATCGCTGCCACACAGCTCACCGAGCCGTCGCAGCCGGTGCACCGGCGTCGGTAACGTCGTCAACGTCACACGCGGAATCGGCTTGGTGAGTTGAGGCAGCCGGCGCGCGAGCGCAAGAGCCGATTCGCTCATAGGCAGCCTCTTCATCATCGATCCGGCGCGCGAGATCAATGGCGCCAGACGATGGCCGGCGCTGCCGTCCTAGGACTTCGACTCACTGGCTCTTGTCAGCAGACCTGCGCCGGCCGTAGACCGTGCACAAGCAGGGGGGTCGCATGCATCGGTCGAGCTGGATCATCGCATTCGCAACGTCCGCATTGCTTTCAGATTGCACGCCGCCGGTTGCCCCGCCCTCCGCGGAGCAACTCCAACAGGAACGGGAGATTTATCCGGACGTCGGCAAGAACACCGACGCCGAGCAGTTGGCGCGGCTGGAGGTCTTCACAACCGGCGTGATGACCGACGGCCGCAACATCAGCATTCGCGGCAAGCTGCGCAATCCGTGGCCAGAACGGGTTGACGGAGTCCGGCTGATCTTCCGGATTTACAGCAGCGGTGTCGGCACCACCGACCCGCCTCGCGCCACCTTCCAGGAAGAGAAGACAATCCAGATCAAGAGCGGCGATACGACTGCGCTACGCATGAACATCGAGACGATGTATGCGGGTGGCGAATCGGGCAGTTTCCGACTCGAAGGTTATGCCAAGCGCGTCGGCAACCGTGACATCCCGCCGCCGCCGGGGTGGAAAGAGTAGCCCGCCACGAGCGTGGGTTTCCGCGGCTTGCGTGGCTCCAGACCGGATGCTACTTAAGGCCGACCTATGAAAGAGGGTATTCATCCGAAATACATCGCCGCCCGCATCGTCTGCTCGTGCGGGCACGTCATCGCAACGCGCTCGACGGTGCCGGAGATCCATGTCGAAATCTGCTCCAACTGCCATCCGTTTTTCACCGGCCAGCAGAAGCTGGTCGATACGGCCGGGCGCGTCGAGAAGTTCCGTCGCAAATACGGACTCAAGCAACCCGCTGCGCAGTAGCGCACCGAGGGCGACCGCCCTCGGATTCCGGCGGCATCCAAAGGGCCAGGGGCGCATCCCCTGCGCCCTTTTTTTTGTTGGGTGACGCAAGCCAATGTTGCAGAAACTCGAAGACGTCGAGCGGCGCTACGTCGAGCTGGAATCCAAGCTCGGCGATCCGCAGGTGATCGGCAATCGCAAGGAGTACGCCCGCCTCGGGAAGGAACGCGCCGACATCGAGGAACTGGTCGCGTGCTACCGCGAGTGGAAGCGCCTGAGCGACGAGATCGACCAGCACCGCGCGCTGCTCGACGAGGACGACGCGGAGCTGCGCGAGCTGGCGAAGGCCGAGCTGCCGGCGATGCGCGAGCGCCTCGACGAGCTGCAAGAGCAGCTCCGCGTCCTGCTGCTTCCCAAAGACCCGAACGACGAGAAGAACGTCTTGCTGGAAATTCGCGCGGGTCCCGGCGGCGAAGAGGCGGGTCTGTTCGTCGCCAACCTGTTTCGCATGTACAGCCGTTTCGCCGAAACCCACGGCTGGCGCGTCGAACTGATGAGCGCCAACGCCACCGGCCTCGGCGGTTACAAGGAAGTGATCGCGCTGATCGAGGGTCGCGGCACCTACAGCCAACTGAAATACGAAGGCGGTGTGCATCGCGTGCAGCGCGTTCCCGTCACCGAAGCCTCCGGGCGCATTCACACCTCGACCGCCACCGTCGCCGTACTGCCCGAAGCCGACGAGGTCGACGTGCAGTTGGACGAGGCCAAAGATTTGCGCGTCGACGTGTACCGGTCCTCCGGACCCGGTGGCCAAAGTGTCAACACCACCGACTCGGCCGTGCGGGTCACGCACTTGCCGACCGGGTTGGTTGTCGCCTGCCAGGACGAAAAGTCGCAGCACAAGAACAAGGCGAAGGCGATCAAGATCCTGCGCGCCCGCTTGCTCGAACGCGCACAACAAGAGCAAGCAGCGAAAGAAGCCGCCAGCCGCAAGAGCATGGTGGGAACCGGCGAGCGCTCTGAACGCATTCGGACCTACAATTTCCCGCAGGGCCGCGTCACCGATCACCGCATCAACATGACACTGCATCAGATCGACCGCATCATGGACGGCGAACTCCAACCGCTGATCAATGCGCTGATCACCCACTATCAAGCCGAAGCGCTCAAGGCGGAAAGCGCATGAACGCCGGCGAACTTACGACCGCGCCACCGGGCTCGACGGTGCGCGAAGCGCTGGCGCTGGCTGTGCCCGGTCTCTCGTCCGCCGGCGTCGATACGGCGCAGCTCGATGCCGAGTTGCTGCTCGCACATGCGTGCGGCTGGACACGGACGCAATTGTTCGCTGCGGCGGGCGACGTGATGGCTCCCGGCGTCGCGAACCGGTTTGCAGAACTGCTGGTGCGCCGGAACAATCGCGAGCCGCTGGCGTACATCGTCGGCCGCCAAGAGTTTTGGTCCCTCGACTTCGCGGTCGGTCCTGCCGTGCTGATTCCCCGTCCGGAGACCGAACGCCTGGTCGAGGTTGCCCTCGATATCTTGCGCTCGCGAGCACGTCCGCGCGTTGCGGACGTGGGTACCGGCAGCGGTTGCATCGCGATCGCGCTGGCGCATGAACGACCCGACCTGACGGTGTGGGCCAGTGAGATTTCCGCCGACGCGCGTGTGCTTGCCCGCAGCAACGCCGCACGGCTCGGTGTCGATCAACGGATTCAATTCGTCTCCGGCGATCTGTTGGTGCCGCTCGCCGGCGCCGCGCCGTTCGATCTCATTTGCTCGAATCCGCCGTACGTGCCCCTTGCCGACGCTCCAACGCTGCAACCCGAGCTGCGGTGCGAACCCACGACTGCGCTGTTCGGCGGCGCCGATGGACTCGGAGTGATCCGCCGCCTGCTCGCGGAATCCCCGGCGTTGTTGGCGCGCGATGGCCTGCTGTTGATGGAAGTCGGCTTCGGCCAAGCGACCGCCGTGCGCGAGTTGGCGAAAGCCGCGGGCTTTGCAGGAATCGAGATCATCGACGATTACGCCGGCGTGCCGCGCGTGTTGCAGGCGAGGATGTCGTGATGATGCAGCGCCGGTGCATAGAGCGCCCCCTCCCTAATCCTTCCCCGTTCGCAGAAGTGCTCACCGGGGAGGGAACCAAAGTGGAGCCGGCGCGTCACCTGCGGCGGCGGGGACAATAGAGATGCCCGACATCATCCGCATCCTCAGCACGTCGCAACGCGACTTCACGCGGCAGTTTGCCGCGATTCGCGAGCGCAGCGCCACCGCCAGCCCGCACGTCGATGGCCAGGCTCGACGCATCGTCGAGGCCGTGCGTCGCCGCGGCGATCGTGCGTTGATCGACTTCACCCGCCGTTTCGACGGCGTCAGTTTGACGCCGGCAAAGCTGCGGGTGGGCCGCGCGGAAATCGACGCAGCGGTGCGCAGCCTCTCGCCCGCGGCACTGCGTGCGCTGCGGACCGCGGCGCGCCGGATCGCCGCCTATCATCGCCGGCAGCGCCAACGCTCGTGGCGCTATCGCGATTCGCTCGGCTTCACCCTCGGACAGCGCATCAGCCCGTTGCAGCGTGTCGGCCTGTACGTGCCGGGCGGGCACGGATCGTATCCGTCGTCGGTGCTGATGAACGCGATTCCCGCCCGCGTCGCGGGCGTGCGCGAGTTGATCATGGTGTCGCCGGCCGGACCCGCCGGCTACAACCCGGCTGTTCTCGCTGCCGCGGCGATCGCCGGCCTCGACCAGATCTACCGCATCGGCGGCGCGCAGGCGGTGGCGGCGCTGGCGTTCGGCACCGCGACGGTACCCGCAGTCGACAAGATCGTCGGCCCCGGCAACGCGTGGGTCCAAGCCGCCAAACGGCACGTGTACGGGATCGTCGACATCGACAAGATCGCCGGGCCGAGCGAAGTCGTGGTCATTGCCGATGCGAGCACGCCGCCGGCATTCGCTGCAGCCGACTTGTTGGCGCAAGCCGAGCACGGCAGCGGCGACGAATGCGCGGTGTTGCTGACGCCCTCGCTGCGTGTTGCCGAGGCGGTGCGTCGTGCTCTCGACGACCAATCGAAGGCGTTGCCTCGTCGCGCCGACATCGCGCGTGTGCTGCGCCGGCGCGGGGCGTTGGTGGTCGTACGCACCATGCGCGAGGCGGTGGAGCTGGCGAACCAGATTGCACCCGAGCATCTCGAGTTGCTCACCACCGACGCGGCGCGCTGGGTGCCGGCGATTCGCAACGCCGGCGCGATCTTCGCCGGCCCATACGCCGCCGCGCCGCTCGGCGACTACGCGGCCGGACCCAATCACGTGCTGCCAACGGGCGGTACCGCGCGGTTCTCGTCGCCGCTCGGCGTGTACGATTTCGTCAAGCGCACCAGCGTGATCGGCGCGGACGCACGAGCCGTCCGCGCCTTGGCACCCACGATCACCGCGCTGGCGCAGCTCGAAGGGTATCAGGCACATGCCGCCGCCGTGCGCGTGCGGTTGAACGGAGGTGAATGATGGCGCAACGTTCGGTGAAAAAGTCGGCGCGCACGGTGTGGACCAAGACAGCCGCGGGCCGGCATGCACGCATCACGCGGACGACGAAGGAGACCGACATCACGGTGGCACTCAATGTCGACGGCAAAGGCCGCTACGACATCGAGACCGGGGTGCCGTTCCTCAACCACATGCTGGAGATCTTCAGTCGCCACGGCTTCTTCGATCTGACCGTCCGCGCCACCGGTGATCTCGACGTCGATTTGCACCACACGGTCGAAGACGTCGGGCTCGCGCTCGGCGAAGCGCTCCGCAGCGCGCTCGGCGACAAGGCCGGCATCCGCCGCTTCGGCAACGCATCGTGTCCGCTCGACGAAGCCCTGGTGACCGTGGTCGTGGACCTCAGCGGCCGGCCGTATCTGGCGTACAACCTGAAGATCAAGCAGGCGCGCGTCGGCAACTTCGACACCGAGCTGGTGCACGACTTCCTGCTCGCGTTGACCAATCAGGTGGGGATGAACCTGCACCTCAACATGACGCAGGGCCGCAACCCGCACCACATCATCGAGGCCGGATTCAAAGCGCTCGCGCGCGCGCTCGATCAAGCCACCCAGCTCGACCAGCGCGTCAGCGGCGTGCTGTCGACGAAGGGGACCTTGTAGCCAAATGCGTCCGATCGCCATCATCGACTACGGCATGGGCAACCTGCGCAGCGTGCAGAAGGCGTTGGAGAAGGTTGGCGCCGCCGCGGAGGTCACGCGCGATGCGGCGCGCATCGAAACCGCGCCGGCGGTGGTGTTGCCGGGTGTCGGGGCCTTCGGGGCCTGCATGGACAACTTGCGAACCTACGGTCTCGTCGACCCGATCAAAACCGTGATCGCGCGCGGCACGCCGTTTCTCGGCATCTGCCTCGGCATGCAGTTGCTCTTCGAAGAGAGCGAAGAGTTCGGCCCCGTGCGCGGCCTAGGCATCTTTCCGGGCCGCGTCGTCCGCTTTCGAATCGCCAGCGATCTCAAGGTGCCGCACATGGGATGGAATCAGATCCGCAAGACCCAGAACGTGCCGCATCTTGACGGCATCGCGGACGGTGCGTTCGTGTACTTCGTGCACTCGTACTACGTGCAACCCGCCGACCCCGCCCTGACGGCGACGACGACGGAGTACGGCATTCAATTTGCCTCGGCGATCGCGCGCGACAATGTCTTCGCCTCCCAGTATCACCCGGAGAAGAGTCAAGCGATCGGGCAAGGGATCCTGCGCAACTTCGCGCGGCTGGTGGCGGATGACCGGTGAATCGCGGATCGCGGAACGCCGATCGCTCATCGGCGGATCGGAGCACTGTCGCTCCTGCGATCAGCGATCAGCGATATGCAATATGCGAAGACGAGCATGCTGATCTTTCCCGCCATCGATTTGAAAGGCGGCCGGTGTGTGCGGCTGCTGCGCGGCGAGATGAACGCGGAGACCGTCTACGGCGATGACCCGGTGGCGATGGGGGAGCGGTGGGTCTCCGAGGGTGCGGAGTATTTGCACGTCGTCGACCTCGACGGTGCCGTCTCGGGCCAACCGATGAACGGCGCGGCGATCGCAGCGCTCGTGCGCGCGCTGCCGATTCCGATCGAGGTCGGCGGCGGCGTGCGCACGGTGGACCGCGCCGCAGAGTTGTTCGACGCCGGCGTCAATCGCGTGATTTTCGGTACTGCCGCCTTGGCGCAGCCGGAGGTGGTTGCCGAAGCCTGTCGGCACTTTCCCGGACGGATCGCCGTCGGCATCGACGCACGCGGCGGCAAGGTCGCCGTGCAGGGATGGACCGAAACCAGCACGACGCCGGCGATCGAGCTGGCGCGGCGCGTGGAAGGGCTGGGCGCCGCGCGGATCGTCTACACCGACATCAACCGCGATGGGACGCAGCAGGGCGTCAACGTCGCAGCGACGCGCGCGGTGGCGGAGGCCATCGGCATTCCCGTGGTCGCGTCCGGCGGCGTCGGCTCGCTCGCCGACCTCACCGCGCTGCTCCCGTGTGAAGCTGTTGGGGTTGACGCGGTCATCATCGGCCGTGCGCTCTACACCGGCGCGGTCCGACTGCGCGATGCCATCGCGGTGGCGCGAAGCGGAGCCGGCTCATGCTAGCCAAACGCATCATTCCCTGCCTCGACGTGAAGGAAGGCCGCGTCGTCAAGGGGGTCAACTTCGTCGGCCTGCGCGACGCCGGCGATCCGGTCGAGATCGCACAGCGCTACGACGAAGAAGGCGCCGACGAGTTGTGTTTCCTCGACATCACCGCCTCGCACGAACGGCGCAAGATCATTCTCGACGTCGTCGCCCGCACTGCCGACACGGTTTTCATGCCGCTGACCGTCGGCGGCGGCGTGCGCGAGTTGCAGGACGTGCGCGACCTGCTGAACGCCGGCGCCGACAAGGTCTCCATCAACACCGCCGCGGTCGCCAAGCCGGATTTCGTCGGTGCCGCGGCCGAAAAGTTCGGCAGCCAGTGCATCGTCGTCGCGATTGATGCGAAGCGAGCGCCGGCTTCGGGACCGACGAGCCATCCGCCATCAGCTATCAACCAAGACCGCTGGGAAGTCTTCACTCACGGCGGCAGAACGCCGACCGGGTTGGACGCGATCGAATGGGCGCGCCGCATGGAAGGGTACGGCGCCGGTGAAATTTTGCTGACCAGCATGGATCGCGACGGCACCAAGGCCGGGTACGATCTGGCGCTGACTCGGGTGATTGCGGATGCGGTGCGCGTCCCGGTGATTGCCTCCGGCGGGGTCGGGACGCTCGAACACATCTACGAAGGGCTCACCGTCGGGGGCGCGACCGCCGCGCTGGCGGCTTCGATCTTCCATTACCGCGAATTCACCGTGCGCCAGTGCAAGGAATTTCTCGCCGCGCGCGGTGTTGCGGTGCGATTGTAACTCGCGTCGATCGGGCGCAACGATTCGCCGAAATCCATCAGCGATATGCGCGCGCGGCGCCCGGGACACACCGCGCTACTCCTCGTCGAATTTACGCTCGAACAGCGCGCAGATGGCGGCCAGCGCTTCGTCGGCCTGCGCGCCCGAGACGTCCACGTCGATTTCGCTTCCTTGCGGTGCGGCCAGCATCATGAGCCCGATGATGCTCTTGCCGCTGACGGTTTGACCGTCTTTGGTCAGATTGATCTCCGCATCGAACTTGCTCGCGGTTTGCACCACCAGCGCGGCGGCGCGCATGTGCAGTCCGAGCCGATTCAAAACCTGCAGGGTGCGACGGATGGGCGACATCGTCAGCGTCCGATGTCGCGATGGCGCATCTGGGCGGGAAATCCCTTGTCGCTCAAGACCTGTCCGAGCCGTTCGACGATCGCCACCGAGCGGTGGCGGCCGCCGGTGCATCCGACGCCGATCGTGAGCGCGGTTTTTCCTTCGCGTTGGTACGACGGCAACATGAAGTCCATGAGGTCGGCGATGCGATCGATGAATTGCCGGGTTTCGTCGCGCTCGATCACGAAGTGCGCCACTGCCGGATCGAGCCCATCGCGCGGACGCAATTCGTCGACGAAGAACGGATTGGCGAGAAACCGCGCGTCGAAGACCACGTCGGCGTCCGCCGGTAGCCCGAATTTGTATCCAAACGAAACCAGCAACAGATTGATCGCCCCCTCGACCAGGGCGGTCGTGTAGCGCAACGTCAGTTCGCCGCGCAACTGATGGATGGTGAGCGCGCTGGTGTCGATGACGCGCACCGCGCGTTCGCGCAGATCGCTGATCTGCTCGCGCTCGCGGGCGATGCCGGCGAGGGCACCGTCGTCGCCCGCTAATGGGTGCGGCCGTCGGGTTTCGCTGAAGCGGCGCATCAGCACGTCATCGGTGGCATCGAAAAACAACACCTCGACCCGGTGGCCCTTGCGGGCGAGCTCATCCAGCACCGCCGGGTAGCCGCGGAGGAACTCGCGCTCGCGCAAGTCGATGCCCAAGGCGACGCGGGTGATGCCCTCGGTGGCGTTCTCACACAAGTCGAGAAAGCGCGGCAGCAGGACGACCGGCAGATTGTCGATGCAGTAGAAGCCCAAGTCCTCCAAGACGTGGATGGCGGTGCTCTTCCCCGCGCCGGCCATGCCGGTCACGATGACCACGTGGAGGGCGCGTTTCACGGCGGGCTCCCGGTTCGGTCCGTCGGGTATCGTGCGACCGGCAACGGCATTGCGATGCGATCAGAGCCGGTCATCTTCCTCGCGAATGATGCGATACAGCTCGGCTTGATCCGGCGCGGTCAACAGGCGCGCGCGGAAGGTGCGGTCCTTGAGCAGACGCGAGACCCGCGCGAGTGCTTTGAGGTGCAGGCCCACCGAATCTTCCGGGGCGACCAGCAGAAAGAACAGGTGCGTGGGGCCGCCGTCGAGGGACTGAAAGTCGACGCCTTTTGGGTGGCGGCCAAACGCGCCGAGCACCTCACTGAGTCCGGGGAGTTTGCCGTGTGGAATCGCGATGCCGTCGCCGATGGCGGTGCTACCGAGCCGCTCGCGCTCCCACAGCACTTCGACCAAGCGCGCAGCGTTGATCTCCGGACGCTGTGCGGCCAAATGATCGGCCAACTCCTGCACCACCGCTTCCTTGGTCTGCCCCTCGAGGCTCGGCAGCACCAGTGACGCGGGGAGGAGGTCGGTGATCTTCATGCGCGGCTCAAGGAATTTCCGGTTCGATCAGGCCGTAGTTGCCGTCGCGCCGGCGATAGATCACGCCGAGCGTATCGGTCGCGGCGTTTTTGAACAGGAAGAAATCTTTCTTCAGCAGATTCATCTGTTCCACGCCTTCGTCGACGGACATCGGCTTGACGGTGACCCGTTCGGTTTCGATGATGGGGCCGCGTCGGCGCCGGGCGGTCGGCTCGCGGGCGGCGGACGCAGTCGCGGCTCCGTCGTGCTTGCGGGTCTTGCGTTTGGTGGTGCGCTTGGCGATCTGGCGTTCGAGCTTGGTGATCGCCCGGTCGATCGCCGAGTAGAGGTCGGCAGTCTCTTCGGTGGCGGTGAAGCTCATGCGATCGGCGTTGACGACCAGTTCGGCGATGTGCCGGTGCTTCAGCACCGACAGAATGACGTGGGCATCGATCGGGCGGTGCACGAATTTCTGCAAGCGCAGGGCTTTCGTCTCGGCGTGGCGGCGCAACGCGTCGGTCGGCCGCACCTGCCGGAAGGTCACGGTTACTGGCATGGGTGCTCCTCTGCTCGATCAGTAGACTTGGCGCCGCTTCGACGAGGGCAGGATGGCCATCATCTCACGATACTTGGCAACCGTGCGGCGCGCGATATCGACACCTTCCTTGGCGAGCATCTGCGCAATGTGCTGATCGCTCAGCGGCTGGCGCGCATCTTCCGCGCTGATGATGCCCCGAATGCGCTCCTTGACGCTCTCAGCCGAAACGTCCTCTCCCCCGTCGCTGCGGTTCAAGCTCGAGGTAAAGAAGAATTTCAGCTCGTAGATTCCCTGCGCGGTGTGGACGTACTTGTTGGCGGTGGCGCGACTGACGGTCGACTCATGCATGCCGATGTCCATCGCGACGTCTTTGAGCACCAACGGCTTGAGGTGCGAGATCCCTCGTTCGAGGAAGTCGCGTTGGAATTTGACGATGCTGCTGGTGACCATGAACAGTGTGCGTTGGCGCTGATGGATGCTCTTGATGAGCCAGGCGGCGGCGCGCATCTTCTCCTGGATGTAGCGCTTGGCGTCGCTGGTCTCCTGATTGCCGAGCACGTTGCGATAGAACGAGCTGACGCGCAACCGCGGCAGCCCTTCTTCATTCAACGTCACCACGAACTCGCCGTCGACCTTCTGGACCGACACGTCCGGGGTGATGTAGCGGATATCGCCCTCGCCGAAGTTGCGGCCGGGTTTGGGTTCGAGCGTCGCGATGGTGTTGGCCGCGGTGACGACCTCCTCCACCGGGACATTCAGTTCCTTGGCGATCTTGTCGTACCGCTTGCTCTCCAACAGCACGAGATGATCGGCCACCACGCGCGCCGCGAGCGAATCACCCTGCCCGTCGTAGCGCAGTTGCAGCAGCAGGCACTCGCGCAGATCGCGCGCGCCGACGCCGGGCGGATCGAGTTCTTGGATGCGCGCCAGTGTTCGCTCGACGATCTCGATATCCTGCCCGCACTGGAACGCGATGTCTTCGATCGGCACCCGCAAGTAGCCGGCTTCGTCGATGTTGCCGATCATCAGGGCCGCGACCGATTCCTCCAGCGGTGTGAGGCCGGCCATGCGCAGTTGCCAGATGAGGTGCTCGGTCAGCGACGAGCTGCGCACCAAGGTGTTTTCCAGGGCCGGGCGCTTGTCCTCGTCGTAGTCGGCGGGCGTCGCGGTCGCCCCTTGCCAATCGTTACGATAGTTCTCGAGGTATTCCTTCCAGTCGATCTCGCCGGTGGGACTCTCGGGCGCGACCTCGCTGGTGGTCTCCCGCTGTGCGTCGGGGGATTCGTCCCACGCGTCGGGAGATTCCGTCGGCTGGGTTTCGAGATTCTCCTCGGTGCGCGGGCGCTGCTCGTCTTCCTCGCTGCGAAGGCCGATTTCCTCCTCGAGCGCCGGATTCTCGGTCAACTCTTGGTCGATGAGTTCTTCCAGCTCGGCGCGCGACACCTGGAGAATTTTGATCGCTTGCCGCAGTTGCGGCGTCATCACGAGCTGTTGACTGAGCTTCTGGTAGAGTCGGGTTTCGAGAGCCATGGCGATGTTCTCTACAGCGTAAAGCGTTCTCCCAAATAGAACTCCCGCGCCAGGGGACTGTTGGCGATGGCGTCGGGCGTGCCTTCTTCCAGAATCTGGCCGGCGTTGAGAATATACGCGCGATCACAGATGCCGAGCGTCTCCCGCACATTGTGGTCGGTGATGAGCACGCCGATCCCTCGATCCTTTAGTTGACCCACAATGTTCTGAATGTCCAGCACTGCGATGGGATCGATACCTGCGAATGGCTCGTCGAGCAACATGAAAGTCGGGTCGATGACGAGCGCGCGGGTGATTTCGAGGCGGCGGCGCTCGCCGCCGGAGAGCGACTGCGCCTTGCTTTTCGCGAGGTGAGCGATGCTGAGTTCTTCGAGCAACGCCGCCAATCGCTCGTTGCGCGCCTCGTGACTCAGCGGCAAGGTCTCGAGGATCGCCCGCAGATTGTCTTCCACCGTCAGCTTGCGAAACACCGACGGCTCTTGGGGCAAGTAGCTGATGCCCTTGCGTGCGCGCACGTACATGGGATCGTGCGTGACGTCCTCGCCGTTGAGCGACACGGTGCCGCTGTCGGCACGCATCAAGCCGACGATGGCGTAGAACGTGGTGGTCTTTCCGGCGCCGTTGGGACCCAACAGGCCCACCACTTCGCCCGCGTGCACGCTCACGCTGACCTCGCGCAGCACGTCTCGACCGCCGAGCCGCTTGCACAGCCGCTGCGCGGCGAGCACGCCGCGGTGCGACTCGGCTGCGCCTGTTCCGTTACTGGACACCGCCTTCGCCCGCAACTTTTGCTTGCGCATCCGCCGGCGGCACCAGCACCGCGTGCACCCGCTGATCGGCGCCGCCGCCCTCGACCACGCTGCGCCCCTCATCCAAGTAGACGACGACGCGATCGCCCGCGACGCGATTGACGCCGTCGTGCAGCACCGCGTCCTCCGTCAGCGTCACCGTCTTGGTCTTCTGGTCGAAGACGGCCCGGCCGCCGGTCGCGAACCGCTCGCCCTTGCCGATGCGCACTTCGCCCTCGGCCACGATTTGCTGCAGCCGGTCGCGGTCGGTGGCCTTCTCGTCGAAGTGGACCGTGAGGGTTTTGCTGTGCAGCGACAGATCGCCTTGGGTTACTTCCACTCCGCCACGATAGACGAGGACCTGATTGCGATAGTCGAACTCGAGCATGTCGGCGCTGATATGGATCGGTTCCTTGTTCGATCCGAGCGAGAAGTTGTTGAACAACCCGCGGGTCGGATCCGAGCTGGCCGGTGGCGCACTGGGCTCAGCGGTGGCCGATGAGACGTGGCTGCCGGCGTGAATCAGGGCGAGCAACACCGTCACCGCGAGCGTGCGCCTACGGCTGCGCTGAGGCATGCGACGCACCTCCAGGCGGTAACAGTCCAGGTCCGGCATCCGGTTGCAGGGTCATTGTCACGTTGCGAAACAATCGCAACTTCTGCGCGCCCACGTCGACCTCCATGCGTTCGCCGCGGAGTTGCAACGCCCGACCGACGATCTCAACCGGCTGCGGTGATGAAATGCGATCGGTGGCGTGTTGATAGACGGCTCGATCCGTTCGCGCCGTATAGTCGTTGAACTGAACCTCGATCCCGCCGGCCAAGTCCACCTCGCGCAGTTCACGGCCGTCGAGCGCCACGCGTCCTTCGTGCCCGCTCAAGGCGACCATCCGTCCGTCGGGCATATACAGGCGCACCATCGGCTCGTTGACGACGACGGCTTGCTCCTCGTCGAGATAGCGGGCTTCGCGCGCGGCGACTTCCCAGACCTTGCGGCCATCTTGCGTTTTGACGCGATGAAAGTCCTGAATCCGTTGCGCCACTTGCGGCAGCAGGTCGAGCCCGGTTTGCGCTGCTTCTTCCCGCCATTGCATGCGCAGGCTGCGGGCAACCAGGACCCCGATCCCACCGAGCGCGAGGACGACAGCTCCTATGACAGCCAAACGCAGGCGATTCTTCATGGGAATGAGGCGAGTCGATGCCGAGAGCAAGAAAAATACCATCGCCTCGAAAAGGTGTAAAGCCAAACCGCCGTACGCGAACCCGATGGCGTGCCTCGATACGCAAGGGCAAAAGATTTCTGTTGCGACGGCGGTGACGCGCGTGGTATACGCGCGCCGGTTTCGAGGCGAAGGTTCCTGAACATCATGGGAAGTAGAGCGGTCGTGGTCTGTCTCACCGAGGCAATCATCAGTTGGATCCGCAACAACCTGTCGTCCGGGCTTTCCCTCAAACATCGACGGTGAGTAACGATCTGTGTGTCGTCAGAAAGGAGGGAGGGCGCCATGCCGCAAGGTACGGTGAAATGGTTCAACGGTCAGAAGGGGTACGGGTTCATCACGAAAGATGATGGCCAGGACGTGTTCGTCCACTACTCCGCGATTCAGGGTCAAGGATTCCGGACGCTCGACGAGGGACAGCGCGTGGAATTCGAGATCACGCAAGGGCCGAAGGGACTGCAGGCCACCAACGTCAACAAAGTCTGAACGGACGCAACGAACCACGGAAGCCCCGGCCGGCGTGCCGGGTCGGGGCTTTCGTTTGGTCTTGGTCGCGCGCGGCTCGCTCGCCGAGGGATCGGCGAGGATTGATCGCGCGCCGCCACCTTGCCGGGCCGCGCACTGCTTGCTAGTAGCACAAGTGCGATCCGCGTGATCGTGCTGACACACTTGCTCGCGGGTGTGTCTTGCAACGGCGCAGCCATCGCGGATCAGATTAGGTCGTAGAACGGAACACGCATGATTGCCCGTCGTGACGCGCTGCTCGGCGCGGTCCCACAGCACCGATTCGTCAACCTCGAACGATTACGGATTCACTACTTGGAATGGGAAAACAGCGGTCCGCCGCTGTTGCTGGTACACGGCACCGGCTTCCATGCCTACGTGTGGAAACCCATCGCGCAATTGCTCAGCCAAACCTTCCGCGTGATTGGCATCGATCAGCGCGGTCACGGCGACAGCGGCAAGCCCGAGGGCGGCTACACGTGGGACAATTTCGGTGAGGACCTGCATCGATTCCTCGATCATCTCGGTTGGCTCGGCATTCCGGCGGTCGGCCATTCGGCCGGGGCCACGGCGATTGCGTACTGCGCCGCGCACCATCCGGGCTCGATCGGCCGCGCGGTTTTGATCGACCCCATTCTCGTCTCCAAACCCGCCGACGGCGCGACACCGCAAAATCCGCTCGCCCACCGCGCCCGCAAGCGCCGCATGGTGTGGGAGAGTCGGACGTCGATGTTTCATTCCTATCGTACCCGCGCGCCGTTCAACTCGTGGCGCGAGGATGTCTTGTGGGCCTACATCGAGGAAGGCACGGTGCTGCGCCCCGACGGACACATCGAGCTCAAATGTCCGGGCGTGATCGAAGCCGAGATTTTCGACAACGCCGCCAGCGTGGACGGCTTTGCGATTCTTCCGCGGGTCACGATCCCGGTCTTGGTGCTGCGCGGCGAGACCAGCGACGCCTTCTCCGAGGCCGGCGCGAACACCGCCGCGTCGCTGCTGCCCAACGCCACGTTCAAGACGATCGCGCGCGCCTCCCACTTCGTTCCGATGGAGCGGCCCGACGCGGTCGAACGCGCCGTGCGCGGGTTTCTCCGGCGATGACCGACGAATCCGAATCCGCGCTTGAAACCTTCACCACCCGGTGACGTCAATGGAGGGGCGGAACCGGGGGCGCACATGGGCCGCATGGGGGGTGCATCTCTACACCGCCTCGGGCGCGCCGCTGGGTCTGGTCGCGCTCGTGGCCTCCGGCCGCGGCGATTTCGCCCTCGCGTTCATCTGTATGACAGTGGCCACCTTCATCGACTCGACCGACGGGGCACTGGCGCGACGGGTGGGAGTCAAGGAAGTTCTGCCCCGATTCGATGGAGCCAAGCTCGACGACATTGTCGACTATCTCAACTACGCCGTCGTGCCGGTTGTGCTGGCCTATCAGGCCAGCCTCTTGCCGAGCGGTCTGTGGGGTCTGATTGTCGGCAGCGCGCCGCTCCTCGCCAGCGGCTACGGGTTCTCGCAGACCGAGGCGAAGACCAGCGATCATTTCTTCACCGGCTTCCCGTCGTACTGGAACATCGTGGTGTTCTACCTGTACACGCTGCAAACGCCGATGTGGTTCAACGTCGGCGCGCTGCTCGGCTTCTCGATTCTCGTCTTCGTTCCGATTCGCTATCTGTATCCGAGCCGCACCACCGTCGCGCGCAATCTCACCTACGCACTCGGCATCGTGTGGGCCGCGGTGATGTGCGTGCTGCTCCTGCAGTTCCCGCAGCCGTCGCGGCTGCTGGCGTTCATCTCGTTGTTCTTTCCGATCTACTACATGGTCGCGTCGGTGCATTTGCACCTGCGCAACAATCGCGCGACGCGCTCGTGACGCGGCGCGCTTGCGCGCCGCCTCCAATGCCGCGCTTCCCGTGCCCCTACCGCGGTGGCGAGGCGACGAACGCGAGCGACCACATCAGTCGCAAGCATCCAGCAGTCGTACCGTCGCAACGGCTTCGAATCACCGAGACCTTCGCAGGTCCATCTGGCAGGGCAGCCGTCGAAGCTTCGAAGACGTCCCGCTAGCCGGCACGTTGCCGACGGTACTTCGCGCCGATGCTGCGGGCCGCGACCAAAGTCGAGCGTAGCAGGCCGAGCGCGGCCTTCATCGTCTGATCGTTCTCCTTGGTGATGGCCGACCACTTTTCACCCTTGTGGCGATTGGCGATCACGTCCTCATAGGATCCGGCTCCCGATTTACTCAGCGCACTTGCCACCGCGACCTCGCCGATCGAGCCGTGAGAATCGAGCACGCGCCGTTCGACCGTGTCGGTCGAGAGTTCGAGCGTCGTACCGAGGGCCTCGGTCATGACGCGAGCGCCGAGCTGTCCGCTCGCCTTTCCGTTGATGGTGCGCGCATACCGCTCGCAAGCCGCTTCGCCGTGATCGCGTCCCGCTTCGAGGTCGGAAACGGTCGGCAGCTTCGCGATCACGACATTCAGATCCGGGTGATAGTAGCGCTGCGCCTCGGGCAGCCAGCCGCGAATGTCCTGTTGGCGCGTGCCCGAACTCGGATGCGTCGAGAGCAACTCGGGCGGCGCCTTGCCGTCCAGCTCTTCCATGCGCTGCCACAACGCGAGCGACGCCTCGGGATCGTAGCCGGCTTTGGCCATCACGATCAGCCCGATGTGGTCCGCCTCGGACTCTTGCGTTCGGCTGTACGGCAACAGCACGCCGTACTGGGCGCCCAGTCCATAGGCCTGCATGACCGCGTCGGAGGCGTAAGAATTCCTTGCTCCCAGCGCGACGGAGAGCGCGACGCCGCCGAGTTGTGCCAGGATGCCTTGGCTCATGCGTTCGGCGCCGTGACGGGCGAGCGCGTGACCGACTTCGTGCCCCAACACCGCGGCCAGCCCCGCCTCGTCTTGCGCGACGGGGAACAATCCCGTGTAGACCGCGACCTTGCCACCCGGCAACGCGAAGGCGTTGATCATGCTGTCGTCGTC
>Ga0335069_10005630_pt1 | contig 18369 bp, 14 predicted proteins | sample Lox_Sample_11_FD_206714 | JGI IMG/M metagenome (GOLD analysis project Ga0335069, IMG submission 206714) | Soil microbial communities from Loxahatchee National Wildlife Refuge, Florida, United States - Lox_Sample_1.1 | ecosystem: Environmental > Terrestrial > Soil > Wetlands | place: USA... | reverse complement strand
ACCGCCCGCATGCCCTCGGCGTCGAGGTCGAGCGGATCGGTCTCGGCGTGGGGCTCCGGCCCGGGCGCATAGGCCCAGGCGATGCTCTGGGCGATCATCCGGTCGGCGCCTGCCGCCAGGGCCGCCGCCACCAGGTTGCGCGTCCCTTCGCGGCGGATTCGCGCATTGCGCCCGACGGCCTCCCCCATCCGCGCGGGATCGAGCGCCGGCGGCAGGTCGGTCAGCTGGTGAATGATCAGGGTGGGGGCCGCCCAGGCGACCGCCTGGGCCAGCGTCTCGGCGTCGAACACATCGGCGATCACCGGCGCCAGGCCGGCCGCCTTCAGCGTCGAAGCGCTTTCCCGCGATCGCGTCATCCCGAACACGGTATGGCCCGCCTCCAGCAGCAGCGGGGAAAGTCGCCGGCCGATCGCGCCGGTGGCGCCGGCCAGCAGGATGCGATGTTGCATGTTTCTAACCTTCCGTACCTTCAGACTGGAGACGGCGCGGCCTCGATCTTTGTGACAGGGGAGCCGTTGGCCTTAATGAAAACTTTACCGAGAGGGGTCTAATCGGAAAACTGGAGGAACGGCCCGCGCAAGCCACGATCGACGCAGCCGGCCCTCTGCCGTATTCTTGGTCGGACGGATTGACCGGCTCGCAGCGCAGCACGGGTCGGCGATCCGGCACGGAGGCGAGTTCATGGTGCGCGATCGGGGCATTTTCCTCTCGATCCTTCCCGCGACGGCCGGCGAACGCCGTCTGGCCCTGGCCGTGGTCGGCGTCTCGCTCCTGATCTTCCTCGGCCTCGTCCCCTATGCCAGCGCGCCGCTGGCCCATATCGACGCTTTCATCCCGGCCTATGAATCGGCGGTCGTCATCAACGACCTCATCACCACGGTGCTGCTGTTCGGGCAGTTCACCATCACCGGCAAGCGCGGCCTGAAGTTCCTGGCCTGCGGCTATCTCTTCACCAGCCTGATCGCCCTCGGCCACATGTTCTCCTTCCCCGGGCTGTTCGCGCCGGGCGGCCTCTTGAGCGGCGGCGCGCAGACCACGGTCTGGCTCTACATGTTCTGGCATGCCGGCCTGCCGATGATGGTCCTGTGCTACGCACTCAACCGGCAGAACGGCGCCACCGCAACCGGCGCCGCGCTGAAGGGGGATGCGCATGACGCCGGCGCGCGGACACTGCGGGCGATTTGCTACGTGCTCGCCGTCGTCGCGGCGATCCTGATCCTGACCACGCTGGGCCACGATGCAATGCCGGTGCTGCTGGTCGTCGTCGACGGTGCGCCGAACTACACGCCGGCCTACCGGATCCTGGTGGCGGCGATCTGCCTCCTCAGCCTCTTTGCTCTGGCAATGACCTGGCGGCGGAAGCCGCATTCCGTGCTCGATCTCTGGCTGATGGTCGTGATGTGCGCCTGGATCTTCGATATCGCCTTGAGCGCGATGCTGAACCAGCGCCGCTTCGATCTCGGCTTCTATGCCGGCCGGCTCTATGGGTTGATGGCGGCGAGCTTCGTGCTGCTGGTGCTGCTGGTGGAGACCCGGACCCTGTTCTCCCGTCTCGCGCGGTCGCTCGACCGGCGCGCCGGCGAGCTGCGCGAGGCCAACGACGCGCTGCGGCAGGGCGAGGAGCGCCTCAAGCAGCTGAACGAGACCCTGGAACAGCGCGTCGCCGAGCGCACCCGGCAGATCGAGGCGCAGGCCCAGGAGCGCGAGCATATCCGCGAGATCATGCTGGAATCCCAGAAGCTGGAGGCGGTCGGCCAGATGGCGGGCGGGATCGCCCACGACTTCAACAACCTGCTGACCATCATCATGGGCAACAGCGGCTTCCTGGAGGATCGCCTGTCGCCGGGGCCGGAACAGCAGGCGGCGGGCACCATGACCCGTGCCGCCGAGCGCGGCGCGCGGCTGGTCCGGCAGATCCTCGCCTTCTCCCGACGGCAGTCGGTGAAGCCCGAGGCGATCGATTTGGTCACCCGCGCGCCGGAGCTCGTCGATCTGCTGCAGCGCTCGACCCGCGGCGACATCCGTGTCGTCGCCGACTTCCCCGAGGACCTCTGGCCGGTGGAATGCGACGCCGCCGAGTTCGAGCTCGCCTTGATGAATCTCTGTGTCAATGCCCGCGATGCCATGCCCGGCGGCGGTCTCGTCCGGATCCATGCGCGCAATCTGGCGAAAGGCAGCCGGCTCGAGCCCGGCGCAAACACGGTCGGCGGCCTTGCTCCCGACCCCGACGGCAACTGCCCACGCGACTTCATCCGGCTTGCGGTCAGCGACACCGGCACCGGCATCCCGCCGGCATTGCTCGCCAAGGTGTTCGAGCCGTTCTTCACCACCAAGGAGGTCGGCAAGGGCACCGGCCTCGGCTTGAGCCAGGTCTATGGCTTCTGCCAGCAGGCGGGGGGCGCCGCCGAGATCGCCAGCGCGCCAGGTGAAGGGACGACGGTCAACTTGATCTTGCCGCGCGCCGGCGCTGCCGTCGAGGCAGACCCACCGGCGCCGGTGCATTCCGCCGCGTCCCGCAGCGGCGGCATGATCCTCCTGGTGGAGGATGACGAGGAGGTCGCCGCCGCGACCGCCACCATCCTCGGCATGATCGGCTACCATGCCCAGCACGTGCGCAACGCCGGCACCGCCCTCGCCCTCCTGCTCGGCGGCCAGCGCTTCGACCTCATGCTTTCCGACATCGTGATGCCCGGCGGCATGAACGGGATCGAGCTCGCCCGTAAGGTGAGACACCACTTCCCCTGGTTGCCGATCCTGCTCACCACCGGCTTCGCGCGGCCGGCGGCGGAGGTGCAGCAGGCCGGCTTCCATCTGATCGCGAAGCCCTACAACGCGGCCTCGCTGCTCGACGCCATCACCAAGGCCCGCGCCGCCGCCACGAGCGCGGCCGAGGGAACCGGCTAAGCCAAGCCGTAGACCAGCTGCGGCGCCGCGACGCCCTTCAGCGCGAACGCGCCAAGCGCCGTGAGTTCGCCGGGACAGCAGGCCGCGAAGTCGGCGGAGGCGAGGATGGTGCGGCCGAGATCGCCGGAGAGAGCCTCGATACGCGCCGCGAGGTTGACCGCCGGACCGATGCAGGTGAAGTCGAGCCGGTTGGCGCTGCCGATATTCCCGTAGAGCACTTCGCCGAGATGGAGCGCCACGCCGAAGCGCACCGCGCCGGGCGCGGCGCGGCCTTGCCAGTCGGCGGCGGCGACCTCGGCCTCGGCCACGCGCGCGGCGGCCAGAGCCGCGCGGCAGACCGAGGCCGTGTCCGATCCGTCGATCGGGAAGATCGCCAGCAGCCCGTCGCCCATGAACTTCAGCACCTCGCCGCCGTGGGCCCGGATCGCCGGGACCTGGCAGTCGAAGTAGCGATTGAGCAACGCGATCAGGTCCTCGGGCGGCATGCGATCGGCGCGGCCGGTGAAATCGCGCATATCGGAAAGCCAGATGGCGGCGCGGATGGTCTCGATGTCGCCACGGCAGATCTGGCCGGCAAGGATTCGCGTGCCGGCTTGGCCGCCGACATATGTATCGAGCAGGTTGAGGGCGACCCTGCGCAAGCTGCGCACCTCGGCAACACGCGCGAGCGGCGCGGCAACCGCCTCGAGGGCGGTGATCGCCTGGTCGGAGAACCCGCCGGGTGCGGCACTCGACCAGGTCGCGACATGGACCTCGCCGTTGCTGAAGAAGAGCGGCGAGACGAGATAGTCGGTCAGGCCCTCGTCGCGCAGCTCCTGCAGGATCGGGAAGTCCATCGGGCAGGCGGGATCGGCGAGCCGACGCCGCATCCCCGTCCGCGTGCCGTAGACCCGCAGCACCGGGCTCGCGATGTAGCCGACATCGTTGTAGGTCTCGAACCCGGCCTCGGAGACCTCGGTGCCGGTCTCCGGCCGCCACAGGAAACGGCGCCCCATGATCTCCGGATGCAGCGTGCGGATGAAGACCGCGCCCCGCGCCAGCGGCACGCCGCACCCGACAAGGCGCGTGCAGAGCTCGGTCAGCACGTCGCCGGCCTCCGGCGCCGAGCGGCAGCCATCGACCATCCAGGCGATGGTCGCGTCGACGCCCCCCTGGTCGATCGCCTCTTGGTCGATCGGTTCTTGGCCGATTCTGGGCATGCCGAGACTCTAGCCCCGCGTTCCAGGCAGTGGAACTGCGGGAGTTGTGACGAACGTCATGCAACCTTCGCTTGCTCGCGCTTTCCCCCGTCACTAGCCTTACCGGAGTGCTTCGGGGGAGGACGCCATGCCCAAGGGTTTGCTCGAAGTCTCCGGAACCTTAGATCTCACGCAATTCTGGCCGAGCGGTGAATCCGACGCTGACACCGCCAAGGTGGTGGTGGACGGCCCGGATGCCTTCCGCTTCCGCGCCAATCCGAACGCGCAATCGCGCGTCACCCATGCGTTCAACGGTGCGACCGTGCGCGGCAAGGGGAGCAGCCCCTGCATCGACAACAAGGGGCGCGTCACGGTCCGCTTCCAGGCGATCGATGCGCCGGAGTTGCACTATCGCCCGACCATCCCTACCCTCAACAAGAAGAAGCCGACGCCGGACCAGAAGAAGAAGTTCTCGGCGAACAACGGCAACTTCCGCCAGCATCTCGGCGAATCGGCAGCGAGGGCACTCGCGCAATTCCTGGCCGGCGCGGGTGCGGGTCCGATCCGCTGCACGCTCCGCACCCAGGTGGACGAGCCCGGCGATGTCTTCGACATGTTCGGCCGGCTGATCGGCGACGTCATCGTCACCATCGGCGGCGCGGAGGCGAATGCCAACCGCTGGCTCTGCGAGCAGGGCTGGGCCTATCCCACCTTCTATTCCTCGATGACCGAGGATGAGATCAACGATTTCCTGGCGCTGGCCCAGGCGGCGAAGAAGGCGAAGCGCGGGGTCTGGAAATCGAACAGCAGCGACGTCAACGTCTTCGACAAGACCCTGGTGTTCCGCAAGAACGGCCCGGTTGCGCCGGACAGCGGCGCCGTCTTCATGCCGAAGCTGTTCCGCCGCCGCTCGACCTACGGCGTTGCCAAGGCCGCGGGCATGACCAAGGTGAGGTTCAAGGACTATCTCGCCCTGGAACCCGATGCCTGTTACGAGACCGCGGAGTTTCTCGATTCCGGGCCGACCGTGGCGGTGCAGCACCACCTCGATGCCTTCATCTCGACCGCCGGCAGGTTCCTGGTCAGCGCCGGCGACCTGGTGTTCCAGGAGGGAAAGTCGAAAGTCGTCGGCCCGGATGGCAAGCCGGCCCAATGGTGGTAGGCCAATAGGTCACCCGGGCGACGCCTGAGGCCGACGCGGCCGGCCGGTTCCCAATTTCGTACGGGGCTGGTATGGATGCCCCATGAACGAATATGACCTCATCATCATCGGCGCCGGAGCGGCCGGGATCGCGGCAGCCCATGCCGCGCGCGACGCCGGTCTCCACGCGATCGTGCTCGAGGCCCAGGACCGGGTTGGCGGCCGGGCCTTCACCGACTTCGAGAGTTTCACCCATCCCTTCGACATGGGCTGCCAGTGGCTGCACGCCGCCAGCATCAACCCGCTGCGGCCGATCGCCGACCGGCTCGGCTACCGCTACTACCGGGGCGAGATCGACGTCCGGGTCCATGACGGACATTGGTGGCTGAACGACAGCGTCGTCGCCGAATACCGGGCCATGTATGCGGCGACCTATGAACGGATCGCGGAGACCGGGCTCGACGGCAAGGATGTCGCGGCGGAGACCTGCATCGATCCCGGGAGCCGCTGGGCGCAGCTCTTCCGCCAGAGCTTCGCGCCCTATATCTCGGCCGATCCCAAGGACGCCTCGACCCTCAATCTCTCGCGCTACAACGACACCGGCGAGGACTGGCCGATCGAGAACGGCATGGGCGCGCTCATCAAGGCGCTGGCCGACGAACTGAAACGCGCGGTCGAGATCCGCCTCTCCTGCCCGGTGAAGTCGATCGACTGGGGCAGCGACGCGGTGATGGTGGGCACGCTCGACGGCATGCTGTTCGCGAAGGCGGCGCTGATCACGGTCTCGACCACGGTGCTTGCGGGGGAGCGGCTGAAATTCTTCCCGCTGCTGCCGGATTGGAAGCAGGAGGCGATCTCGAAGTTGCAGCTGGGCTTCGCCGAGAAGATCGCCTTCGAGTTCGCGGAGGATCCCTTCGCCGGCCTGCCGCCGCATTTCGCCGCCATGGCCTGGCCCGACGCGCCGGCGGGCGCCTTCCACGTCCATGCCTTCGACCGGCCGGTGGCGACGCTCTATCTCGGCGGCGCGCAGTGCCGGGATCTCGCCCTGGCCGGCCCCGACGCCATGCTGGCCTATGGCCGCGAGGCGATCGGCCGGCTGTTCGGCGCCGATCTCCTGAAGCAGATCCGCCACGCCAAGGCGACCGGCTGGACCACCAATCCCTGCATCGGCGGCGCCTATTCCGTGCTGGTGCCGGGCGGCGGCGAGGCGCGCGCGGCGCTCGCAAAGCCGCTTGCGGAGAAGCTGTTCTTCGCTGGCGAGGCGGCCTCGCCCGACGCCTTCCAGACCGCGCATGGCGCGTGGCAATCGGGCCTCGATGCGGTGCAGCTGATCCTGGCGACCGCGACCTTCGCGCGCTGACGGTCACACCGCCGAGAAGCGCTCCGCCAGGCGCTGGCGCTTGAACGCCGCGAGCACGAAATCGACGAAAGCCCGGGTCTTCGCCGGCAGCAGCCGGCCGCTGCTGTAGTAGATCGCGATCGGTCCGATGTCCGCGTGCCACTCGGGCAGCAGGCGGACCAGCCGGCCGGCATGGAGATGCGTCACCACGCTCGGCAGCGGCAGCAGCGCGACGCCGAGCCCCATCGCCGCGCAGCGCGCCATCGCCTCGGCATCGTTGACCACGATGTCGGGCCGCGGCGCCATCGTGACTTCTTCACCTTCGGCGTTGCGCATCGGACGCGCCGCGAGCCGCCCGGTCAGGGCCGAGCGCATGGCGATGCCGTCGAGCGCCGCCAGCTCGTCCGGAAGCCGCGGCAGCTTCCTGCCGAAGAGGCCGCGCGCCTTCAGGTAGTCGGGCGCCGCCACGGCGATGAAATGCACCCGGGCGAGCTCGCGGGCGACGATTCCCTCCGTGAGCTCGACGCCGCCGCCGATCGCCGCATCGAACCCTTCGCCGATCAGGTCGACCTGCCGGTTGTCGAAATGCAGGTCCGGCGCGACCTTGGGGTGGGCGGCGCGGAAGGCGGGCAGCAGCGGCAGGATGTAATCCAGGCCGAAGGCGAGGGCCATGCTGACCTTGAGAACGCCCGCCGGCTCCGCCGCGGCGCCGCCGGCGACGGCGATGGCGCCCTGGATGCTCTCCAGCCCGCCGCGCACATCGGCGAGGAAGCGCTCGCCGGCCTCGGTCAGTGCGAGATGGCGCGTGCTGCGCTGGAACAGGCGCAGGCCGAGATTGCCCTCCAGTCGCGCGACGTTCCGGCTGACCGCGGCCGGCGTCAGGCCGAGCCGCCGCGCCGCCGCCGAGAAGCCGCCGAGTTCGGCGCTGCGGACGAAGGATTCCAGGTTGGCGAGGGTTTCCATCGGCTCATTTTCAATAATAGCTTGAAAGTAATTTAGAGGATTTCCGGCTAATCGGCGAGGAATAAACCGCCCAGATTTCCTCCGTCAGCAACTGCCATCCCTGAACGGAGCGAAACATGTCCAAGATCGAAGTTGCCCCCCGCAGCGCCTTGCGCGCCGACCTCCCGCTCGACGGGAAGGTCGCGCTGGTGACCGGCGGTTCGCGCGGCATCGGCGCCGCCATCGTGAAGCGCCTGGCCGCCGACGGCGCCGCCGTCGCGTTCACCTATGCCGCCTCGCCCGACAAGGCGGACGAAGTCGTCCACGCGATCGAGGCCGTCGGCGGCGTCGCCAAGCCGATCCGCGCCGATGCCGGCAAGGCCGAGGACGCGCAGCGTGCGGTCGAGAGCACGGTCGCGGCCTTCGGGCGGCTCGACATCCTGGTCAACAATGCGGGCGCGCTGGTGGTGAAGCCGGCCGGCGAGTTCACGCTCGAGGACTTCAACCGGGTGATCGACGTCAACGTGAAGGGCCTGTTCGTGGCGACCCAGGAAGCCGTGCGCCACATGAAGGAGGGCGGCCGGATCATCAACATCGGCAGCGTCAACGCCGAGCGCGTGCCCTTCGTCGGCGGCGGCCTCTATGCCATGTCGAAGGCGGCGGTCGTGGGCCTGACCCGCGGCTGGGCGCGAGACCTCGGCCCCCGCGGCATCACCATCAACAACGTGCAGCCCGGTCCGGTCGATACCGACATGAACCCGGCCGCCGGCCCGTTCGCCGAGGCGACGCTGCCGCACATGGCCATCGGCCGCTACGGCAAGGTCGAGGAAGTCGCCGACTTCGTCGCCTATCTCGCAAGCCCGGGCGCCGGCTACATCACCGGGGCCAATCTCTCGGTGGACGGCGGCTACACCGCGTGAGTCACTTTTCCAACCGCTCGAGGAGCGTGGCGAAGACCGGCTGGAATCGCCGCAGCTCCTCGAGATGGGCGGCGGAGAGGCTGGTCAGCAGCTTCCGGGACTTCGCCGTCAGATTGAGCAGCACGCGCCGGCGGTCGGCGGGATCGATGGTCCGCTTCACCAGGCCGAGCTCCACCAGGCGGTCGACCAGCTCGACTGTCGAATGGTGCTTCAGCAGCATCCGCTCCGCCAGCTCGCCGATCGTGATGGTCTCGCGGTCGGGATAGCCCTTGATCGAGAGCAGCGCCTGGTGCTGCTGCGGCGTCAGGCCGACGCCCTTCGCCGCCTCCTGGCTGAAGTCCAGGAACTTCCTGAGGGTGTAGCGGAACAAAGCGAGCGCCCGATAGTCCTCGATGCTGGGCCTGGGCGCCCCCGCCTTCGACATCCCGGCCTTCGGCCGGCCTCGCTCCGCCATGATTTCTGCCCCGATTCCGTCCCGCCCGACTGCAGCTGTGCGGCGGGAACTAGGCTATTTGAGCCGGTCGCCGCGGGTCATGCAACCGCGTCGGGCCGGACCGGCGGAAATGGGATCTGCCAATTATATCGTACTACGATATAAATCCGCTCCGCCCCGCCTCCTGCACGACTTCCAGCGAGCTCCGCCGATGCACCACCAGCCCGATACGCTCCGCGATTTCAGCGCCGACCGGCGCCTCCTGATCCTCGCCGCCATGGCCCTCCTGGTCGGCTCGGCCGGCGCCGGCGCCGCCTGGGCACTGACCAGGTTGATCGCGCTCTGCACCAACCTCGCCTATTACGGGCGCTTGAGCGCCGCGCCGGTCGCGATCGCCGGCAACCATCTCGGCTGGTGGGCGGTGCTGGTGCCGGTGGCGGGCTGCCTCTTGATCGGCCTGATGGCGCGCTACGGCTCGGAGAAGATCCGCGGCCACGGCATCCCGGAGGCCATGGAGGCGATCCTGATCGGCCGCTCGCGGATCCAGCCCAAGGTCGCTCTCCTGAAGCCGCTCTCCTCGGCGATCTCGATCGGCAGCGGCGGCCCGTTCGGCGCCGAGGGTCCGATCATCATGACCGGCGGCGCCGTCGGCTCCTTGTTCGCGCAACTCTTTCATCTCTCCAACGCCGAGCGGAAGACCTTGCTGGTCGCCGGCGCCGCCGCGGGAATGTCGGCGACCTTCGGCACGCCGATCGCGGCGATGCTGCTGGCGGTCGAGCTGCTGCTCTTCGAATGGAAGCCGCGCAGCTTCGTCCCCGTTGCCATTGCCGCGGCGGTTGCCGCCGCCTGGCGGCCCTATCTCCTCGCCGGCGGCGTGCTGTTCCCGATGGCGGAGAGCGCCGCCTTGCCGCCGGAAGGCCTGCTGCTGGCGGCGGGACTCGGCATCGTCGCCGGCCTCGCCTCCGGCCTGCTGACCGCGATGGTCTATGGCTGCGAGGACTTCTTCCAGCGCCTGCCGATCCACTGGATGTGGTGGCCGATGTTCGGCGGTCTCGTGATCGGCCTCGGCGGCCTCGTGGATCCCCGCGCCCTCGGCGTCGGCTACGACAACATCCGGGCGCTGCTCAGCGGCGATATGACCACCGTCTCTGCCGTTACGCTCATCGTCGTCAAGGCGGTGATCTGGTCGGTGGCCCTGGGATCCGGCACCTCCGGAGGCGTGCTCGCACCCTTGCTGATGATGGGCGGCGCGCTCGGCGCCATCCTCGGCACCGTCTTGCCCGTAGGCGAGGACGGGCTCTGGGCGCTCGTCGGCATGGCGGCGATGATGGGCGGCACCATGCGCTCTCCGCTGACGTCGATGATCTTCGCCTTGGAGCTGACGCACAACATCGGCGCCTTCCTGCCGCTCGCCATCGGCTGCATAATGGCGCACGGCACGACGGTGCTGCTGCTGAAGCGCTCGATCCTGACCGAGAAGGTGGCGCGGCGCGGGCACCACGTGCTCCGCGAATACATCGTCGATCCCTTCGAGATCATGCGGGTCGGCGAGATCATGGCCAAGCCGGTCGACACCCTGCCGGCGACCATGACGGTCGGCGAGGCGGTCGCCTTCTTCACTGCGCCGGATTCGCCGCGCCGCCATAAGAGTTATCCCGTCGTCAACGGCGAGGGACGCCTCGTCGCCATCGTTTCCCGTGCGGACGCGCTGCGATGGACCGTGGCCGGCTGGGACAACGAGAAGCCGCTGGGCGAGCAGCTGCTCGGCCAGAACCTGGTGGTCGGGTACGAGGACGAGCTCGTGGGCAAGCTCGCCGACCGCATGGCCGAGACCGACACCGGCCGGGTGCCTATCCTGCGCCGCGGTGGCACCGACGATGAGAGCATCGTCGTCGGCCTGGTCGCGCGCCGCGACCTCCTCCGGGTGCGCGCCGAGGTGATCCGCCATGAGCGCGAGCGGGAGAAGCTGATCCGCCTGCGTGGTGGCGCGCCGAGCGCGACGACCCCGAGCGCGTAGGACGCGCGGTGCCGCTTCGCGACGGTTTCGCGTCGCTGCGGTATCAATCCAACTGCGGCAAGGTTTAGTTTTTCTAAACCTCTAGAAGGGCCGCATCGAAGCGGCCCCTTGTTCCGGTTGCGAAATCCGGCGCGGCGGCGCGCGGCGAGTTTCAGTTTTCCTGTTTGGCTTCGGATCGACGCCAACGACCGAAGCCGGCGCCGATCCGGCGTCGGATGTACTGCTCGGATTCACGATGTCGGAAAAGCCGTCGGTCCTCGGCTATTTTACCGGAATTGAGGTTGGATCGCCATCGACTGGCATTGGAAGCAGGCGTGATGATCAATCGACGGGATTGGATGCTGCTGGCCGGTACAACGGCCGCGCTCTCCACACTCGGCCGCGGCGCACCGGCGTTCGGCGCCAATGAAGACGAAGACGCCAAGGTGCGGCAGGCGATCGACGACGCCGTGAAGCCGGTGATCGCGCAATACGGAATTCCGGGGCTGGTGGTCGGCGTCAGCATCGCGGGGCGGCGGCATTTCGGCGAATACGGTTTCGCCTCCGGCACGCGCATTCTGGCGACCCGCGACACCCTCTTCGAGCTGGGCTCGATCAGCAAGACCTTCACCGCGACCCTCGCGGCCACTGCCGAGATCGCCGGCAAGCTCTCGCTCGGCGACACGGTGGGGCAGCATCTGCCGGAGCTCGCCGCGCGCCCGATCGGCCAGGCGCGGCTGCTGGATCTCGGCACGCATACGGCCGGCGGCTTCCCGCTGCAGATCCCGGACAGCGTCAAGACCGAGGCCGAGCTCATGGACTGGTACCGGGCCTGGAAGCCGAAATTCGCGCCGGGCACCGTACGCACCTATGCCAATCCGAGCATCGCACTGCTCGGCATCGTTACGGCCCGGGCCATGGGCGAGAGTTTCACGGCGCTGGCGGAAGGCCTGCTCTTTCCGGCACTCGGCCTCAAACGGAGCTACATCGACGTGCCCGCCGCGGAGATGGCGGCTTATGCCTGGGGCCATCGCGACGGCAAACCGGTCCGGGTCGGCCCCAGCCCGATCGCCACCGAAGCCTATGGCGTGAAGTCGAATGCGGTCGACATGCTGCGCTTCCTCGAAGTGAACATGGGCGTCGCGACGGGCGAGGGGTCGGTGCCGGAGCCGGTGGCGCGCGCCGTCGCCGCGACCCATACCGGCTATTACCGCACCGGCCCCTTCATCCAGGACTTGATCTGGGAGCAGTATCCCTGGCCGGTCGCCCTGGAGAAGATGGTGGCCGGGAATTCGACGGTCTCGTCGCTGCACGCGGTTCCCGCCGCGGCGATCCTGCCGCCGATGGCGCCCAGCGCCGACACCATCCTCAACAAGACGGGTTCGACCGGCGGCTTCGGCGCCTACGTCGTCTGCATCCCGGCGAAAGAGCTCGGCATCGTGATGCTGGCGAACCAGGGCTATCCGAACGAGGTCAGGACCAAGGCGGCGTATGCGGTGATCGAGCGGGTGGTGGGGTGACCCAGGCGCAAGGTGCTCGTGCTACAACTGAGATGTCGTCCGACGGCATTATCCGGGGTGGACGACCGCGTTGCGCCGGTGCGGATGGCGTGCGCGTAAGACCCCGACGCAGACGAGGGACGCCGATATGTGCAACGACACCGAGACATCGTTCCATCTCGTGCCGATCTCGCGCCGGCGCATGGCCGGCGGGCTTGCGCTGACGCTCGCGGAGCTGCTGCTCGCGTCCTGTGCGCCGCAATCGCCGCCGGCGCCGGGGAGCTGGGCCGAGGAGTATTATCGCCGGAAGGCGAAGTACCGGCGGCAGGGCGAAGGGACCAGCACCAAGTGATCCCGATCTTCGGGTCGCGATGCATCTCGACGGGGGAATAGCGCGCCATGTTCATTCGCACGCTGGACGAGCTCGAGCGGCTCGGGCGCATCCGGCGGCCGCTCGGCAACGATGCGTTCCGCTCAGCGCGCTTCCTCACCGCCGCGGACCGCATGGGGTTTTCATACAACGAGAACCGGGTCAACCAGGGGACGCATGCCGTCATCTGGCTGAAGCATCATTGGGAGGCGAACTACATCATCTCCGGCCGCGGCGGGGTGACCGACCTCACCAGCGGCGCGCGCTGGCCGCTGGACACGGGCGTGCTCTACGTGGTCGGGCCAAACGACCGCCATCGCCTGCACCTCACGGAGGATTCGCACTACATCAGCATCTTCTGCCCGCCGCTGCGCGGCGACGAGACCTTCGACCCGGAGGGCGGCTATTCCGCGAGCGGACCCATCGCGTCGACCGACCGGCGGATGTTCGTCAAGCGCGCGGACGAGATGGACCGGTCCGGCAAGCGGATCACGGCGGCCAACGGCAAGGTGCGCACGCTCCGCATGCTGACCAAGGCCGACGGACTCGGCTTCGGCTTCTCCGACGTGCACCTGGCCGCCGGCGCCGAGGCCATACTCTGGTACAAGCATCACTGGGAAGCGAACCACGTCATCTCCGGCACCGGCGCGGTGACCGACCTCGGCACCGGCCGGACCTGGAAACTCGAACCCGGCATGGCCTACAACGTGGGACCTAGGGACCGTCACCAGCTGCGGGCCGGGACCGACATGCATGTGGTCAGCATCTTCTGCCCGCCGCTGGTGGGCCATGAGCAGCATGACGCGGACGGCGCGCTCGCCCCGAGCGGACCGGTGCCGCCGGGCCCGCCGGGTGATTAAGCCGGCGATTAAATCGTGGCCTCGCGCCGGGTTGCCGCCGGGCCGCTTCGCTGCGCCGTGAGCGCGGCAAATTGGTCAAGTCTCGTTGATACTTTCGTCTGATCGATCTCCCGGCACATTCGGCGCACCAATAGGCTGCTCCGGGCGCGGAACGTTCGCAAGCAAGGTGCCACAGGGTGACGGCAGAAGCGCAAGGCGACGGCGGTAACCAGCCTGATCGGGTCGAAGCACGACCGGCGAGCGAGGGCGCTTCGCCGGAACCTAGAGCCCCTGCGCCCGAAACTCCTGCGCCACCCCATCATCTGCCCTCGCGGAAACGATGGTTGCTGATCGGGGCGGGTGCAGTGGTCATCCTCGCGGCCGCGCTGGCGTTCGGGATTCCCTGGATCGAACTCGCTCTCAACACGGTTTCGACCGACGATGCCTATGTGAACGGCCACGTCACATTCGTGGCCGCACGTGTTCCTGGCCAGGTCGCCCGGGTTCTGGTCGATGACAACAACCGTGTGCGCAAGGGAGATCTCATCGCGGAGCTGGACAAGGAGCCGTATGAGATCGCGGTCGCCGAGCGGCAATCTGCCGTCGACACGGCAACCGCGAACCTGCAGGTGGCGACGGCGATGGTACGCAGCGTCGAGGCGCAGGCCCGGAGCGCGCGCTGGAAACTGCAAAGCGCCGTGCAGGACGTCGACAACCAGATCGCCCTCCTCCATGCCCGGATCGCCGCCCTGGACAAGAGCAAAGCCGCGTCGACCCTGGCCCAACACGAATTCGAGCGCGTCAAGCAGCTGGTCCCGACGGGCTTTGCGAGCCATGAGCTCTACGATCAACGGCAGGCGGAGCTGGCGACCGCCACCGCGGCCGTCACCCAGGCCCTGGCCGAAGTCTACCAGGTGCGTGCTTCCCTGGGGCTGCCGGCGCAACCGGCAACCGGCGAGGATCTCGGCCAGGTGCCGGCCGATCTCGACGAAACATTCCCGACGGTGCTGCAGGCCCAGTCCGACCTGATGCAAAGCGCGGCCCAGCTCGGCGTCGTTCATTCGTTCAAGCAGAGCCCGAAGGAGATGATCGCGGAGTTCGAGAACCAGGGCGACATAGACCGCTCGTTCGATCAGCTCGCCACGGCCGCCCCGGCCGTGAAGCAGGCCGAGGCCAAGCTCGAATCCGCAAACCGCGATCTCGCCCAGGCACAGCTCGACCTTCGATATTGCGACATCGTTGCGGAGATCGACGGCCTGGTCACGCGCCGGAACGTCAATCCGGGCAACTATGTCCAGGTCGGCCAGAACCTGATGGCGATCCGTTCGCTCCGGGAAATCTGGATCGACGCCAATTTCAAGGAGACGCAGCTCCAGGACATGCGGATAGGCCAGCCGGTCGATCTCCATGTGGACATGTACGGAGGCCGCGTCTTCAAGGGCCGGGTGGCCGGCTTCACCATGGGCACCGGATCGACGCTGGCGCTGCTGCCGGCGGAGAACGCTACGGGCAACTTCATCAAGGTGGTGCAGCGCCTTCCGGTCCGAATCGAGCTCGACGGATACGACCCCGAGAAGACGCCGCTGTTCATCGGCACGTCAGTGGTCCCCTACGTCTACCTGAACAAGCCGGCCAGTGGGCCTGACGCGGGAAGTCTCCTGCAGGCGCGCATCGTCCCGCAGACGCAATCGACCGGCATGCTGCAGAACCCGCCTGGCACCGGCCAATGACGAACGCGGCGCTTGCCCTCCCGAGACCCCGCACCGCAGGAAGCCCGTGGCTGGTGGCCGCGATCGTCGTCGTGCCGACGTTCATGGAAGTCCTCGACACCACGATTGCGGTGGTGGCGCTGCGCTACATCGCCGGCGGCCTTTCGGCGACGGTCGATGACGGCGAATGGGTGCTCACCAGCTATCTGGCGGCCAATGCGGTCATCCTGCCTATCACCGGCTGGCTGAGCGCGCATCTGGGACGCCGGAACTACTTCCTGCTGTCGATCGCGATCTTCACTTTGAGCTCGGCGCTCTGCGGCATGGCCGGCAGCCTCGGCCAACTGATCCTGTTCCGCGTCATCCAGGGCCTGGCCGGCGGCGGCCTGCAGCCCAGCAGCCAGGGCGTCCTGCTGGACGCCTTCCCGCCCGAGCGGCAGGGCGCCGCGATGACGCTGTTCGGCCTCGCGGCCCTGATCGCACCGGTGATCGGCCCGACTCTCGGCGGCTGGCTGACGGACCAATACAGTTGGCGCTGGGTGTTCCTCATCAACGTGCCCGTCGGTCTGCTGGCCCTCGCTGCCTGCTACGCCAAGCTCAAGGACCCCGAGTACCTGGTCGAGCAGCGCCAGGCGTTGAAAAAGCAGCCGTTCCGATTCGATTCAATCGGCTTGTCCCTGCTGGTCATCGTCATGGTCTCCTGGGAAGTAATGCTGAGCAAGGGCCAGGAATGGGACTGGCTCGGCGATCCGTCCGGACGGGTGCAGGTCCTGGCCGCCTGCTTCACACTGGGTCTCGTGGCGCTGGTCATCTGGGAACTGCGCCACCGCAACCCGGTGGTCAATTTCCGTCCGCTGCGGGAGCGCAATTTCGCCTTGTGCTGCCTCATCATCTTCTGTGCCTATGCGGCACTCTACGCCGCGAGCACCTCGTTGCCCGGGCTGCTGCAATCCCTGTTCGGCTACAACGCCCTCGACGCCGGCCTGGTGATGTCGCCGGCCGGGATCTTCGCTGTCCTGGCCATGCCGCTCGTCGGCCGTGCCCTCGGGCGCGGGGCGGATGCAAGATGGCTGATCGCCCTCGGGCTGTTCGGAATGACCGCCGGGAACTATTGGATGTCCCAGATGAACCTGAGCATCAGTCCGGACGAGGTGATCTGGCCGCGCGTGGTCGTCATTGCCGGCCTGGCGGTCTGCTTTGCGCCGGCGAACATGGCGGCTTACCTCTATACGCCGCGGGAATTGCGCGGAGCGGCCGTCGGCCTCCTGAGCCTGTTGCGCAACGAGGGCGGCAGCGTCGGAACGTCATTGGCCCAAACCATCAATGAGCGACGGGATCAATTCCACACCTTGCGCCTCGGCGAGTACCTCGACCCGTTCAACGCGGCGGCGCAGTCCTTCATGGGCCAGGCCCAGCGGTTGTTCCTGCAACAGACCGCAGATCCCGTCGCGGCCCGGCAACTGGCCTTGCAGGCGCTCGCGAAACTGCGCCAGCAACAGGCATCCTCGCTCGCCTACTTCGACACCTTCTGGATCCTTGCCGCGCTGACGTTCGGGCTCCTGTTCCTGGTCCTGCCGATGAAGCGCTCGAGGGCCAGGAAAGGCGAGCACATCACTTCCGAATAGGGCCCGGAATTGGTTGCGGCGGCCGGCGCGCCAGCCGCGGGCAGCCGCCGCGCATTGAGATCGGCGCGCCACTGGTCTGGACCGCCCCGGGCCGGCGCGGACCCGTCGGTGCGCGAGCCGCGCCGTCAGCGGGTTGGCCGACGCTATTCGCGTTTGGCAGGTCCGGCGGATTTGTCATATCATTGCCGGCCTCCAGGCGACGGGCCGAGAACGGCCGTCCGAGGGGAGGAACTCTGGGAGGAAATTCATGAAGAAATCCATCGCGCTGCTGGCGTTCAGCAGCATCCTCGCGTCCGGCATGGCTCATTACGGGATTGCTCAGGCCGACACATCGGGGATGAAGATCGCCTTTTCCAACAACTACGCCGGCAATTCCTGGCGCCAGGCGATGCTGAAGAGCTACGACATCGTCGCCAAGAAGGCGGTCGCCGACAAGGTCGTCGCCGCGGCCGACGTCTTCACCACCGCCGACAAGGAAGTGCCGACCCAGGCCGCGCAGATCCAGAACCTGATCCTGCAGGGCTATAACGCGATCGTGATCAACGCCGCCTCGCCCGACGCGCTGAACGGCGCGATCAAGCAGGCCTGCGACGCCGGCATCGTGGTCGTCTCCTTCGACGGCATCGTCAGCGAGCCCTGCGCCTATCGCGTCGTCGTCGACTTCAAGGCGATGGGCAAGGAAGAGGTCGAGCAGATGGCGAAGTTCCAGCCGAAGGGCGGCAACCTGCTGGAGATCCGCGGCCTCGCCGGCACCTCGATCGACGATGCGATCCACCAGGGCATCCTGGACGGCGTCGCCGCGCATCCGGAGTTCAAGATCGTCTCCTCGGTCACCGGCGACTGGGACCAGACCACCGCGCAAAAGGCGGTCGCCACCGTCCTGCCGTCGCTGCCGGATGTCGTCGGCATCGTCGACCAGGGCGGCGACGGCTATGGCGCCGCGCAGGCCTTCGCCGCCGCCGGCAAGCCGCGCCCGACCATCATCATGGGCAACCGCCAGGACGAGCTGCAGTGGTGGAAGGAGCAGAAGGCGAAGGACGGCTATCAGACGTGGTCGGGCTCGATCGCGCCCGGCGTCTCGACCCTCGCCTTCTGGGTGGCGCAGCAGGTGCTCGACGGCAAGAAGGACGTGCCGCACGACCTCCTGGTGCCCTACCTCGCCTTCACCCAGGACAATTTCGAGGCCGAGCTGCCCAACATCCCGACCGGCAGCGTCGCCAGCCACGAATATACCCAGGACGACGCCATCGCCACGATCAAGGCCAATATGAAGTGACGATGGTTGCAGTCCCCTCGGACATCTTCGGGGGGACTGAAAGGCGCTGGAGTGTCTGAGAGTAAGAGCAACATCATCGAGCTGGACGGCGTCGAAAGGCATTTCGGCGCCGTCCGGGCTTTGGACGGCATCGATTTCGCGATCCGCGCCGGCGAATGCGTCGGGCTGGTCGGCCATAACGGCGCCGGCAAGTCGACG
>Ga0335069_10005629_pt1 | contig 18370 bp, 17 predicted proteins | sample Lox_Sample_11_FD_206714 | JGI IMG/M metagenome (GOLD analysis project Ga0335069, IMG submission 206714) | Soil microbial communities from Loxahatchee National Wildlife Refuge, Florida, United States - Lox_Sample_1.1 | ecosystem: Environmental > Terrestrial > Soil > Wetlands | place: USA... | reverse complement strand
GATGCGCGGCACATTGGTGCTGAAGTCGAACTGGACGCCGATGAGCGCGCGCTGGGCCCGGATGCGCCGGGGCAGGGTGCTGACCACGCCGATGGCATGCGGCGTGGGCGCGATGCCCGGCGTGATGGCCCACTGGCCGGGGTGCACGTGTTCGTCAGACCACTGAATCGGCTTGAGGCCGGTGGCGTGCACGCGGACCAGCGCGACGTCGGCGCTTTCGTCGCGGGCAATGACCTCGGCGTCGGCGTGCGCATCCGACGCGAGCCAGCAGGTCAGCTTGCCCGGCTTGAGTTCGCTCGCCTTGGTGATGGCCAGTCCATTGGTGTCCACGACGGCGCCGAGGGCAACGGGCGTGTCGTCCACTTCGAGCTTGATGATGGAGAAGCGCGTAGCGGCGGCCACCGGGGCAAAGGCGCGCAAGGTCTGTTCGCCGCTTCGGTACCGTGAACGGGGGAGCTGCTCGTCCGCGCCGGTTTGCCGCCCGAGCGCCGCAGCCGCCACAAACAACTGCAGACAGGCTAAGGCAAGAGAGCGGCGGAGAAAATGCCGAGCGATCATTCTGCGTTCAGCGGGGGCCCGGCGGGGTTTCCACCTGCACCTCAAGCTTAAGGTGGTCGTCGCCGCGTTTGACCTCGAGGTGCAGCGTCTCGCCCGGTTGCGCCTCGGCAATCCAGCGGCGGAAGACCGCGGCGACAGGAATGCGGCGCTGCTCCACTTCGAGCACAATGTCGCCCGCCTTGAGCCCGGCGCGGGCGGCGGGGCTGTTGCTCTCGACCTCGGTGATGCGGCAGCCGGCCGGGTCGTCAACGCCGCTGGCGCCGATGTAGGCGCGCGGGTTGGCCACGAGGTCGGTCGTCTGGGGGCCGTGGGTGAGGTGGTCCCACGCCTCGTAATAGTCGTTGATGGCGACGTGATAGTTCTCGGAGGTGGGGCCGCTGATGGCGGTGTGGATACCAATGACGTGGCCGGCCATGTCCACAAGCGGCCCGCCCGAATCCCCGGGGCTGATCGTGCAGTCGGTTTGGATCGCCCCTTCGGGAAAGCCGATCACGCGGCCGAGGCGTGCCACGAGCGAGCGTTGCAGATCGAAGCCCCCGGGGTGCCCGAGCGCCAACACCCAGTCGCCAAGCCGGACGTCCTCGAAATCCCCCATAGGCACGCAAGGCCAGGGGCCGGGGTCGGTGATGAGCATGAGGCCCGAATCCGTGTCGGCATCCAATCCGAGCGTCTTGCCGTGGGCCACCTTGCCGTCGGGGAAGGTGAAGTGGACCGAGCGGCCGGCCCGGCCGGCGACGTGGCCGGCCGTGAGCACCAGGCCATTGGAGGAGACTACCACACCGCTGCCGCTGCCGTACCCGACCTCGACGGCCACAACGGCCGGCGAGACGCGCGGCAACAGCGCCTTCACATGTTGTTCGATGGCCGCCAGGTCGGCGATGGATTCCGGCACCGGCTTCCTCAAGGCGGCCGCCCACTCGGAGCGGTGGGCCGGGGCCGGTTTGGGGACGGGCGGGGCGCTGAGAGGATCGGCCCCCAGGAGCGGCGTGCAGTTCAACGCCGCCGCCAGCAGCCAGCCGCAGATAGGCACCCGCAGGTCTCGCGTAGCGTTCATGGGCTTCAGAGCCGTTGGCATACGTGCGCAATCCGGGCTCGGCCCCGTGGCCGAACGCCCGATCCTCATGCACACTAACCCGGACTGCCTGAGGGTCAAGGTGCCGGTGCCCGGCTGGCAACTCCCGAAGGGAAAGGCGTTGTGTCCCCTAACCCTGGCTACTTGCTCGGATTCCAGACGTACTTGCCGCTGCGATCAACGTAACCGTACTTGCCGCTGGACTTGACGCGCGCCAGGCCATCGGTGAAGGGGGCCGCTTCGTCGAACTGGGGATTAATGGCAAACTTGCCGCTCGTATCCACGAAGCCCCAACGGCCCGAATCGCGCACCGCGGCCAGGCCTTCGGAGAACGGCTCGGCATCATCGAACTGCGGGTTGATGACGAAGTTGCCTTTGGGGTCAACGTATCCCCAGCGCTTGGCCTGCCGCGCGGGCGCGAGCCCCTTCACGAACCACCCGACATCCTCGAACTGCGGGTTGATGGTAATCTGCCCGTTTTTGCCCACAAAGCCCCAGCGGCCATCCATCCGGATGCCGGCGAGCCCTTCGGAGAAGCGCTGGGCTCGTTCGAACTGCGGGTTGATGACGAGCTTGCCGGCGGGATCGGTATAGCCAAAGCGCCCGCCCGACTTGATCACCGCGAGGCCGCCGTAGAAGCCCGCCGCCTCGTCGAACTGCGGGTTGATGACGAAGTTGCCGGTCTTGCCGATGTAACCCCAGCGGCCCCCGAGCTTCACGGGCGCCAGCCCTTCGGCGAACTTGCCGGCGTCATCGAACTGCGGGTTGATGACGTAATTGCCGTCAGGCTTCACGTAGCCGTAACGCCCGCCGCCGCCGATGCCGCTGAACGGCTTGGGCACGCCTCCACCGAGCCGGACGGCCGCCAGCCCGTCACTAAACACGTCGGCGTAGTCGAACTGCGGGTTAATGGCGATTTTGCCCGCGGGGTTGACATAGCCCCATTTTCCGATGCGCACGGCGGCGAGTCCTTCGGAAAAAACTTCCGCACGGTCAAACTGGGGATTGATCACCAGGGAGCCCGAGCGCGAGACATAGCCCCACCGCCCGTCCACGCTCACGGGGAACAGATCATTGGTCGCCGCTAGGATGCACACGGGGGCCAGAATCCCCTGCGCGAACAAGACACATAGTAATACTCGTTTCATAAGCTCTAATTCATTGAATGGTTCTCCGCAGGCAGGCGAAGCGAACTCTCACCCGCCCTTATGGTTTCGGCACTGTTCCATCAGAATGCGGGGATGTCAAACATCCGGCGTGGGCGCCCTCGGGTGTGGGCGCACGACAAAGGCCTTCCTTTCCTTTGTTACCTTTGTGCAAAGAAGGCGGGCTGCCTTGCGCCCTGTGAATTACCCGCGACCAGACTCGTCTATATAGGCCAGGCGAGTGTTAGTGAGCGTCCGAGAACCTTATTGAAAGAAATGGAACTATGAAAAGAGCTGTATTGTGCATGTTGCTGGCAGGCGCGGTGTTGACGCAGGGCTGCGTGATTGGGTTTCCGCCGCTGATCAACGTCGAGAGCAAGGAGGGCAAGAAGGAAAACCAGGAGGTGCTGAAGCGGTTGGATGCGATTGATAAACGCCTGACCCAGCTTGAAACACAAGAGAAGGAAGTTAAGAAGTAATCGGCACCGCCACACGCGGGCCAGGGCGGCCGTGGCGAGGCGGACGACCTCAGCCTGAGAGCACCTCCAGGCTGAGGACCTCGCCGGCTTCGCATTCGGCCAGAACCTCGAAGGGCCGGCAGCAGATCTCGCAGTCGGTCGTGAAGCGCTGTGTGCGCAGGCTTGTGTCCACGGCGAGTTCGAAACTCTGACCGCACCAGGGACATTGGATCGTCTCGGTGACTTCCATAGCGAGTTGCGCTGACAATAAAGTCGGGCTAGGTAAGGGGCAAAGCAACTGGGAGCAAGTCATGCCCCACACCCAACTCTTTGGCTCGCTCCTGCGCACCGCCCGGTTGTGTCGCGCCGCGCGCCGGCGTGGGGTTTCTGTGGCCCAGGGGCGGGAAGGGCAGGGGGACGGAGGCGCCGGGGGGCGGCGGCTTACCCGCCGTGAGTTCATCAGCGCCGGGGCTGCGGCGGCTGCGGCTCTGGCTGTTCCGCGCTGGGCGTTCGCAACGGGCTCCGGCCGGCCCTCAGTGGCCATTGTGGGAGCCGGCATCGCCGGCCTCAATTGCGCGCTGACGCTGGTGGACCGTGGTGTGCTCCCCGCCATTTACGAGGCCTCGGGCCGCGTCGGCGGGCGCATGTTCTCGAACCAGGACTACTGGAGCGAAGGCCAGGTCAGCGAATGGTGTGGCGAACTGATTGACAGCAATCACCACACGATACGGCGTCTCGCCGCTCGTTTCGGCCTGCAACTGGACGACCTCGTCGCGGCCCAGCCCCCGGGCGCTGAGGAAACCCTGTCCTTCGACGGGGGCTGCTATCCTCGCGCCCAGGCGGTGCAGGATTTCCAGCCGGTCTATGACGCCGTGCAGGCAGACTTCGCGGCGGCCGGGGAATCCACAACCTGGGAGTCCGGCACGGCTGCGGGTCGCCGCCTGGACAACCTGAGCCTCTGGTCGTGGATCGAGCAACGCGTCCCCGGCGGCCGCACTTCGCGGCTCGGCCAACTGCTGGATGTCGCTTACACGGCGGAATACGGCGCCGACACCAGGGACCAAAGCGCGCTTAATCTCGTTTACACGCTCGCCGGCAGCGACCGGCACTTCGAAACGTACGGGGCGTCGGACGAGCGCTACCACATCCGGGGCGGAAACCAGCAGTTGCCGCAAGCGTTGGCGGCCTATCTTGCCAGGGCAGGCGCGCGGGTGCAGACCAGGTGGCCGTTGGCCGCCCTGCGCGAACGGCCTGATGGCAAGTACGTGCTCAACTTCGAGCACGGAGCTGGGCGAGCCGAGGTCGTGGCGGACTTCGTTGTCCTGGCGCTCCCCTTCGCGGTGCTGCGGAAGCTGGATTATACGCGCGCCGGATTCGACAGCCTGAAGGACAAGACGATCCGCGAACTGGGCTGCGGCAGAAATGCCAAGTTGCAGCTTCAGTTTACCCGGCGGCTGTGGAACGAGGCGGGAGCCTGGGGCCGGAGCACCGGGACGACGTTCGCGGGCTGCGGCTATCAGAACACCTGGGAACCCACACGCGGGCAGGGAGGGTCCTGCGGTATCCTGAACGATTTCCTGGGCGGGTCGGGTGTCGGGCGCCTGCGCACGCGGGAGGTCTTCCTGCGAGCGCCGAATCCCGCCCTGGCCGAAGATGCCGGAGCGTTCCTCGCGGCGGCGGCCAAGGCGTTCCCCGGTCTGGCGGCGCTATGGAACAGCAAAGCCACGGTGTCCGTCCCTCACCGCTGGCCGCTCTTCAACTGTTCCTACGCGTACTGGCGGGTGGGCCAATACCAGTCCATTGCCGGCTACGAGCGCGTGCGGCAGAAGAATGTTCTCTTCGCCGGCGAGCATACTTCGGTGAGCTACCAGGGATTCATGGAGGGCGCCGCGCAGGAAGGACGGCGCGCCGCCGATGAAATCCTCGCGCAGCTCGGGCGCCGGCGCGCCAAGGGCGCGGGGCAGGCGGCTGAATAGGAAGCTGCCAGTGCGGGCGGAGCACCCAAATCCGAAATCCGAAATCCGAAATCCGAAACATATTCAGAGGCTCAAACGAGCAATGACCGAAACCTGCAGCCGGGGTGCGTTTTGAACCTTTAGAGTTGGAGCATTGGGATTTGTTTCGGATTTCGTGCTTCGGATTTCGGATTTAGGCTAAGGAAGTCAGCGGTACTGTGGTGATGCACCCACCCGCCCTCCCGTCGCACGAACGCTCTACCTGGCCGCGTGGCTCAGCCGGTAGGCTTCGGTCGTCGTGTAATACTTGGCCAGCATGTCGGGCACCTCCCAGTCCGGCATCTTGCCGGCGGCGAGGAAGCCCAGGAACTTCTCCGTGACCTGCGCAAAATGCGCCTCGTGGCCGACGCGGTATTTGTCCGGGATGGTGACTTCCCAGGCTGGGCCTGCGGGTTTCAGGTCCACACCAGGCCAGAGATCGTTCAGCTTCGTTACGGCGTGGCGCAACGCTTGTTCAAACTGGGCCGGCGAGGCATCGGAATGGTTCTCAACGTAGAGGGTGGGTTTGTAGTTCTGCTCGGCGCCTTGCTTGATGACGAGGCTGGCGCGCGTGCCGCGCATCATGGCATGAAGGCTGTCGCCAGCGCCGGGCGGAGCCTCGAAGCGCCACAGAGCGGCGACTTTCGCGTGCACGCCGCGAATAGTGTAAGTGACCTCGCCATTAGCGAAGACCGCCAGGTCGCCTTCGGGGCCGACGTCCGCCTTCAGGTTGGCAGGAAAATGGTCCATGCCGGTTGAGCGCTTGAACTGCTCCGGGGTGAGCTTGGTGGGCCAGCGGCGGGCGCTCAGCACTTTAATGTCCTTGCGCCAGTCCAGCGCCTGGTCCGGGAAGCAGAGCCACTGGACTCCGTCCACCAGGTGCGTGCCGACGTCGGGCACCGACTCGCCCTGCTGGCGGACGTCATAGAACCACGCCGGGCGGGTGAGCGGCTTGCCGGCCACCTCCTTGTAAAAGTGGTGGACGCTCTCCAGCTCCACCGCGGGCTCGGCAGGCGTGCCTGTCTGGATCGTGCCGAATAGTTCGGGCATGCGGGCCAGTTCGCGCTGCAGGATGCTCGTGATCTCGTAGCGCTCGGTCATGATGTCATAGAGCAGCACCTTGTTCTCGGCGGCGCGCGCGAAGGCGTGGCGCAGCATGGTGAAATTGGCCGGGGTGATGGCCATGGGCTTATCGGCCAGCACGTTCAAGCCGGCGGAGATCGAGCGGTCAATGTATTCGGTCTTTCGCGCGTTGTTGCCAGCGAGGACTACGACGTTCCCGGCTTTCTCCTTGAGCATGCGCTGCAGGAAATCTGGCCCGGTATAGACGACCTCGTCCCAGTGGGTTGGGTCGTTGCTGCGCGTGTTGAAACGTTCCACGAGCTTGAGGTAGTCATCTAGGTCGGGACCCGGCGGGCTATATACGTGCACAACCGGGCTGACCTGCGGGTACATGAGCTTCTGCACCAGGCCGGCATGGAAGTGGCCCGGATCAAGCGTGATGAGCCGCACGGCGTTCGTCTCCGGAGCAGCGTGGAGCGTAAGGCACATAGAGAGAAGGAACGGCAGGAGGGAAGCTCGAAGCCCGAAGCCCGAAGCACGAAGCAGCCGTTCGCTCATGGCGCGTCAGGCCTGCTTCAGCAGCCGGTCAACGCCGTAGGGTGCTCGTTGCGGCCGCGCCAGCATCGCGTTGGCCTCCTCGTCGCCGATGAAGGTTTCGTTCGTGGGGTCCCAGCGCAGCTTGCGGCCCAGCTTCATGCCGATCCAGCCCAGGATGCAGGTGCTCGTCGCGCGATGTGCTTGCTCCGGGTTGGTGGCCGCGGGCTCGCGGGTTCGGATGCTCATAAGCCAATCGCCGTGGTGATCGGTGCTGGCGTGTGTGTGGTAGTCGTTCTCGCCGAGGGTCGAGTTGAGTATCTTAGGATCGCTTGCTTCCAGGGCCTTGCCATAGGCGGTGGCCGGGTCGCTGGCGGTTACCTTGGCTGAGCCACGGCTGACGAATATCCAGCCGTCCGCGCCCTCGAACCGGATGCCATTGGGAAACGTGTTATCAATGAGCATGGTGACGCCGTTGGCGTACTTGGCCTCGATGTGGTAGGGCCCGTGCACGTTCCAAAGCCCGGTCTTGGGGAACTCGGCCTTGCCCTCGATCTCGACCGGGCCGGTGTATTCGGTGGCCATGCCCCATTGGGCGATATCCACGTGGTGCGCGCCCCAGCCGGTGATCATGCCCAGGCAGTAGGATTCGATGCGCAGCCAGCCCGGCCGGTCCTTGATGCTGTTCTGGGGATGGACGCGGTCCTCTGTGTAAAAGACCTGCGGGGTGCTGCCCAGCCACATCTCGTAATTGAGATTGGGCGGCACGGGCATCTCCTGCGTGCTGCCGCCCGATGGGTCCACCGGCAGGCCGACCTTGACCGTGTGCAACTGGCCGATGCGCCCGTTGCGCACCAGTTCGACCGCCAGCCGGAATTGCGCCGTCGAGCGCTGCTGGCTGCCGATCTGGAAGGCGCGCCGGTGCAGCCGGACGATGTCGCTGACCGCCCGCCCTTCTTTCAGCGTCATGGCGAAGGGCTTCTGCACGTAGATATCTTTGCCGGCTAGCGCGCCGGCAATGACCGGCTCGGCATGCCAATGGTCTGGCAAGCTGATCGCCACAGCGTCAACGTCGGCGTCCTTCAGCAGCTCGCGATAGTCGCCGTACGTCTTTACCGAGACTGCCTTCTCGGAGCTCAGCTTCTTGGCATAGGTGCCCTCCACGAACTTCCGGGCATGCTCGACGCGCTTGGAATCGAGGTCGCAGACCGCCACGATGCGGGCGCTGTTCTGCTTGAGGATGCCCGGCATGTCCATCTCGTGACCGATGCGGCCGCAACCAATCTGCCCGATCTGGATCTTCTTGCTGGGCGCCTCCTGCCCCAGCACGGACGAGGGGATAATCGTCGGGAATGCCGAGGCGGCAGCCGCGGCAGCGAGCGAAGTCCTGACGAACTGCCGACGGGAAAGAGAAGGCGACTTATTCATACATGGTGGACATCTAGGCAGCCAATCTGTTCGCACAGAGAGTGCAGGCTACGCACGGGAAAGCAAGGGCGATCCGATTTGCGATTTGCGAGCCGATGGCGAAAGGGCTTGCTTTGCGCGAACGCGCAGGCAAGTAATCGGTCTATAAAACGATGGAAACGAACATCATCATCGGCTGGGTTCCCTGGCCGGTTGCGGCGGCCACGGCGATCTGGTTTGGCATCATGGCTCACCATGCCCGGAAAAATGCCGTGGTTTGGGCCATTGGCGGCGGCATTCTGGGCCTGATCATCACCACGCTGGTGATGGGCCTGGGGCAGGCCGCCTTCATTCCCTTTACGAGCGAGCAGCAGTCGCTCTTCCGCATCAAGATAGGCGGCCTCGCCATCTTCATCGTCTTGTTCCTTGGATGGCTGTTGACCAGCGGCATGCATCGCAGCCTCCTCTCGGAGTTGGGGCGGCCTGTCGAGGCACCGAAGACGGCCGCCAAAGAGGCCGCACCAGCCGCACCGGCCGCGCCGGCCAAGCCACCCGGAACACCTGCTCGGGTCTAGCGAACGGATGCGGCGCTTTTCCCTCGCCTCCTTCGAGGGGGAGAGGGCCAGGGTGAGGGGGCGTTACCGCGGCAGTGGTCAGATGCGACTGTCATGGCAGCGCTTCACTATTGTCAGCAGCCGCTGGTGAAGGTATCAACCCCCCGCTGATATGATCCTAAGATTTAAAGCTGGCCCTCATGCCTTGGTGTTGGCGCTCGTCGCGCAGCTTGCCCTGGCGGGCTGGGCGCGAGCGGGGGGCGGAGTTGTTTATGAAGGGAAAAACGGCCCGGGCAAGGGTAAGCACATCGTGCTGCTGAGCGGGGACGAGGAGTATCGCTCCGAGGAAAGCATGCCGATGCTGGCGAAAATCCTGGCCGAGCGGCACGGGTTCACCTGCACCGTGCTGTTCGCCATCTCGCCCGCCGACGGCACGATTGACCCCCTCACGCTGACCAATATACCCGGCATGGAGGCGCTGGATTCGGCGGACGCCTGCGTGATCGCCCTGCGGTGGCGCGGGCTGCCGGACGAGCAGATGAAGCACTTCGTGGATTACCTCAACGCCGGCAAACCGATCATCGCCCTGCGCACCAGCACCCATGCGTTCGCCTATCCGACTAACTTGCCGAGCGCCTACGCGCGGTATGATTGGCGCAGCCAGGATTGGCCGGGCGGCTTCGGGCAGCAAGTGCTGGGGGAAACCTGGGTGGCCCATCACGGCAACCACGGCAAGGAAAGCACGCGCGGCTTGATCAACGAGGCGTACAAGGATAACCCGGTGCTGCGCGGCGTGGGGGACCTGTGGGTGCCCACCGACGTGTATGAGGTCGTCCACCTGCCGCGGGATGCGCAGGTGCTGGTCTGGGGGCAGGTGCTGTCGGGCATGAACCCGACCGACCCGGCCGTCGAGGGGCCAAAGAACCATCCCCTCATGCCGCTGGTCTGGCTGCGCAATTACAAGGGTGAGCAGGGCAGGACCTCAAAGATTTGCGCCACAACCATGGGCGCCGCCGTGGACCTTCAGAACGAAAACCTGAGGCGATTGCTGGTCAACGCGTGTTACTGGGCCACCGGGCTGCAGAAGCAAATCCCGGCGAAGGCGAACGTGGCCTATGTGGGCGAGTATCATCCCGGCTGGTTCGGGTTCGGCAAGTTCAAGCATGGCGTGAAGCCCGAGGATTTGAGGCTCCAGCCGTGAGTGCGGCGATGAAGGCCGTCCGGCTGATTCGCCCCGGCCGGCCATTGGAAGCCCAGCGGGTAAAGGTTCCCGAAGTAGCGCCGCACGACGTGCTGGTGCGCGTCCGAGCGGCGGGGATCTGCCATTCGGATGCACACTATCGCGCGGGGCGTTCGCCGGTGCATCCGCTGCCTATGACGCTCGGGCACGAGGTGGCCGGCGTCGTCGAAGCCACGGGGGCTGCGGTGCGCAACGTGAAGCACGGCGACCGCGTTTGCGTGCATTACCTGGCCACGTGCGGCGAGTGCGTCTATTGCCTCCAGGGCAACGAGCAATTCTGCACAGCCGGGGCGATGATCGGGAAGTATCGCGACGGCGGCTACGCCGACTTCATGGTCATGCCCGCGCGCAGCGTGTTCCAACTCCCGGAGCAAATCCCCTTCGAGCAGGGGGCGGTAATGATGTGTTCCTCGGCAACCTCGCTCCACGCGCTGAACAAGGCGCGGCTGCGGGCGGGGGAATCCGTGGCCGTATTCGGGGCGGGCGGGCTTGGGCTCTCGGCAATCCAGCTCGCGCGGGCATTCGGCGCGCGCGAGGTGTTCGCGGTGGACATCAAGCCCGACAAGCTTGAGCTGGCGCGAAGCTTCGGCGCCGTGCCGGTGGACGCCTCGGCCTGCGAGCCGGTCGCCGAGCTTGGACGGCTCACCGGCGGGCGCGGCGTGGACGTGGCGCTGGAGCTAATCGGCCTCCCCACTACCATGCGGCAGGCGGTGCAATCCCTGGCCATCCGCGGGCGCACAGCCCTGGCCGGCCTCATGGACAAGACCTTCCAAATCGCGCCCTACACCGAACTCCTGAACAAGGAAGCCGAGATCATTGGAGTGTCTGACCACCTGGCGCAGGAACTGCCGCTGCTGATCGAGTGGGTGCGCCAGGGCAAGCTGGACCTCTCACGGGTCATCACCCGCACCGTGCCCCTCGAAGCCGGCGCTATCAACGAGGTCCTGGATGAGCTGGAACGCTTTGGCCAGCAAGGACGGGCCGTAGTTGTGAACGGCAAGTAACCGCCTTTTCGCCCGGCCAACCCCCTCATCCCCTCCCTATGCACACCGGTACCTCACCGTAGAACCTCTGCAAACTTTGCAGAGGTTCTACGGTGAGGTACCGGTGTGCATAGGGAGGGGATAAGGGGGGGATCGGGTCCGGCGCCGGCGGGCTGATTATTGCAAGTGCCTTGTTGAGCGGGACTTGTGAATGCAAGGCCCCTTAAGGCAGTGGCGGGCTCCAGATTGGGTATGGCGGGGGTGGGCCGGGATCGCCGCAAGCTGGAGGTTTAAGCTCTCCGAGTAGCAGCAAAATGGCGTTGGGCGCCCGAACGCCAAGGAGGTCGCGAGGGGATCGCATGAAGAAACGATCGGACGCCCAACACGCGCAGAGTAGGGTATAACCCTACCTGACGCAACTGCTTTTCACCCCAGGAAATTCCCGGGGGCCCATCCGCGCGCCGCGCCGGTGTTGTAGTAGAGCAAGCCTCCGGCTTGCGGTTGTCCCGCCAACCTTCCAGGTTGGCGCCCCGCCCGCATGCAGGCGGCAAGCTGGAAGCTTGCCGGGACGGTCGCAAGCCGGAGCCTTGCTCTACTACCCGGGTGCAGTAGCGGGCCTCATCTTACTGCCTTAAACTATTTTAGCCTTGGACAGCGGATGTCCCACCCTCCCTGAGAGAATGCTGGGCAAAAATTATGAACAGAAACATATACCAGCAGACGGAAGCACAGGACAGGAATGGCGCGGCGCGAGGGGGCGAGCCCCAGTTGGAGCTGGCGCTGGCCGCGGGGGCAGGCGCGCGAAGGTCAGAGCAAGGTTCCCGGCGCCGGAGCCGGGCGAGTTGGTGGTTCCAGCGGATGCGGCAAGCCGTGGACCGGGCCTGCGATTGGCAGCCGGTGCCGGTGCCGCCCCCGGAGCAGATTTGGTTCCGTGACGTCCAGAGGACCGTGAGCCTCGGCGCGGACAGCTCCACGCAGCGCCAGCTCTGCGAGTAGGGGGTCGCGGCGGCCCAAACCGGGCGCCGCGTGAGGGCACGCGGCCTACAACCGGAAACCGTTGCCCCTGTAGGCCGCGTGCCCTCACACGGCGACGGGTATGAAGGGTCCGCGCTACAGCGTAGCGAATACCTTCTCCAGGTACTCGCGATTGGCCCGGGCGTTCGCGGTGACCGCCTCAGGCGTGTCGCCCTGGGCGCAGCACTCGACCATCGTGGGCCCGTTGAAGCCGGCATCCTTCAACACGGCGAAGACGGCGTGGAAATCCACCTTGCCCGTGCCGAATTGGATGAAGACGTTCCCTTTGGGCTGGCCACAGTCCTTGGCACAGAAGCCCGTCACCTGCCGGGCAATGGGCTTGAGCTGCTCGACCGGGTCCTTGCCCGTGTAGTAGATGATGTTGCCCGCGTCGAACCAGATCTTGAAGTTGGGATGCTGGACCTTGTCCAGGCAGCGGAGGATTTCCTCGGAGGCCCCGCTGGCGCCGCCGTGCGGTTTGAGAACGAGCTTCAGCCCGCGTTCCTGGGCGTAAGGCGCGGCGTCGCGCATGAGCTTGTAATAATCGTCGTAATGGGATGGGCTATCCACGCCGAAGGTGAGCAGGTATTCGACGCCGACGGTCTTGCCATTGTCAATCTGCTTTCGCAGGTCCGTGATCTGCTCGTCCAGCGGCTGGCCGGTTTTGATGCGCAAGGCGCCCATGTTCACTTTGAGGCCACGGGCAGCTATCCGCTTCTTCAGGGCGGCCAGGTACTCGGGGGTCGCGTCCGAGCCGATGAACGGCTCGTCCTTGCCCGGGCGGGTGAGCAGGCCGGTGAGCTTGTAGCCGGCGGCTTTGATGCCGTCCAGGGCGACGTCGTAGCCCCAGTTCTTTTTGTCCACGAGCCAGGGGCGGTTGAAACAGCCGATGGGCCAGTTCACGCCTTTGGCCGGTTCTTCAGCGGCGGCAGGGCTGAGCGGCAACAGAGTAGCGGCACCGGCGGCGGCCATAGTGGATGCAAGGAATTGTCTTCGGTTCACGGGTGCATTTCGCCGGTGCCAGGACAATTGCACAAGTGAATTCTTGGGGCAAGGCGCCCGGGCGAGCCGCCCCTGCCGAAGCGGCGCTCTGGTTGGCACAGTCAAAGCTTATATCGCACTCGACCGGTGATTGCCGCGGTAGGCTGGGGCCGCCGGCCACCGCCGGTCGCGTCGGGTGTACAGAGTCGAGACACTCTGTCCCGTTTAGATATGTAGAGCCGATTAACGATGACCGTGCCTATGCTTCTGTGGAATACCCTCCGCCTCCGCTCCGCCAACCCCGAGATGCGCCGTAAGGCCATCGAGGCCCTCAACCCTGACGACCCTCGCGCCTATGAACTCCTGCGGGAGGGCTTGGCCGATGACGATGCCCGCGTACGCTGCGCTGTCGTCAAAGCCTTCGCGCACTGTACGGACGCAAGGTCCGTCGAGGCACTCGTGGTGGCGCTGCACGATACCAGCACCGAAGTGCGTGAGGCCGCTGCCATTGGGCTGACCAACACCGGGGACGGGCGCGCGCAGCGGCAGCTTGCCAACCTCTTGCGGGACGCCCACCCCGGCGTGCGGCGCGCGGCGGCCGGCGCACTCCGCAGCATGGGTTGGAAGCCGGCGACCAGCGAAGAGCAGGCGCTTTTCGACGTGGCGCTGGGACATGCTCGCGCGGCTTCGTTCGCCGGACAGGCAGCGGTTCGGGCGCTGGTCACCGAACTGAAGAACGACACCAGCTTCAAACGGCGCGCGGCCGCCGAGGCCCTGGAGAATGTGGACGATCCTCGCGCCCGGGAGCCGCTGCTGGCCGCCTTGCTCGACGAAGACCCCACCGTGCGGGTGTCCGCCATCCACGCGCTCAGCAAGGACTTTGACAGCGGCGTGACCACCCGGCTGCTCTCCCTGTTTAACGACCCGGACCGGCGCGTGAAGCTGGCGGCAGCCGAAGTGCTGGCCCGGCGGGCCGATCCCACGCTGGCGCCGGACTTTCTGGCCCTGCTGGGCGACAGCAGTTTCGAAGTGCGCCTGACCGCTGTGCAGTTCCTGGGCCGCATCTGCGACCCGGCTTTGGCTGAGGCTCTCCTGCCGTTGCTCTCGGATCTTGACAGCGATGTGCGCCAGGCGGCAGCCCAGGCGTTGGGCACCATCGGCTCGAGCGCGTCCATCGAAGAACTCGTGCTCGCCATGACCGATGAAGAACGCGCGGTGCGTCAGGCCGCCGAGCTGGCCTTGGACCGGATTGACACGAATTGGGCGTACACCGAAGCCGCCCAACGAGCCAGCGCGCGCCTGGAGAACTGCCTCAACGACCAGCGCGGCTGGGTGCGTTCAGCGGCGGCAACCGTTCTGGCCCGGCTGCAGGGACCCCTATCCCAGCCGGCCGCGTAAGCAGAGAGCCGCGAGATCTCCAGGCCGAACCCCGCAGCCCAAACCGGTGGCGGCGGAAGGGCCACGCGGTTTGGCGCCCGCACAGGAGCGCACGCCTTAGCCTGCAACCCGAACTCAACGCAGAGGCGCAAAGGAGCCAAGGCGCAAAGCGGAGAAGACCCCCTCCTTCATGCGGTTCGCCGCCGGTGATGCCAGCTAAATAGTGACTTCCGAGATCATTGCCTCAGACGTCCAAGACCTTTGCGCCTCTGCTCCTTTGCGTCTTTGCGTTGAACGCCTTCCGCCTGAACACGGCCAAAGCCTGCGCTCTTATGCGCGCCCGGCCGGTTCCTATCGGCGAATTGCTAAACAGTGGCCGCTACGGCAAGATGGTAGTGCATGTCATTTGCCGGAATGCCGGACTGGTCTCTGCGCCTGGAACGGGGCGAATCGTCGCGCCTGGCCTGGGCGTTCGCCATTTCCCTGACGGTTCACCTGCTGCTGTTCGGCACCTACCACGTCGGCAAGAAGTACGACCTCTGGCAGCGGCTGCATTGGCCGACCTGGCTGCAGTCGCCGCGGCTGTTGACCGAGCTGCTGAAGAAGCAGGATGCCGTCGCCCTCCAGCCGCAGCCGGTGCAGGTGCCTTTGATGTTCGTGGACGTCAGCCCCGAACAGGCCGTGGCCGAGCCGCCCAAGAACCCAAAGGGTTACTCGGACCGCAACTCCGTCGCGGCTAACCCCGAGGCGACCAAGATCACCGACATGCCCAAGATAGACGGCAAGCGCCCGGAGATCGTGCGCACCGTGGACGCCCCGCGCGAGAAGTTCGTGCCGCTGCAGCCCGCACCGCCCACGCAGCCCGAGCAGAAGGAGCAGTTTGAGCAGAAGCCCAAGGCCGCCTACACGCCCGGCGACCTCGTCATGGCCAAGCCCGCGACCGCCGAACAGAAGGAGAACGGCGACGCCAGTGAAGCCAAGCCCCACCGGCCCCGCACCGTTCGTGAGGCACTGGCAGAGACGCAGAACACCCGCCTGCCCGGCGAGAAGATGAAACAGGACGGCGGCGTGCCCCGCCACGCTCTCGAGCCCGGCTTCGACGTTGCGGCCTCGCCTTTCGGCGCCTATGATCGGGCGCTGATTGACGCCGTGTGCCAGCGCTGGTACAGCCTGCTGGATCAGAACGAATATATCGCCAATACCCAGGGCAAGGTGGTCTTGCAATTCCACTTGCACGCCGACGGCAGCATCACCGAGATGAACGTGGCCGAGAACACGGTGGGCGAGATGCTGTGCCTGCTTTGCCAGCGGGCGGTCCTGGACCCGCAGCCCTTCGCGCCCTGGCCGGCCGACATGCGCCGGATGCTCGGCACGTCGCGCAGCATTCAATTTACGTTCTACTACAACTGAAAGCGGCAATTCGATTATGGAGCCTATTGTTTATGTCCTGCTCATACTGACCTCGGTCGTGGCCCTCGCCTTTATTGTCGAGCGCGGCATCGCCCTGCGCTGGGGACGAGTCGTGCCTCGCGAAGTCGAGGCCGCCGCCGAGTCGTGCCGCACGCGGCAGGACGTGGCTATGCTCCGGCGCGTCTGCCAGCAGCACAAATCGCCCATCAGCCGCCTGCTCCTGCAGGCCGCCGATCACCTGGACTGGCCCGAGGACGACAACGTGGATGCGGTGCAGACCAAGGCCCGGCAGGAGATCGCCCGGCTGGAGCGGGGCCTGGTGGTGCTGGAGGTGGCGGTTGGCGTGGCCCCGCTCTTGGGGTTGGTCGGCACGATCGCCGGCATGATGACACTCTTTGGCGGCATCGGCAAAACCGGGCTGCCCGAAGCCTCGCTGCTGGCCAAAGGCATTGCCACCATTCTTAACGCTACCCTCATGGGCCTGCTCATCGCCATCCCCTCGCTCGTGTTCTGGAGCTATTACAGCAAGAAGGTGGAGATGCTTGCCGTGGACATGGAGTCGCTGTGCGACGAGTTTATCCGGTGCCAATACCGGGAGGAGAAGGTCTCGAGTTTGGAGTCTAAAGTCTAAAGTCCAGAGTCCAAAGCCGCGACGCGCGCCCCACGCAATACGCAACTCGCGACACGCTCTAATGCGATTCTACATCCGCAAACGCAGGCAGGCGCCGGCAGTCATCATTGTCGCGCTCATCGACATCCTCATCGTGCTGCTGATCTTCCTGCTGGTGACCACCACCTTCAAGCAGCAGCCCGCCCTCAAGCTCAGCCTGCCGGAATCGTCGCAGGCCCAGAAGTCCGGCGCGAACGAAGCCCCGCCGCTGCTGGTCAGCATTGATCCCAAGGGCGACCTGCGCTTCGGTCAGGACGCGGTGCCCGTGACACTGGACCGCCTTAAGGCCCGCCTGCAAGAGATCGTGCGCACGAACCCAGCGGCCAAGATCGCCATTGGCGGCGACAAGGCGGCTCCCTGGGGCCAGGTCATCAAGGTCATGGATATCGCCAAGGAAGCCGGCATCCGGGAATCCCGCGCCTACACGGCCGAGCCCAAGAAGCAGTAGGCCGGCTTAAGCCCAACGCAAAGACGCAGAGGGCGTGGAGACAGGTGCCGTCTTGCACGGGCCATTGGCGACGGGCTATCGGCTATTCCCCGTGCCCCAGCCTGGGGCGGCTCTGCTGCGCTGGGCGATCGGCGTCTCTGCGTTGAAAGCCCCGTCTCAGCCTACTTCAGCAACTCCTCGGCGATCTGCACCGCGTTGAGCGCCGCCCCTTTGAGGAGTTGGTCGCCGCTGACCCAGAAGCACAGGCCGTTGTCCATGGCGCAGTCCTTGCGGATGCGGCCCACGGCGCAGTTGTACCGGTCCGACTGGTAAAGCGGCAGCGGGTACTCGCACTTGGCCGGATTATCCACCACGTCCAGCCCCGGCGCCTTCTTGAGCACGCCCAATGCCGCTTCCACCGTGACCGGCTTCTCGAACTCGGCGCTGATGGCGACGGAGTGCGCCCGATATACGGGCACCCGCACGCAGGTCACACTCGCCCGGAACGATGGGTGGTGCATGATCTTGCGCCCTTCATTCTCCATCTTCATCTCTTCCTTCGTGTAGCCGCTGGGCAGGAATACGTCCACGTGCGGCAGGACATTGAAAGCGATCTGGTGCGGATATACCTCGCGGGTGACCGGCTGCTTGTTCACGATCTGGTGCACCTGGCGTTCCAACTCGGCAATGGCCTTCGCCCCAGTGCCCGAGACCGCCTGGTAGCTCGACGCGAATATGCGCTTGCAGTTGAAGGCCGCGTGCAGCGGATAAAGCGCCATGAGCGCAATCGCTGTCGTGCAGTTCGGATTGGCGATGATCCCCTTGTGCCACTTCACGTCGGCGGCGTTGATCTCCGGGATGACCAGCGGGACCTTGTCGTCCATGCGGAAGGCGCTCGAGTTGTCCACCACCACGCAGCCTGCTTGCGCTGCCAGCGGCGCGTATTCCTTGGAGATGCTGCCCCCGGCACTGAACAGCGCCAGGTCAATGCCTCGGAACGAGTCCTTCTTGAGCTCCGCCACCGTAGTCTCGCCGCCGTTATGTTTGAGCTTCTTGCCCACTGAGCGCGCCGAAGCCAGCAACGTCAGCTTCCCCAGCGGGAAGTTGCGTTTCTCCAGCGTCTTAATCATCTCGATGCCGACGGCCCCCGTCGCACCGACCACGGCTACATGCGGTTTACGGTTCATAAGAACGGGCCAGACTATACCGGCGGCGCAGAGTCCTTGTCAACGCAGCCGGACGGCCTTCGCCGGCACGGGGGCATCACCAGTGCCCTCGACCGCGCAAGCGAGGCCGAGTATTGGTGTAGCGGTTCGAGGGGACAGATTGCCGCGCCCGAGGACAGGCTCTATCCCGCGGCACCCGAACTACTGCCCGATGAGCCTGAAGAACTGCGCGGCCCCGGTGGCGGGCACGCTGACCTCCCAATTGGTGCCAACCAGGGTCGGCTTGTTCGTCAAGGTGCTCCACAGGGCGGCGCTGGT
>Ga0335069_10005628_pt1 | contig 18373 bp, 19 predicted proteins | sample Lox_Sample_11_FD_206714 | JGI IMG/M metagenome (GOLD analysis project Ga0335069, IMG submission 206714) | Soil microbial communities from Loxahatchee National Wildlife Refuge, Florida, United States - Lox_Sample_1.1 | ecosystem: Environmental > Terrestrial > Soil > Wetlands | place: USA... | reverse complement strand
GCATGCCCGGGCCCGACGTCCACCAAGGGCATCGGCGACGTCACGGTCTGCGACGTCATCGCCACAAGGGACGCAGCCAGCCGTAGACCTCCGGACGACGCCGGTGAATCGCCCGCGCCAATCGCCAACCGAGGTAGCGCGGGTGCCGGCTCGCGAGCGGCGCGCGACTCGACAGCACGTCGTCGATGTCGAAGAAAGCGAGCGTCTGGAATTCGGTCGTGCAGGCGAGCACGCCCGAACGCGCCTCGATGTCGATGCCCTTCGGCCCGCCCTCCTCCGGATTCTGCCTTCCGCGCAGGTACGCGGCGCGATCGAGCACCGGCGCCATGGCGACGGGATCGAGGACGCCGCTCCAGTCCGACGACGGGCGGGCATAGACATTCACGCAGGGCGCATGTGCGTCCGCGACCAGCACGTGCCGCCCGTCGGGCGTGAAGCGCACGCCGTGCGGGCAGATCACGTTGCGCAACACGGCGTCGGGCTCCGCCTCGGGGCCCAGCGCCCGGCTCCTGCGATAGAGGAGCACTTCGTGCGTGTTGTGGTTGCTGACGGCGATCCATGCGCCGTCCGCGCTGTGGCAGATGCCGTCGGGCACCGCGAGCCCGCGTCGCAGCAGCACCTCGTCGTGCGTGCTCGCCCAGCCGCGGTCCTTGTCGAGCACGTGGCGCGAGACGACGTTCGAGTAGGTGTGGCAGACGAGCAGCTCGCACGTGCCGTCACCCAGCGCAAACACCGAAACCGATCCCGGTGTGTGGATCGGTGCCGCCGTGCCTCCCTTGATGGTCTGCATCGGCACGGCCGCGCGCGGCGGCGACGCAACGTCGGACGCCGGAATGGGATAGACGTGCACGCCACCCGTGCGGTTCGCGACCGCCACGGCGCCATCGTCCAGGAAGCACAGGCCGTGCGGATGGTCGAGGGTCTCGGCCGCGAGCTCGACGACACCGGTCACGACGACCTTCCGGCCTTCGTCCGAGGCCGTGACGGTCACGTCGAAGACGGCGATGCGATGGCGCGCATAGCCGGCCAGCGCCAGCCGCCGACCATCGGGCGAGAAGGCGACGTCTTCCGTCCGTCCGAGGCCTTCGAGAACGGCGCGTGCCGCCGGCGAGACGATGCAGTCGAGGCGAGGGATCATGAGCGCCGCTCAGAATAGCCCGGCTCGCGACCCGATTCGACGCGTTCGTCCGGTTTTCCCCCGGGTCGCGGGGTGCGGGGCCCGCTTCAACGCACGACTACTGCACGCATGAGCACCGTCACGCGCACCGACCTGGTGAACTTGCTCCAGCGCACCCTGGGAGCGAGTCAAGCCGTCGATGCGGTCTGGGAAGGGGGAAGCGCCGCCTTCGGGACCGACGACGCGCTCTCCGACCTGGACGTCGTGGCGGTGGTGGCCGATGACGCGGTCCGGTCGACGTTCGCCGTCGTCGAAGCGGCGCTCGATGCGCTGTCGCCCGTCATCCTGCGCTACGAACCGCCAGGCGGCATCGGCTTCTCGCAGGTCTTCTACCGCCTGCGGGACGCGGGCGAATTCCTCGTCGTGGACCTCGTGCTGATCCGTCGCAGCGATCCGCTCGTGTTCCGCGAGGTCGAGCTGCACGGACGCGGCCGCACGTGGTTCGACCGGCGCGGCATCCTCGTCGAAGCGCACCTCGATGTCGAGCGCGATCTGGAGCAGGCGCGTTCGCGCGTGCCGTCCCTCGCCGCGGCGTTCGACATGTTCCAGCATTTGGTGACGAAGGAGCGCCTGCGCGGTCACGCCGTGGAGGCGCTCGCCTTCTACCAGGCGTGGACCTTGCGCCCGCTCGTGGAGGCGCTGCGGCTGCTGCACGCGCCGCAGCGGCGCAACTTCGGCCTGCGCTACCTCGAGCGCGACCTGCCACCCGAAACGTGTCGACGGGTCGAGTCGCTCGCATTCGTGCACGACCTCGCGGACCTCGCCGCGAAGCACGAGCAGGCACGCGCGTGGTTCGCACGCTGCATCGAGAAGCTGCTATCGACCGGACCCGGCAGCGGCCTGCCCGATTGAGCGGGCGCTAGCGTTTCTCGATCACGGTCTCGACGGTCTGACGGCCGCCGTCGTCGCCCTCGAAATCGTCGTCGTCGTCCGGATGCGGATCGACGGACGCATCGTGCTCGTCCTCGTGCGAGCCGCCGCCCTCGTCGGCTTCGACCTCGGCGTGCACGTCCGCCCGCTCGCTGGCGGCGGGCTGGGCTTGCGGCCCGCTCGGCGGCGTCGGGGGGGCCGCGGGATGCGTCATGGTCCATCACCGGGCAAGCGCCGTTCCCGTCCAGCGCGCAACGTTCCATGGGCAGCGGCCTACAGCGACATGCGGCGGCGTGGCCTAGGCGCGCCGCGGTGGGCCTCCTTACGCTGCGCAAGCAGCGCAGGAGGTTGCAGCGTGAAAGCCATCTTCGTCGTGGACCGGGCTCAGGAATGGCCGTTCGAACTGCCGGGTTCGACCGTCGTGACGGCGCGCACCTACCTGACCGACACCGCGACGGGCGGCGGCAGCGAGGCGCAGGTGATCAACCTGTGCCGCGCCGATCGCTACCAGGGTCGGGGCTACTACGTGTCGCTGCTGGCCGAGGCGCGGGGCCATCGTCCGCTGCCCGACGTGAAGACGATCGAGAACCTCAAGTCGGAAGAGGAAGTCCGGGCGGTCGCGGCCCGCATCGACGCGCTGGTGCAGGAGACCTTGCACCACGACGAAAGCGAGCGCTTCGAGCTCGACGCGTACTTCGGCCGCGATCCCGCCGAACACCATCAAGCGCTCGCGCAGCAGCTCTACGCGAACGTGAAGGCGCCGCTCCTGCGCACGCACTTCCGCCGCGAGGGCGATCGCTGGACGCTGGAGAGGATCGCGGCGGTGGCGCTGTCGGACGTGCCGGCCCAGCACCGAGCGTTCCTGGTCGAAGCGGCGAAGGCGCATGTGGCGAGCACCGAGGTGCCGCGTGCGCCGCGTACGAGCGGCGACAGGCCCCGGGTGGCGATCCTCTGGGACCCCGAGGAGGAGCACAAGCCCTCGAACGAGGAAGCGGTGCAGCGATTCGTCGAAGCCGCACCGGCGGTCGGCCTCGCCGCGGACGTGATCGGCCCCGCTGACCTGGAGAAGCTGCCGGAGTACGACGGCCTGCTCATCCGGGCGGGCACCGACGTGGCCGGGTACACGTACGAGTTCGCGCGCCGCGCCGAAGCGCTCGGCATGCCCGTGGTCGACGATCCCGATTCCATCCTCAAGTGCACGAACAAGGTGTTCCTGCGCGAGCTGATGAGCCGGCATCGCATCCCCGAGCCGAAGACGCTCGTCGTGCACCGCGAGAACCTCGACCAGGTCGTGCCGACGCTGGGCCTCCCCTGCGTGCTCAAGCTGCCCGACAGCGGCTTCGGCCTCGACGTGCTGAAGATCGAGGCCGAGGACCAGCTGGAGAGCGCCGCGAAGCGCTTCTTCGCCGTCTCCGAACTCCTCATCGCGCAGGAGTGGCTGCCGACCGGGTTCGACTGGCGCGTGGGCGTGTACGACCGCCGCCCGCTCTTCGTCTGCAAGTACTTCATGGCGCCGGGGCACTGGAAGGTCAACCGGATCGAGAAGGGCGAGCAGACCGTCGAGGGCGAGACCGTCGCGTACGCCGTCGGCGAGGTGCCCGAGATCGTCGTGAGCACGGCGGTGCACGCGGCCAACCTCATCGGACGCGGCCTGTACGGCGTGGACCTGAAGCAGGTCGATGACCGCTGCTACCTGATCGAGGTGAACGACAACCCCAATGTGGACGCCGGCAACGAGGACCAGGTCCTCGGCGCCGCTCTCTATCGCGAGGTGATGGGCGTGTACGCGCGGCGCATCGCCGAGCGGCGCCGCATCGAGAGCCGGTGACGCGCCGGCGGCAGGCGCCGCGCGATCAGGCAAGATCGCCGGCGTCGCCCGCGGCCCCGCCACGTCTCCCGATGCCCCGTTCCTCGTCGCCGGACTGTCTTGCCGCCCTCGTCGCGCGCGCACGCCGTCATTTCGTGCTCAAGTTCGTCGGCACGACGGTCGGCATCGCGCTGTTCTTCGTCGCGTACTTCCAGCTCCTGCACCATCCGGCGTACGCGGTCACGACGATGCCCCTGACCGCGCTCGACGCCGCCATCCCCTTCGAGCCGCGCGCGCTGTGGGTCTACCTCACGCTCTGGGTGTACGTGGGGGCGGGCCCGGGCCTGCAGCTCGACCTCGGCGACCTGCTCGCATACGGGGTCTGGATCGGCGGGCTGTGCGTGGCCGGGCTCCTCGTGTTCCTCTTCTGGCCGACGCAGGTCCCGGTCCACGCCGTCGACGTCTCGCGCGATGCCGGTTTCGCGATGCTGCAAGGGGTCGACGCCGCCGGCAATGCGTTCCCTTCCATGCACGTGGCGATCGCGACATTCACGATGCTGCGCCTGCAAGACGTCTGGCGCCGCACGGGCGCCCCGCTTCCCCTGCGTGCGGCCGACCTCGCGTGGTGCGCAGCCATCGTCGCCTCCACGCTGCTGACGAGGCAGCACGTCGTGCTCGACGTGGTCGGCGGCATCGCGCTCGGCGCCGCCTTTGCCGTGGCATCGCTGAGGGCCGCGCGCCGCCATGCACCGTGGGTGCGGGAGGCCTCCAGCCCCGGCCCCAGCTGAGGCCCGGCTACTTGGTACCGAGCCCCATCCGCCTGCCGACCTCGGTATAGACCTTCGTGCGGCCGCGCATGAAGAGGTCCATGCCTTCGACGCTCACGTCCACCAGCTCGAAGCCGGCCTTCGCGGCCAGCTCCTTCATCTGCGGGTCGGCGTTGATCGCGGCGAACAGGTCGGACAGGCGCTTCCTCGCTTCGGGCGACGTGGCCTTCGGCACGCCGATGCCGCGGAACGCGCCGTCGATCCAGTCGATGCCGAGCTCCTTGAACGTGGGCACGTCGGGCAGCAGCGGATGGCGTGCCGCCATGGCCACCGCGAGCGCCCGCACCTTGCCCTTGTTGGCGATCGCGAACGGCGTGTACGTCATCGCGCCGTCGATGTGGCTGCCGAGCACGGCAAGGCCCATGTCGCCGGTGCCCTTGTAGGGCACGTACGTCGTCTTGATCCCGAACGCCTCGTTCAGCCGCTCGTGCGCCGCGTGGTTGGCCGAATTGAGCCCGGAGCCGCCGATGTTGAGCTTGCCCGGATTCGCCCTGGCGACCCGGATGAAGTCGGCGATCGTGCGGATGGAGCTGCTCTCGGGCACGACGAGCAGGTCGGGCGTGTAGTGGAACCAGTAGACCGGCGTCACGTCCTCGGTCTTGTAGCCGACGTTGCCTTCCATCGGCTGCAGCACCATGTGCGGCAGGTTGATGCCGACCACGTTCAGGCCGTCGGCGGGTAGCGTGTTGGTCTGGCTCCAGAGCAGCGCGCCACCGGCCCCGGCCTTGTACTGCACCACGGTCTCGATGGCCGGGCAGAGCTTCTTGAGCACGAGCTGCTGGTGGCGCGCCGACAGGTCCGATTCGCCGCCCGGCGGAAACGCCTGCCAGTAGTTCAGCGACCGCTCCGGGCACGTGAGCGTCTGCGCCGCGACGGTGCCGGCCGCGCCGCTGGCGGCGAGCGCGAGCGCGGCCAGGCAGGTGCGGATCATCGGTGCGTCTCCTCCAGCTGAACGAACCGGCAGACTGCGCTCGTGACGGCGGCGGTGGTCGCGCTTCCGCCCAGGTCGCGCGTGTGCAGGCGCGGATCGGCGGTCGCGCGCTCCACGGCGCGCATGACGCGGCGTGCGGCGTCGGCCTCGCCGAGGTGCTCGAGCATCATCGCCACCGACCAGAAGGTGCCGATCGGATTCGCGAGCCCCTTGCCCATGATGTCGAAGGCCGAGCCGTGGATCGGCTCGAACATCGACGGGTAGCGGCGCTCCGGGTCGATGTTGCCGGTCGGCGCGATGCCGAGGCTGCCCGCGAGCGCGGCCGCGAGGTCGCTCAGGATGTCGGCATGCAGGTTCGTCGCGACGATCGTGTCGAGCGACGCCGGCCGGTTGACCATGCGCGCGGTGCACGCGTCGACGAGCTCCTTGTCCCACGCCACGTCGGGGAAGGCGGCCGCGACCTCGGCGGCGATCTCGTCCCACATCACCATCGCGTGGCGCTGCGCGTTGCTCTTCGTGACGACGGTGAGGTGCCGGCGCGGCCGCGAGCGCGCGAGGCCGAACGCGTAGCGCAGGATGCGCTCGACCCCGGCGCGCGTCATGATCGTGACGTCGGTCGCCACCTCGATCGGCTGTCCCGGGTGCGCACGGCCGCCCGCGCCCGCGTATTCGCCTTCGGTGTTCTCCCGCACGATGACCCAGTCGAGGTCCTTCGGCACGCAGCGCTTGAGCGGCGCGTCGATGCCCGGCAGGATGCGCGTCGGGCGCACGTTGGCGTACTGGTCGAAGCCCTGGCAGATCTTCAGGCGCAGACCCCAAAGGGTCACGTGATCGGGCACGCGCGGATCGCCGGCTGAGCCGAACAGGATCGCATCCTTGCGGCGCAAGGCATCGAGGCCGTCGGCCGGCATCATCGCGCCGCGTGCGAGGTAGCGGTCGCTGCCCCAGTCGAAGTCCTCTAACTCGAAGCGGAAGGCGGCGCTGCCTTCGGCGAGCACCTGGAGCAGCTCGCGGCCTGCCGGGACGACTTCCTTGCCGATGCCGTCGCCGGGAATCGTCGCGATCGAATACGTCTTCACGGCGCAAGGCGCCGCAGTCGCATCGTCAGGCCGACCGGCATCATCGCGATCTGCAGCACCTCGCGCGGCTCCTCGCCGTCGGGGGTGTCGACCGCGACGATGTCGAAATTCGCGAGCAGCGCCGCCATGGCCATCTTCATCTCGAGGAGCGCGAGGTAGCGGCCCGGACAGATCCGCGGTCCGGCGCCGAACGGCATCGAGATCCGCTTGGCCGAATTCGCGGCGGCAGCGGTGCCTTCCGGCGAGAGCCAGCGCTCGGGCTCGAATGCCTTCGCATTCGGCACGTAGCGCTCGCTCACGCTGTCGCGCCGCATGATGGCGAACACGATCATGCCCTTGCGCACCTGCACGTCACCGATCACCGTGTCGCGCAAGGCCTGCAGGCCCTGCTGCGGCGCGACCGGCCGCAGCCGCATCGTCTCGTGCGCGCACGCCTCGACGTACTCGAGTCGCGCGATGTCGTCGAAGGTGGCGGTCGTCGGATCCGGGCAGACGCGGCGCACCTCGTCGCGCGCCTTCGCGAGCGCCTCGGGGTGTCGCGCCAGCAGCCAGATCATCCACGCGACGGTGTTGGCCGTCGTGTCCTCGCCCGCGAGCAGCATGACGAACACGTTACCGGCCACTTCGCGATCGGTGATGCCGCTGCCGGGCTCCTCGGCGGCGACCAGCATCGCCTCGAGCAGGTTCGGGGGCTTCTCGCGCCGCGCAGGGTCCGCCTTCAGACGCGCGCGCGCTTCGGCGATGAACCGGTCGACCGCGGCATTGACCTCGGCCACGCTGCGGACCAGCGCACGATCGTCGGCGGTCGCGTACCAGCGCCACGTGGGCAAGGCGGCGAAGATGCGCTTGAAGATCGCCGGAAAGATGCGGTTGAGGTGGTTCTGGATGCGGTCCTCGTCCGACTGCAGCGTGTTCACGTCGGCGCCGAACGCGAGCCCCGCGATCGCGTCGACGGTGAAGCGCATGAGGTCGGCCTGGAGGTCGATCGTCGTGCCCCGCGCGGCCGCCTCCCCCCAGCGGGTCACGAGGCGGGACGTCACGCGCTGCAGCGACGGGAAGTAGCGCTTGATGTGCGCGGGATCGAAACCGGCCATGACCATGCGGCGCTGGCGCTTCCAGGCTTCCCCGGTGGCGCCGAACACGCCGCCCGGGATGCCCAGCTCGGCGGAGATCTCCTCGAGGCGCGTGGTGCGCCGAAAGCCGTCGGGCCGATCGCGCAGCGCAGCGGCGACGAGGTCGTGGTCGCCGACGACGATCACGCGACGCTTGCCAAGCCGCAGCCGGTAGATCGATCCGAACGCGTCGCACCAGCGCTCCATCTGCTGGTGCACGCGGCTCGTCTCGATCTGCAGCAAGTTGCCAAACACGGGCAGGCCCCGCGGGCCCGGCAGGTCGTCGAACGTGCGCAGCGCGGTCGTGGCACTGGGCGTGGGCGCGGTGGTGCTCATGCGAGGTCCGTTCGGCGCTGCAGAAGCGGCGATCGTAAGGGTTGCGCAGCCTCGCGCCCGTCCCGCGTGGGCTTGCGACATCGACGGGCGGCGAACGGTGCATCCGCCCCGTCGCACGCCGGGCCGTCCTTCTCCCCGGGCGCTGCAGGCTTCCTGACGAAGCTGCGGAACGGCCTCGGCCAGGCAAGGGCGCGTCGACGAACGCCGGCGCGAGTCGTCAGCTGCGGCGTCGGATCGGCCTCAGGCCGGCCCAGCGCATCGCCCGACGACGGGGATCGACGCGCCGGTCACCGCCTGGGACTGAGGCGACAGCAGGAACAGCACGACGTCGGCGAGCTGTCGGGTCGTGACCCAGCGTCGCGGATCCGCCTCCGGCATGGCGGCACGATTTGCGGGCGTGTCGAGCACCGAGGGCAGCACGGCATTGACCGTGATGCCCGCATCGCGGAGTTCGTCGGCGAGCGACTCGGCGAGTCGTGCCACGCCGGCCTTGGAAGCGGCATAGGCGCCCATGCCGCGCACGGCTCGAGCTGCAGAGGCGGCGCCGACGAACACGAGCCGCGCGCCGTTCCCGCGGTGGCGCAGGTGCGGAAGCGCGGCGCGCGCGGCCACCACCGCGGTTCGCAGGTTGGCGGCATACAGGCGGTCCCACGTGTCGAGCGCTCCGCCCTCGAGCGTCTCGAAGGCGAACGCGCCCGCGGCGTGCACCAGAGCGTCGATGCCGCCGAGGCGCAGCGCCGCGAGGTCCATCCCCGCACGGGCGTCGTCCTCCACTTCCAGATCCACGCCGCCGATGCGCAGGACGCCGTCAGCGCGGACGCCACCCGGCAGCGGCTGGCGATCGAGGGCGGCCACCGTCGCACCCGACTCGTGTGCCGCGGCCACCAGGGCCGAGCCGAGCTGCCCGGAGGCGCCGGTGACGACGAGCCGGAACGTGTCGCTCGCGGCGTTCTGCGAACGGCGGCCCGGCGCGCGAAGGGCATCCACCGAAGTCGCGACCCCCATCATCGCGTCGACGCGGCGACCGCCGTCGCGCCGCCGGGCGTGGCCTCTTCGTAGGGCTTGCCGCCGGGACGGAGCGCGGAATGCGCGCGCTGCGAGCGCGCGACCGGATAGAACATCTGGTCGACCCAGTGCTCCTCTCCGAAGAGGCGATCGTCCTGCAGGCCGACCGCGGGCGGATACCGGCGCGTGAAGCGCGCGGTGCCGAACAGGACGTCCCACACGAACAGGAGGTTGCCGAAGTTGCCCTTGTAGTGGCCGATGCCGTCGGCGTTCGTGAGCGCGTGGTGAGCCCAATGCGTGGCAGGGGTGGAGATCGTGCGCTCCACGAGCCACATGAGCGGCCGCAGCGCACGCAGCCGGTACAGGGGCTCGTCCCAGCGCCACGCGCAATGCGCGCCGAGGATGACGGCGATCTTGACGACGAAGTAGACGCCGTAGACGGCGCCGAAGCCGAGGTAGAGCAGCAGACCCGAGGTCCACAGGCCCGGCATCAGCAGGTAGTAGAAGAAGTTGTTCCGGAAGGTGATGCGCACGCTCATGTAGCTCGCCGAGTGGTGCGCGCGGTGCAGCGGCCACAGGAGCGGCGTGTGCGACAGCCGGTGCCAGGCGTACTGCGTGAGGTCGTCGGCGACCAGCAGCACGCCGACCATCGCCCACCACGGCAGGTCGCTCCAGGCGCCGCGCTCGGCCGGCATGAGCCAGCGTCCGAGCCGATCCGTGGCCAGGATGGACAGCGGCTGCACGATGGCGACGAGGCTGAGCCACATGAAGAGCTCGAGCCGCGCGTCGTTCGCGCTCGCCTTCACGGTCGTCTGGTAGCGCCGCGTCGCGAACTCCATGCCGGCGTAGCCCAGCACCAGCGTCACGACCAGGGCGTTCTGGAGCCAGGGGCTCATGCGCGTCTCCTCGGGGATGGGTGGTCAACGGAGCCGCGACATTAGGGGCGCCGGCCCGATGCGTCCAATGCAACGTTGACAACGACTCAATGCAACTGGAGCATCCGGACCTGGCCGCACCCGGGGGAAGACCGTGGATCTGAAGCGCCTTCGCCACTTCGTCGCGCTCGCGGAGGAGCGGCACTTCGCCCGCGCGGCGGAGCGCGTGCACCTCAGCCAGCCCGCCTTCAGCCGCAGCATCCAGGCGCTCGAGGGCGAGGCAGGCATGCCGCTCTTCGACCGCGACGCCGGTCGACCCACGCCGGCCGGCGAGTTCGTGCTCGCCCGCGCACGCCGCCTCCTGTTCGATGTCCGCAACCTGCGGCGCGACGTCGACCTCTATCGCGGCGCGGCGCTGGGTGCCCTCGCGTTCGGCGTGGGGCCGTTCCCGGCTGCCACGCTCCTGCCGTCGGTGCTTCTCCAGTTGCGCACCGCGCACCCCGGGGTGCAGCTGCGCGTCGAGGTGAGCAACTGGACGCTCCTGCTCGATCGCCTGCTGGCGGAGGACATCGAGTTCTTCGTCGCCGACATCCGCGACCTGCCCGTGCGGCCGGAGCTCGCCATCGCGCACCTCGGCTTCCAGCTCGGCGGCCTCTACGTGCGCGCCTCGCACCCGCTCGCAGGCCGTCGCTGCACGTTCGCGCAGGCGTGGGCGCATGGCGTCGCGACCAGCCGGCTGCCGCTGGTCGTGCGTCGCGCGCTGGGCCGCCTGCTCGGCCTGCGCAAGGGTGAGACGCCCGCATTCGCGCTCGAGTGCGACGACGTGAGCATCCTGCGCGGCCTCGCGCTGACGACCGACGCCGCGTGCGCGCTGACGCACGCGGCGGCGAAGGCCGACGTGGCCGCGGGCCGCCTCGTGCCCCTCGAGGTCGACGGCCTGCCCAGGCTCGCCTCGGAAATGGGGATCGTGTCGCTGCAGGGCCGCACGCACGCGCCCCTCGCGGTGCGGGCGATCGCCTTGATGGGCGGGGTCGCACGCACGGTCAACGCGCCTGCGGCCGCGGCGTGACGCGCAGCGCCTCGGCTCCCCGAGCGGGATCCGATCGGGCCGATGGAGCGGCCATCGCCAGGGTTCCCCAGGCGTTCGGCGTCGTCGGACGGCTGGGCGACAGACAGGAGCCTCGACGAAAGCTGTTCGAAGGCGCGGGCGTGAAGAAACGTGAAACGGCAAGCGGCACGCTTCGTTTTCCGTCGATTGGCAGGAGCGCCCAGGCCGAAGACTGCCGCACCTCCATCCCACGGGCTCTGCCATGAACATCAGCACCTTGTCATCTTCTTCCACGCTTGTGCCGGTTGGCGGCGCGGCGCCCGTCGCGGCCGGCGGCAGCGCCGCCGAAGGCAACGACGAAGCGGGCGCCGTCCACGGCGCGCATCGCCACGGCGGCGGCCACATGGGACACGCCATGACCCAAGCGCTGCAGGCCCTCGGCCTCTCCGTCCCGAGCGCCTCGAACGACGGCGACGCCGACGACGCCGCTTCCGCGAGCGGCGCTGCGCAAAGCGCCACGGCGCCGGCCAGCGGCGACGTGCGCAGCGACCTGCACAACCTGATGCACGCGCTGTTCGAGGCGGTGAAGGGCCAGCAGGACACGGCCGGTGGCGCTTCGAACGGCGCCGCCGATCCGTCGCATGCCGGCTCGTCGTTCTCGTCGGGCCTCGCCTCGCTCATCTCGCAGGTGTCGAGCGGCAACGCGCCGGCCCGTCTCCAGGCCGCGTTCACGAAGCTCGAGACCGACCTGCAGGGCACGTCGGCGCCGGCGGCGGCCGATGCCAACGCGCCCACGCTCCAGGCCTTCCTGACCAAGCTGCAGGACGGTCTCGGCTACGGCACCGGCGCGTCGAGTTCTCCGGCAGGCGCGATCGTCAGCTGCGGCGCGTGACCGGTCGGAACCGGACCGGCGTCCGTTTCGATCACACGGCGCGCAGCTCGATGCGTGCGCCGAACGCCTCGACGGCGCCGGTGCTCGCCGCGAAGCGCTGCGCGCGCGCCGCCCCGAGCACGCCTTCGCGGTCGGCCACCGCCAGCTCGAAGCCGCAGATGCCCTCCGCTCCCGAGCGCGACGGCACGAAGTCGAGCCGCCCCTCGTGCAGCGGCAGCGCCGCCTCGGATTCCTCCGTCCGCGCGCGGTCGAGTCCGAGCACCTGCGACCAGCGCATCGCCATCGCGGACGGGTCGGGCGACTCGAGCGTCACGCCGACCACGCGCTGCCGGCCGCGCGCGCCGCCCGCGACCTTCCAGTCGGGCCCGCCCCAGCGCCACGAAGCTGCCGGCACCGGCTGGTCGATGGACACGATCGCGCCGCCGATGTCCTTCGGATGCAGGTGCATCGCGCGGATGTCGGGCAGCTCCTTTTCCCACACCGTGCGCACGCCGAGCGCACGCACGCGCTCGCGGTCCCGATCGAAATCGTCGGTCTGCAGGATGAGCATGTAGCCGCCCTCGCCTCGCCGCTCGAGGTGCCGGCCTGCGGCCGTGCCGGCGCGCACGGGCGAGATCAGCTCGACGAACTGGTCGCCGAAGGCGAACACCGCGTTGTCGAGGCCGAACTCCGCGACACCCGGGTCGCGATACGGTGCGTCGAGGTCGAGCAGCGCGGACAGTCGTGCCGAGCTCGCGGCGAGGTCGCGGACGACGAAGACGATTTGGCGGATGCGCAGCATGGCGGGCCTGCGCTCGGTCAGCCGCCGCGGAACCGCGGCTCGCGCTTCTCGATGAATGCCGCGACGCCCTCGCGGTGGTCGGCGGTGGTGCCCGTGTACACCTGCGTGAACGCTTCCCGGTCGAGCAGTTGCTGGTAGCCCTCGGTCGCCGCCGCCTCCGCGTTCTGCTTCATGTAGCGGTAGGCGACGCGCGGGCCGCGTGCGATGCGCGCCGCGATGTCGAGCGCCGAGGGCATCAGCGCGTCGGCGGCGAGCACGCGGTTCACGAGCCCGAGCTCCAACGCCTGCTGCGCGCTCAGCACCTCGGACAGGAGCAGGAGCTCCTTTGCCTTCGCGTCGCCGAGCATGCGCACGAGCGGCCATGTGATGCCGAAGTCGCCGCTGAAGCCGACCTTCGCGAATGCCGTCGTGAGCCGCGCGGTGTCGGCGGCGACGCGCAGGTCGCATGCGAGCGCGATGCCGAGGCCCGCACCGGCGCACGCGCCGTTGATGGCGGCGATGCTCACCTTGGGCATCGCGCGCAGCAGGCCCGAGACGCGGTGGATGCTCCGCTGTCGGTCGACCTTCTGTTCGAGCGTGAGCTCCGCCGCGGCGGAGCCCGCGCCCATCGCCGTGACGTCACCGCCCGCACAGAACCCGCGCCCCGCACCGGTCACCACGATGCAGCCCACCGCCGCATCGTCGACGCAGCGCTCGAGGGTGGCGATGGCGGCGTCGATCATAGGGCGTGACAGCGCGTTCAGCCGCTCCGGCCGGTTCAAGGTGAGGACGGCGACGCCGTCGCGGATGTCGACGAGCAGGTGCGGTGCGTCGCTGTCGGGGTTCATCGTCGTGCTCCTCGCGTGATGGGCCTCGTGCCACTGTCCACGTCCGCTCGCGCTTCTCAAAGCTGGTGCAAACCCCATGGCACCCGCCTGCAGGCGATCCCGAGGGGGACGGCGTGCGGAAATGCGCGCACGTCCTTCACGGCTTTGGGCATGCCCGTGGCGCATGCGGGCCGCGTCTCGGCGAGACTCGGAGCATGGCTCGGAAGCCTCGAGGGCCGACCGCATGAACGGGCCACCGCGCGTCCCGGCGGCCAACCGCCGCCTCTCGCCACGCGCGGCGCTGCGCCGGCAGGCGACGGTCGTGATCGCGGATCAGTCGTTCACCGCCGAGACCTGCGACGTGAGCCGCGAAGGGATCGGCTTCATCGCGCCGCGTCCGATCTCGCCGGGCCGACGGTGCGACATCACCTTCGTGCTGCCGATCTCCGGCGAGGAACGCCCGTTCACGGCAACCGTGAAGGTCTCGCACTCCACCTATCTCGCACGAGAGCGGTTCCAGATCGGGGCCTCGTTCATCGCGCCGGCCGCAGATGCGGCGGCCGCGATCGACGCCTTCCTGGGCACCCCCTGAGGCGCCCCGCCGGAGCCTGGCGCGCCTGACCGCGGGTCGACCAGCGGACGCCATTCAGTTCTCCCCCGGCGGCGCCGATATCACGGCGGGACCCGAACCGGAGCGCCGCCACGACCCGTGCGCGGCTCGGCCCCGAGCGCCATGACCGCCGATTCCCGCAGCCGCTCCGACGCCACGACGATGCCCGCGACACGACCGCGGCGAGCGTTGCCGAGGTCGGCCGACGACGCTCGGCTCGAAGCCTTGCCCGCCGGCACGCGTCTTCACGAGTTCGAGTTGCAGCAGGTCATCGGCTGCGGCGGGTTCGGGATCGTCTATCTCGCCCGAGACCACCTGCTGCTGAGACAGGTGGCGATCAAGGAGTACCTGCCCGTCGACTTCGCGCAGCGCCTGGACGGCGCGGTGGCTCCGCGGACCGCGGACGATGCATCCACGTTCGCGATGGGGCTGCGCTCGTTCCTGCGCGAGGCGCAGCTCCTCGCGGGCTTCGATCATCCGTCGCTGGTGAAGGTGCATCGCTTCTGGGAAGCAAACGGCACCGCCTACATGGCGATGCCCTATTACGCGGGGTCCACGCTCAAGGAGGCGCGAAAGGCGATGGGCGCGCCGCCCGACGGTGGCTGGCTGCGCGAGTTCCTCGATGCGCTGCTGTCGGCGCTCGAGGTGCTGCACGACGCCAACGTCTGCCATCGAGACATCTCGCCCGACAACATCGTGCTGCTGGCGCAGCGCCGGCCGGTGCTCCTCGACTTCGGCTCCGCCCGCGAGGTGCTCGGCGACCGGACGCAGGCGCTGACGGCGGTGTTCAAGCCGAGCTTCGCCGCCATCGAGCAGTACGGCGACGTCCCGGGCCTGCGGCAGGGCCCGTGGACCGACCTGTACGCGCTCGGCGGCGTCATGCACTTCCTCATCACCGGCGCCGCGCCCGCGCCGGCCGCGATGCGCGCGGTGCACGATCCCCAGCGGCCCTTGCAGTTCGCCGCCGCCCACACGAGCGTCGCGCCGTCGCTGCTGCGCGCGATCGACCGCATGCTCGCCGTGCGTCCGGAGCGGCGGCCCGCTTCGGTGCGCGCCGTGCGCGAGCTCCTCGAGGAGCGCACGACCTCCCTGCCGGCCGCCACCGCTTCGCCCGTGGCGAGCGTCGACGCGCCGGCCGCGATCGCACCATCACCGGCCCGGCAGGACCGCCTGGAGGCGCCGCCGATGCGGCACACGCGCATCGTCGCTGGCCTCGCCCTTGCCGGCCTCGTCCTCGTCGCCGGCGCGATCGTGGCGACGCGCGGCGGCGTAGCGGTACGCGACACCGCGCCCGCGCGGGCGATGCCGGCCGCGGCACCGGCGCGCTCCGACGCGCCTGCTGCCGAGGCGCGCGCTCCCCAGGCGACGACGGATGACGCACCCGCGCCGGCAAACCCCACAAGCGACGAGCGATCGGTCGACGCGGCTTCGCAGCCGGCGCATGCAGCCGACCGGGTGCGCGGCCGCGAGCATGCGAAGCGCCCCGCACCATCGCGCGTGGCGTCGACGCGGGGGTCAGCCGAGCCGGCCGGCGCAGACCCGCGCGCGGCCTGCGCCGACCGCGGGTTCATGGGCCGACTGGTCTGCCTCGATCGCGTGTGCCGCGAGCCGGCCTACCGCACGCACCCGGACTGCGCCGCGGTGCAGCGATCGATCGAGGCGCGACGGCGGCGGCAGGAAGAGAACCGCTGAGCGGACCCGGCCGCCGCCGTGGACGCCGCGTTGCGGAGCTCAGAACAGGGTCGAGAACCGGGACGGGAGCGCCAGCCGGTCGGGCTGCTGGCTCGCGTCGATCCACGCCATGGCGGCTTCGCTCACGCGCGCATCGGCTTCGCCGCGCGTGGCATAGCTCTCGAGGTCGAGGAAGCGCTGCGAGCGCGTGCGCGCCGGATCCAGGGCGATGATGGCCACGCGCGCGACATAGCGACCATCCTCCGCCTGCGTCGTGAGATTGGTGTAGGCGTAGCCCTTGTAGACCGTGTTCATCGAAGTCGTCGTCGTCGCGCTCGTCGCAGGCGATGATGGGCACTCACCCTGCAGGACGAAAGCGGATGTATCCGACGGATCGTGCGTTAGTTCACGGTTCGGCGACCACGCCGGACACGCGGTGCGGCCCGTCCGGACGCGCTTTTGGACTGCCGTTCGGACCTCGCCTGGGGCTCAGCTCTTGTTCGGCCCGTCGCAATGGGGATCCCAGGCAGGACCTGCGTCGCGCACCGTGCCGTCCGGCCGCACGCTCACCTGGTAGATCGTGCAGGCGCTGTAGCTGTAGCGGTAGTTGAGGATCGTCAGGTCTTCCTGCCACACGCCGAACGTCCATGTGGGCCGGCCGAAGCGCGCGACGACCTGATCGCGCGTCATGCCCGGCTGGATGGCGGCGAAATCGTTCTCCGTGGCCGGCGGCGACGGAACGATCGCGGCGCATCCACCCAATGCACAGGCGACGACGAAGCACGGAACAAACAGGATTTTCATGAGACCCCCAGCGGGTAGTGTGCCTGCGGCGCGCAGCCCTCGCACGCGGCGGTATATGCCGCTGGTCTCGACGCGCGTTCATGGCTCCGCGCGAAGAACCCGGCCATCCACAGGCCGGCCCCTTTGGCTCGTCTATGCTGCCCGCGGACTCGCCTGCCATGCACGCATCGCCCGCCCACCGGCGCAGGGGCCGCGCCGCGCGCCTCGCCGCACTGCAGCTGCTCTGCGTGCTCGCGGCGTGCGCGCCGCTCCCGCAGCGCGCCGGCATTCCGACGCGCTGGCAGCCATCACCGAACTTCGACGAACGCAGCATCGCGCTCGTCGTCATCCACTACACCGCCGACGAGTCCGCGGCCGTCGCGCTGCGCACGCTCACGAGCCCGTCGGCGCGGGTCAGTGCCCATTACCTCGTGGCGCGCGACGGCGAGATCGTGCAGCTCGTCGACGAGCGTGCGCGCGCGTGGCACGCCGGCGAATCGCGGTGGGGCGCCATCGTCGACGTGAACTCGGCCTCGATCGGCATCGAGCTCGACAACGACGGCCATGCGCCGTTTCCCGCGGCGCAGATCGATGCGCTGCTGCGCCTGCTGCGCGACTTGCGCCTGCGTCACGGGTTTCCCGGCGCGAACGTGGTCGGCCATGCCGACGTCGCGCCCAGTCGCAAGGTGGATCCAGGGCCGCTGTTTCCGTGGCGCACGCTCGCACGCGCGGGCTTCGGGCTGTGGTGCGATGCGCCGCGGGCGCCCGCGCCGCCCTCGTTCGACGCGCTGACGGGCCTGCAGGCCATCGGTTACGACGTGCGCGACCCGGCCGCTGCGACGCGCGCATTTCGCCTCCACCATCGGCCCGATGCGCCGCTCGACGCACCGCTCGAGCGCGACCGCGACCTCATCGCGTGCCTCGTCGGCCGCTCGCTGCAGGATGGCGCGCAGGACACCGCTGGCATGATCGGAAGATGAACCACCTGCCGGTCGTCGACCTGCGCGCGCCCGCCGGCGCTGCCGCCCGCGCCATCGGCGAAGCGTGTCGCGCGCACGGCTTCTTCTACGTCGTCGGGCACGGCGTCGACGAATCGCTCGGGCAGCGTCTGGAGACGCTGAGCCGTGCGTTCTTCGACCTGCCCGATTCGACGAAGGTCCGCTATGCGATGGCACACGGTGGCCGCGCGTGGCGCGGCTGGTTCCCGCTCGGCGGCGAACTCACGTCGGGGCGGCCCGACTGGAAGGAGGGCCTGTACCTCGGCGACGAACTGCCCGCCACGGATCCGCGCGTGCTCGCCGGCGTCCCGCTGCACGGCCCCAACCTGATCCCGGGCGACGACGAGCTTCCCGGCTTTCGCGCGACGATCCTCGAGTGGATCGCCGAAGTCACCCGACTCGGCCATCGCGTGATGGCCGCGATCGCCGCCTCGCTCGCGCTGCCCCACGACTACTTCGCGCGCCGCTACACCGGCACGCCGCTGATCCTGTTTCGCATCTTCCAGTACCCGAGCCGGGCGGTGCCGCCGGGCCTCGACGTGCGCGCAGGCGTCGGCGAGCACACCGACTACGGTCTCCTCACGTTGCTGCGCCAGGACGCCGTCGGCGGACTGCAGGTGAAGGCACCGGCCGGCTGGATCGACGCACCACCGCTGCCGGACTCGTTCGTGTGCAACATCGGCGACATGCTCGACCGCATGACCGGCGGTCTCTATCGCAGCACGCCGCACCGCGTCCGGCTGAATACGAGCGGTCGCGATCGCC
>Ga0335069_10005627_pt1 | contig 18376 bp, 13 predicted proteins | sample Lox_Sample_11_FD_206714 | JGI IMG/M metagenome (GOLD analysis project Ga0335069, IMG submission 206714) | Soil microbial communities from Loxahatchee National Wildlife Refuge, Florida, United States - Lox_Sample_1.1 | ecosystem: Environmental > Terrestrial > Soil > Wetlands | place: USA... | reverse complement strand
AAGCCACGTAATCCACCGGCTCGGCCGCCGCGGCTTGAATCTGCTCCGCGTTGTGGCTGGAGTAGCCGAGGATGGCCGCCGGGCCCAGCAGCCGGCGCGCGTCGCGCGGAGTGAGATCATCCTGGCCCACATGGAGGCCGGCATCCAGCAGCAGGGCGAAATCCGCGCGGTCATTCACCACGAATGCCGCCCCAGCTTCCCGGCAAAGGCGCGCCACCTCGCGAGCGGATTCGTATGCCGCGCGGTTCCAATCCGACTTGTGGCGAAATTGGAGGATGGCCGCGCCGCCTTCCAACATGGCCGCCGCCGCGGCGGCAATCGCCATGCCGCGCGCTTCCAGTGAAGCGGTGTCCAGGATGGGGTAGAGCCGAGGCAGCAGCATCTCCAAACGAATGTACCAGAGAAGGCGGACGTGGAGCGGGCATCGAGCGGGCCGGCGTCTCGCTGGGGGCTTCTGCCCGCAACGAATGAGTGACGCCGGCGGCGGATGGGCTATCCTGGGTCTGATGCTGGCTGAGAAGTTGCGCGAATGCGGAGTGGTGGGCGCCGGGGGCGCCGGATTTCCCACTTACGTCAAGGCGCAGTCGAAGGTCGAGTTCGTCATCGCCAACGGCGCCGAATGCGAGCCCCTTATCCACAAGGACGCCGAGTTGATGAAGCATTATCCCGCGGAGATTCTGGCCGGCATGGCGTCCATGATGGATGCCGTCGGCGCCAGCACCGGCAAGTTCGGCGTCAAAACCAAGAACGCGTCCGCGCTCGAAGCGCTGCAAGGCGATCCGCAATCGAAGCGCGTCGAATTCGTGATGCTGGGCGATTTCTACCCTTCGGGCGACGAGTATGAACTGGTCTACGCCGCTACCGGGCGCCTGATTCCGGCGGCGGGCATTCCGCTCAACGTGCGGCTGGCGGAGCAGGGAACGCCGGTGACGCGGAAGTTCCTCTCCGTCTGCGGCGCGGTGCGGGAGCCCAAGTCGTTTTGGGCGCCGGTGGGAATCACGTTCCGGGAGCTGATCCATCTGGCCGGCGGCGCCACCGCCGCCGATTTCGGAGTCTTCGTAAGCGGCCTCATGATGGGCACGCTGACCTTCGATCTGGATGATGTGGTCACCAAAACCACCGGCGGGCTCATCGTGCTGCCGCGCGAGCATTACATGTTGACGCGCAAGACGCGCTCGCAGCAGGAAATGAACCGCATCGGCAAATCCGCCTGCGACCAGTGCAGTTATTGCACGGAGTTCTGCCCCCGCTACCTGCTCGGGTATGAAGTGCAGCCGCACAAGGTGATGCGCAGCCTGGCGTTCAGCGCGACCGGCGCGGACATCTGGAATCAGTGGTCGGAACTGTGCTGCGCGTGCGGGCTGTGTACGCTTTATGCGTGCCCCGAGGATCTGTACCCCAAGGAGGCGTGCGACGACGGCAAGCGCGCGCAGCGGGCCGCCGGCTTGAAATTCGTGCAGCAGAGGCCCGTGCAGCCGCACCCCATGAAGGAATACCGGAGGGTGCCGCTGGCGCAATTGCGGCGGCGCTTGCAGGTGGAAGAGTACGAGAAGGAAACGCCCTGCGTGGAAGTGAACTGCCGCCCGCAAATGGTCCGGATCAAGCTGCGGCAGCATGCGGGACAGGCGGCCGCGCCGGTGGTGAAGGCCGGCGACAAGGTGAAGACCGGGCAGGTGGTGGGCCGCGTCGAGGACGGCAAACTCGGCGCCCACGTGCATGCGAGCATCGAAGGTAAGGTGCGCGCGGTAACCTCCGAGTGGGTGGAAATCGCGGCGAAATAGGCGAACATGGCGAAGAACTCGATCGGTTTGATTGAACTCACCAGCGTGGCGGCGGGCTTCGAAGCCTGTGACGCCATGCTCAAGGCGTCGGATGTCGAACTGGTGCTCTCGCGCTCCATCTGTTCGGGCAAATACATGGTGATGGTGCGCGGCGACGTCGCGTCCGTGGAAGCCTCCGTGGCGGCGGGCATCTCCGGGGCCAGGTTCGCCATCGTCGATTCCTTCGTGATTGCGAACCTGCACGAATCCATTTTTCCCGCCTTAAGCGGCATCTCGAAAGTCGAAGAGCTGGAGTCGCTCGGCGTGCTGGAGTCGTTCTCCGTGGCCGCCCTGATTGAGGGCGCGGACGCGGCGGTGAAAACAGCCGACGTGAAGCTGTTGGAAATCCGCCTCGCCATGGCGCTCGGCGGCAAGGCCTTCGCGACGCTCACCGGCGACGTCGCCGCGGTGACCAGCGCCATCGAAGCCGGCGCGCAAGTTGTCGGCCAGAAGGGCATGCTGGTCAACAAGGTGGTAATCGCCCGCCCGCGGCGGGAATTGCTCAACGAGATGATTTAGCGGCGCGCCCGCGCCGCCGAAGGCCGCATGCCGCCCCGGTACGGCATTGGTCTCCTGACCTTCCTCCACCGCCCGGCGGCCGCGCGCTGACACCCTTCGATTCGTTGTTACACTGAGGGTTCACCATGAAACTCAACAGCTACACCATCACTCAGGGACGGGACCGTGCCCCCGCGCGCGCCATGCTCAAAGGCATCGGCTTTACCGATGAGGACCTGAAGAAGCCCATCATCGGCGTAGCCAACACGTGGATCGAGACCATGCCTTGCAACTACCGGCTGCGGGACCTGGCCGTTTATGTCAAGGAAGGCATTCGCGCGGCCGGCGGCACGCCCATGGAGTTCAACACCATCGCCATCAGCGACGGCGTCACCATGGGCACCGAAGGCATGAAGGCATCGCTGGTGAGCCGCGAGACCATCGCCGATTCGATTGAGCTGCTGGTGCGCGGCCACATGTTTGACGGCGTGGTGGCGCTGGTGGCCTGCGATAAGACGATTCCCGGCGCGGCGATGGCGCTGCTGCGGTTGAACATTCCGGGAGTGATCCTCTACGGCGGTTCGATTCTGCCGGGCAAGCACAAGGGCCAGGACATCAGCATCGGAGACGTGTTTGAGGCGGTGGGCGCGAATGCGTCCGGCCGCATCACAGACGCGGAACTGCTGGAGATTGAAGACCACGCCTGCCCGGGGGCCGGCGCCTGCGGCGGGCAATTCACGGCCAACACCATGGCCATGGTCATGGAGTTGATCGGCCTGGCGCCCATGGGCACCGCCTCGGTCCCGCAAGTGGATGACCGCAAGGTGGACGTCAGCCGCCTTTGCGGGCGCGTGATCATGGACGCGGTCAAGCGCGATCTCAAAGCTCGCGACATCTGCACGCGCAGCGCTTTCGAGAATGCGATCGCCGGCGTGGCGGCCAGCGGCGGTTCCACGAACGCCGTGCTGCACATCCTGGCGATGGCGCGCGAAGCGGGCGTGAAGCTTTCGATTGACGATTTCGATGCCATTTGCGCGCGCACGCCCATCTTTGTGGACCTCAAGCCGGGCGGGCGCTTCATGGCGCCGTACGTCGACAAGGCTGGCGGCATCGGCGTCGTCGCCAAGCGGCTGGTGGAAGGCAAATTCGCCGATGGCGCCGCAATCACCGTCACCGGCCGCACCTTCGCCCAAGAGGCCGCCGACGCGAAGGAGACCCCCGGACAGGAAGTGGTCCTCCCGCTCTCCAAGCCGCTCAAGCCGCGCGGCGGGCTGGCGATTCTGCGCGGCTCGCTGGCGCCCGAAGGCTGCGTCATCAAGCTGGCCGGGCATGAGAAAAAGACCCACCACGGCCCGGCGCGCGTTTTCGAGCGCGAGGAAGACGCCATGACCGCCGTGACCGAGGGCAAGATCAAGCCCGGCGACGTCGTGGTGATCCGCTACGAAGGGCCGCGCGGCGGGCCCGGCATGCGCGAAATGCTCGGCGTCACCGGCGCGATTGTCGGCGCGGGCTTATCCGATAGCGTGGCGCTCATGACGGACGGCCGTTTCAGCGGGGCCACCCACGGCTTCATGATCGCGCACGTGGCGCCGGAAGCCTATAACGGCGGGCCCATCGCCGCCGTCCAGGAAGGCGACCCCATCACCGTGGATGTCGACGCCGGAGTGGTCAACCTGGACATTCCGGCGGTGGAGTTGCAGCGCCGCCTGGCCGAATGGAAGCCGCCCGCGCCGAAGTACGTCGGAGGGGTCTTCGCCAAGTACAGCGCGCTGGTGCAATCCGCCTCCGAAGGCGCCATCACGTCGAAGGTGGATCCGGATCTGCTGGGACCGCGGTAGTCACAGCATTTCCGTCTCGCTAACGGTGAGGCGGCGGATGGCTATGCCGCATCGCCGCCTTTCGCCATCCGCGCCGCCATCCGTATCGCCTGCTTCATGCTTCGCGGGTTGGCTTGGTTCTTTCCGGCGATGTCGAAGGCGGTGCCGTGGTCCACGGACGTGCGGATGATCGGAATGCCCAGCGTGACGTTCACGCCGCCTTCGAAATCCAGCAGCTTCATGGGGATGTGTCCCTGGTCGTGGTACATGGCCACCACCAGGTCGTAAGCCCCGCGCACGGCTTGCAGAAAGACGGTGTCGGGCGCGTGGGGGCCGCTTGCCGCAATGCCCTTCGCCCGCGCGGCTTCGATGGCGGGCGCGATGATCTCGGCGTCTTCCCGGCCGAAGAGGCCGTGCTCGCCGGCGTGCGGGTTCAAGCCGCACACGGCGATGCGCGGTTGTTCGAATCCCAGCCGCCGCATGGCCCCATGCCCCAGTTCAATCGTGCGGACAATGCGGTCCTGCTTCAACTCGCAGGCGTTCCGCAGCGCGATGTGCGTGCTCACGTGGACCACGGCCAGGCGGTCGGAGACCAGCAGCATGCGCGATTCCGCGGCGCCGCACAACTCCGCGATGTATTCGGTGTGGCCTGAGAACGCGCGGCCGGAGCGCGCCACGGCTTCCTTATTGATGGGAGCGGTGACCATGGCGGAGGCCTCGCCGCGGAGGCACAGTTCGGCGGCGGCGCGCACGTATTCGATGGCGGCGCGGCCGCAGCCGGCGCTCAATCTCCCGAACGCGAAGCCTTCCAGAGGGCCGAGCGCTGGAACGTCCAGCACGCAGGCGGCGTCGAAAGGAATGCCGCCGAGGCCCGCGGTCATGGCGAGCACGCGCGCGTCGCCCGCCACAATCCACCGCGCCAGAGGCGCGATTTCCGGATCGGCCAGGGCCCGCAGCACGATTTCCGGGCCGACGCCCGCGGGGTCTCCCATGGTGAGCACGAGCGTGGGAACGCCGTTCACTTGAGGCATGTCAATTCGTCCAGGATTTGAATGAGGGCGTCCGGCCGGCCGAACGCGCCCGATTTTGTCGCCACCGGCGCGCCATCGAAGAGGCCGCCGTCCATCACGCCGCGGGCGATGCCGGGCCGGATCTCGCCTTGTAGGCGGATGGCGCGCGCGTCAAGGGCGCGGCACACCAGCGAAGCGGTATCGCCGCCGCTTAGCACCAGAGGACCCGTCCAGCGGCCGATCAATTCACGGATGCGCTCGGCCGGCGTGCTGGCGCAGGGAATGTCCATCAGAAAATGGCGCCCGCCGCGAAGCGTCTCCTCCGCCAATCCGGGCGATGCGGTATCCGCGCATGCGGCGGCCACTTGACGCGCCGCCAGAAGCTGGCGCTTCTGTTCGGTGGTCGCGGTGTGATTCGAGCCGATACAAAAAAGGACGGCGCTCCGCTCGCGGGCCGGTAGCGCAGCGGGTGGCCCGAGCGCTCGGGTGCGCGCCAGCGCCGTAGCCAAACCCGCCGACCCGGCCCAAAGGATGCGGCGCCCGGCGGCCAAACCGGCCGCGGCAATGGCGTCAAGATCCTCGTCGGAAGAGGCGTCCAGGGAGATGAATCGGCAGCCCGATTGAAGCGCGCGCGCCAGTTCTCCGGCGCGCGCGTGCACGGCATCCCGGAGGCCCTGCGCCCGCCAATAGGGAATGAGTGGAACCGGCGAAAAGCCGTCTCCCGCCACGCGCAGCGTTCCGCCCTGCACGGTGCGTCCCATGGCCGGGAAGGCCGACGTGACTATGACGCACTCGCGGCCAAACGCCCCCGCGGCAAGCGAGATCTCCGCCCCGGCATGGCCGCGCAGCGTGGAATCGATCTTCTTGAATAGGATGGCCGGCGCGTACCCGGCCAGGCGTTCCGCCACGCCTCGGTACACTGCCGGCAGACTGCCGACGGAGAGGCGGCGGCTCTCGGTGGTGATGGCGAGCACTTCCGCATCCACGGGGCGCGCCTGGCCGGCGTGCTCCGCGGTCAAGGAAATCACGGTCCTGCGCCCGCGTGCGGCGAATGGCGCCGCCGCGTCGCACGCTCCGGTAAGGTCGTCCGCAATCAGCAGGCACAGGAAATCCGCCGCCACGCTCATACGCCAGGCACCAATGCCCAGTGTAGGACAGCGGCGGCTCGCATTGAGGTAGAATCGTTCATCACAAACCATGAATTCGAACAAGCGTGGTCTTTTCGTGCGCGAAGACGGCTCTAACCTGGTCTTCACCTTCATCCTGGTGAGCTCGCTCTTCTTCATGTGGGCGGTCTGCAACGGCATGATCGACGTCATGGACAAGCACTTCCAGGAGGTGCTCCACCTCAGCAAGTCGCAGTCGGCGTGGGTCCAGTTCGCGCACTATCTGGGCTACTTCCTCATGTCCATGCCGGCCGGCGTGCTGGCCACCAAGCTCGGCTATAAGCGCGGCATCATCGCCGGGCTGCTGATCGTCGCGGTCGGCGGCTTCTGGTTCATCCCGGCCACGCACATCAACGCCATGGCGCAGGAAGGCCGCATTTCCATGGCCACCGCGTTCATCGGCTACCTCGCCGGCGTCTGCGTCATCGCCAGCGGACTCACCTTCCTCGAGACCATCGCCAATCCGTACACCACCGTGCTGGGCGACAAGCGCTACGCCGCCACGCGCATCAATCTGGCGCAATCCTGCAACGGCGCGGGGTGGATTTTGGGCCCCATCATCGGCAGCCTCTTTTTTTATTCGAAGGACGCGGCGGGCAATAATACCGGCAGCGAGACTCTGTACATCCCGTACGTCACCGTCGCCATCATCGTGGTTCTGCTCGCGGTCGTGTTTGCCTTCGCCAAGATGCCCGATATCCAGACCGAAGATGAATTTCACCTGGATGAAAGCAATGGCGGAGCCGAAGCCGTCGCCGGCGAGATCAACCGGCCGCTCGTGTACGGCATGCTATGGCTCAACTCGGTGACGCTGATGGGGGCCTGCGGCGTGATCGTCTGGTTGATTCTGCAAAGCCTGCAGCTCGGCGCGGATACCGTCAATTGGATTCTGGGCGCCGGCGGCGCGGTCCTCGCCATTGCCGCGGGCGTGGCCCTGATCCCTTTCACGCGCAAGGTCACCTCGCACAGCGTGTGGGCCCACCCGCACTTCACGGGCTCGATCATGGCGCAGTTCCTCTACGTGGCGGCGCAGGCGGGTATCTTCAGTTTCTTCATCAACTACATGACCGCGGAGGTGCCGCCCATCCCGCACTCGTGGGCCGCGGGAATATTTCAGGGCTGGTTTGAAACCAGCAAAGCCGGCATCATGGGCCTCAGCGACCGCGGCGCATCGCAGTTGGCTTCCGTGGCCTTCGTGTTCTTCCTGGCGGGCCGGGTCTCGGGCTCGGCGCTGGTAAAGAAGTTCCCGGCTCACAAGGTCCTCGGTCTCTACGGCTTGCTCAACGTGCTCGCCACCCTGATCGTCTTCCTGAAGCTCGGGTGGCTCTCCGTGGCGTGCGTGTTTCTGAGCTACTTCTTCATGTCGATCATGTTCCCCACCATCTTTGCGCTGGGCATTCATGGCCTCGGCGCGCGCGCCAAGCGGGCCTCCGCCTATATCGTGATGGCCATCATGGGCGGCGCGGTGCTGCCGAAGCTCATGGGCTACGTGGCGGATAAGACGGACATGTCCCGCGGCTTTATCGTGCCCATGGTGTGCTTCGCGTATGTCGCCTTCTACGGCTTCAACTGGTCCAAGTTCAGCCGGTCCCAGTCCCTCACGTCGGGGAAGAGTACGCAGGAAGCCCGGGCCTAGCGGCGCTTCTTGAGGGCGTGGCGGCGCGGTGGTTTCCCGCGGAGGCCGCCGCGTCTCCTCTTTCAGCCGGCGCTCGTCATACCAACGTCTGCCTGCAATAGTCGACGCACTTGGCGATTTCGGCCATCCGGGTGGAGCCTTCCGGGATCTTGTACTCGAACTCGATCGTCGCCTGGAACTTCCACTTCCTGGCCTTCATCAATTGAAGAACTTCCTTCACAGGTACGTCTCCGCTTCCGAAAGGGACGGCGGGTCCGTGGTTCCTCTTCATGTCCTTCACGTGAATGTGCGTGATCCGGCTGTGGTACTTCTCGAGGAACGGAATCGGCGAGATGTCGTTCGCGGCCATGAAGTGGCCGATATCCAGGTTGATGCCGTTGTACGGCGAGGCGGCCAGCGCCATGTCCCAGCTTTCGGGCCCGGCGAACGCCTCCGGATCGTCGGTGTTCTGATGGCCGTGATAGCCCACCATCATCTTGTGCGACGCGGCGATGGCGCCGAGCCATGGCGTCTTGCTTCGCGGAATCTCGCAGGAGAGCGCATCGGCGCCGAGCGCCTTGGCCATGCGGAAGCAGTAGTCGGCCACATCGCTAGTGGCATTCTGGATCCAATCCACCTTGAGAATCTGGATGCGCATGCCGGCGTCCTCGTACTTCTTGCGAAAGCGCCTGAAATCGGCCGTGCCGCGTGAAAGACGCCACTTCCTGAGCGCGTCTTCGGCGGCGGCGCGAGCCGCGATCTGATCCGCCGATTCCCGCTGTCCGCGGCGCGGAGCCGCTGGAGCGGAGGGCGCGCCGAGGAACCCTTCGACCGGCTGCGTGCGCAGTTCCATCGCGTTGAGGCCGAGTTGCAGGGTGTCGCGGAGCGTCTCTTCCGCGTTCAGCTTATTGTCGCCGTAGCTGTAGGGGACATTGATGCCGACCTGTACGCCGCCCCACTTTGAATTCGGCGTGGCGCCGAAGAGCCGGGCTGCCGGCAGAGCGCCGAAGACCAGCGCGCCGAGATGCCTGCGGGTGTAAGACATGTTCTTACCGTGAGGTCCAACCGGGGCCGGTCTGACCCTTGGCGCGCGCTAGGATCCGCGCTTGATGACAAAATCGATGGCCCAGGAGCCGTCCTCGGTTCCCATATTTACATGGATGCCGTCGTCCTGAACCTGGCCCTTGTAAACCAGCTTGACGGGATTGCCCTGGTATTCTGTATCGACCGAAAAGGAAATGCTGGCGCCCTGAATCTTGCCTTCCTTGATTTCGGCGGCCCCGGCCGGCAAGCCCGTCACTGTGCCGGTGAGCGCCGCGCCGTCGGCTTTGAGGGCGAAGGTCAGCGGTACGGCGTTGCCGTTGAAGTCAAACTGACCTTTCCAGGAGCCGTTAAGGTCGGCGGCGGCAAGCAGGCCGGTAACCAGGAGAAAAATGGCGGCAAGTTTGGCGGAAGCTTTCATAACCCCTCTTGAAAGGGCATTGTAGCAGGCATCCGTTTTCAAACTGCAGTCTACCCTCATCGGTGTCAGCGCAAAATAGAAAGTTCCTGATTCCTGCAAAGTGAAGAGCCGCGAACATGAGATGGCCTGCCCGACCGCGAAGGTCCGTTTCCTGTAACTCACCGCCCTCGAACCACTACCACTTCGCCAGCTCCTCGAAATCCACATTCCCTCCGGACAACACCACCCCCACCCTTCCGATCCCCTTCGGCAGCTTCCCGAACAATACCGCCGCCGCCGCCGCCGCGCCGCTCGGCTCCACCAGAATCTTCATTCGCAGCAGCAGGAACTTCGCCGTGGCGCGCAATTCGTCGTCGCTCACCAGGACCACCTGCTCCACCAGCTTCTGAATCACCGGGAATGTCTGCTCCCCCAACCGGGGCGTGCGCAAACCGTCGGCGATGGTCTCCGGATGCGGAACCTCCACCAATCTTCCCGCCGCAACGCTCAGGAAGCCGTCGTTGGCCGTCTCCGGTTCCACGCCGAACACGCGGATGCCCGGCTGCATCGCCTTGGCGATGGTGGCGCAGCCGGAGAGCAATCCGCCGCCGCCCAGCGGCGTGACCAGCGCATCCAGCGCGCCGGCTTCTTCCAGCAGCTCCATCCCCGCCGTGCCCTGGCCCGCCATGATTTTCGGGTGGTCGAAGGGCGGCACGAGCGTGGCCCCGCTCTCCCGCTGGATGTCCCGCGCCAACTCCTCCCGGCTCCCGGTCAGGCGGTTGTAAGTGACGATGCGCGCGCCCATTCCGCGCGTGGCTTCCATCTTCAGGCATGACGATCGTGGCCGCCGCCCCCACGTGCTTCGCCGCCATCGCCGTGGCCTGCGCGTGGTTTCCCGAGGAGAAGGCCACCACCCCGGCGCGCAGCGCTGCTTCCGGCAGCCCCAGAATCAGGTTCGCCGCCCCGCGGATTTTGAACGCCCCGCCGCGCTGCAGGTTCTCGCACTTGAAGAATACCCGGGTCCCGGCGCGCGCGTCGAACCCCGCCGAAGTCATCACCGGAGTCCGCCGCGCCAGCGGAGCAATCCGCCCAGCCGCCGCCCGCACGTCGTCCGGCGTGATTGCCAGATCCATAGCTTCAAGTTAGCAGCAAGAACCCGCCCGGCTCCGCCTCCACGCCGAATCCCACAACCGCCCTCTCATACGATCACAGCCGGGGCAAAAATATTTCAACCAACTCTGTCAATCGGTTGGAAGCTTTCGTGACCCTGGGCGCGGTGGTCTTGCATGACCCCCCCTGCTAGTCTGAAGGCGGAATTGAGGCGCTTTCAGGCGAGGGGCTTCGATGTCATGAGCTTCTCGCCCTCGGGGCCGGCGCGCCGGTTGGTGTTGCTTCGCGGACACTCCGACCAGCGTCCGGCCCCGGTTTTTTAGTCGCGCCCAAGGCGCCATTCCCATGCCCATCGAACCACATGCCGCCGAAAATGGCTTCGTTCCGTCGATCCACCCCCGAACCGTGCCCACCCCCAAAATGGCTTCGTTCCGTCGATCCACGCCCGAACCGTGCCCACCCCCAAAATGGCTTTGTTCCGTGGATCCGCCCACGAACCATGCCCATTGCCCAAATGGCTTTGTTCCGCCAACGTCTCGCGGACCGGTTCTACTGCCCAAATGGCTTTGTTCCGTCGCCACTCGTGTCCAAATTAGGTGTTTCGTCAAAGCCAATTTGGACTGCAAAACGCCGGCGAAGCCGAATCCTGATTCGCCGAAATTACCAAACGAACCTAAAAGTTGCTTGTTTTCAACACCACCATGAGCACGAAGAACCCAATTTGGACAGCCGTCTTCCGTCACCGTCTGAGCCCCTCGTATTTGTGCCGAACCGGCCGGAGACAGAGCCGGGAGACCGCGGCTTGCGGGCGGATGCCCGTCATCCCGAACGGCGGCGCCAAGCTCGCACGGCAAATTTGACATTAATGAATGCTATCGCCTCTCCGGCGGAAAGGGAGGCTTTAAGCGGCGCCGTGGCGGCGTGACCGACGCGCGCTGCCGGCCGGACCCACCGCTGGGCGAAACCACCCATTTCAGCTCTGATTAACTGTTGTAGAATGCAGCAAGCCTTTTAGAATCAGCGGGAGATTCCTGGCAGACGGATTGCTCCCTCTCTCTAGCCTGGCCGAGCTGTGTGACTTCGCGCATCCCTGCGCGCCACAGCCTGGCGCGGCGCGAGATTGCTTGTGGCAACTACGACGATGGGAGATCGCGTGACAACCACTGCTGCCGACACCAAGACCGAATACTTGCGAGCGCTTCCGGGGGATGACGTCCGGCAAATCCTATGGCGCTTTGCCGACCGTTTCGAATTGCAGATGCTGGTGCAATCCGCCCGCGCCGTGGCGCGCGGGCCGGTGGCGCGCCTGGTGGCTTCCGGCGCGCGCAATACCCACGATTGGACTCCGGAGAAAGCGGCGTTGCTGCAGGCTTTCGACGAATCCGGTATCACCGGCGTCTTCATGGAGCCCTCCGAGGGCGGATACATCGAAGGGCCCAAGAACCTCGCGCTTGCGCTGGTGGCGTTTGAACTGGCGTGGGTGGACGCCGGAGCGGCCACGGGAAGCCTGGCGGGCTGCCTGGCGCTTTCGCCCATCCACGAGCGAGGCACTGAGGAGCAGCGCCGCCGCTACATGAGCCTGTGCGCGCCGCCGCAGCCCGGCGAAGACCGCAAGCCGTGGCGCGGATCGTTCGCCCTCACCGAGCCGATACCGTACGTCGGCGTCGAGACCGGCATGCTCGGCGGCAAGGTTCGCGTGGCCGAGTGGAAGCCCGGCGAGGAGCCGGTCCTGCATGTGGAGAAGCGGGGCCGCTTCATCACCAACATGGGCTTCGCGAATTTCGTGACGGCGGCCGTGGAATCCGACGACCCGCGCATCAAGGGCACCTGCATGGTGATTCTGGAGGAAGGCGACCCGGGTTCCTTCGACCGCGGCACGCCCACGCGCAAGCTGGTGCATCAGCTTTCCTCCACCAACGATCCGGTGCTGAGCTTGCGGGTTCCGGCGCACCGCATCATCGGCGGATACACCGTAAAGGACGGCGTCATTACGCCGCGCTACAGCCATGGCGAAATCATCGAAGCCGTGTTCCGGCGGACCCGCGTGACGGTGGCGATTATGACCTCGGCCAAGCTGCTCTCGGCCGTGGAACCGGTAATCCGCTACGCGCGCGGGCGCTTCCGGGGCGGTAACATCGCCACGCCGGGGTCGCCGCGGCATGAGCTGGGGTTGCAGCTCAAACAAGACGTGGTACATCGCCTGGTGGATGTGTGGGCCACGGGAGAGGCGAGCGCTTCTTTGGGCTTCCTGGCGGCGCGGGTGTTTGACGAGCTCGACCCCCTGGAGAGGAAGAAGGACGCCGAGCTGGCCGCGCGCGGCGTTGGAGGCGGTTCGGCCGCCGTGAAGGCGCTGCGCAAAATCCGCAAGGACGCCATTGAGTACCTGGAGGGCAAGCGGCCGGAATTGCAAGGCGACACGCTGGTGGAGTATTCCATCCTGGATTCCGTGGCCAACGTGTTGTGCCCGGCCTGCAAGCTGTGGAACACGGGCTACGGCGCGACCATGATGCGCAACGCCGTCAGCCTGATGGGCGGCTACGGCATTACCGAAGACTGCCCCGGTTTCCTGGGCCACAAGTGGATGGACTCGCAGCTTGAGGCCACTTACGAAGGGCCGGAAGCGGTGCAGCGCCGGCAACTGAGCATCACCATGACCGACGAGCTGTTCCTGGCGCAGTTCCGGCAGTGGACGCGCGACATGCGGCAGATTGCCAACGACCGTCCGGGTACGGGCGCGTGCGCCCTGGCCACGGCCATGCAGCTCTGGTTGTGGTCGCTGGAGCATTTGCTGCGCAGTTCGGACGCGGATGGGATGAAGCTCTACCAGAGCTCGCGGCAGGGCGTGACGTTCCCGCTGGCCGATGCGCTGTGCTGGCTGCTGGCCTCGCGGGCGCAGATTCTGGACGTGCTGGAGCTGGAGAAGAAGGGGCCGGAAATTCCCACGGTGGCGGAAGGACTGGAGGGGTTGCTGAATTTCCTGACGGACCTGTGCCACGTGCAGGCCGCGCACGCCGCCGGCGAGGCGGGGCGCATTTGCGCGGAGCTGGTGTTCGGTTATAACCGTCATCCGGCGTGGGATACGGAAGGCTGCGCGTCGTGCTACCAATCGCCGGATCTAGACGCCATGGAAGCGATGATTCCGGGCATTTCCAGCGCGGCCCGCGGCTATGCCGACGTGGTGGAGGCGGACGGAACGCACGCCGCCAAGGCCGGGCCGTGCGCGCGCTTCGACGGCCTGGAGCAATTCGCGCGGCTGCGGACGCGGATGGACGGCTGCCTTACCGGGTCACAACTGGCCAAGGACCGCGCAGCGGAAGCGCTCACCAAGGTGATGATACCGGAAGCGCTGGATTACCCGGCATGAGCGGCGCGGAAGCGGAACGCCAGAGCATGGACGTGGACATCGTCTGCGTGGGCTTCGGCCCGGCGACGGCGGGCTTCCTGACCACGCTTACGCGGGGCATGGTGAATGCCGACGGTTCGCCCGCGGTGGAAAGCCGCGTGACGCCGGGGCTGCCGCCGCAAGTGATGTGCTACGAGCGGGCGGACGACATCGGGTTCGGCGTCTCCGGAGTGGTGACGCGCGCGCGCGGAATACGAGCCACGCTGAAAGGCTTGGACGCCGGCCAGATTCCCATGGCCGCGCCCGTGCGGCAGGAAAAGGTGGCGTACCTGCTGGACCCGCATGGCGCCAGCCGGCGTTCCGGGCTGCTGCGCATGGGCGACCGGATGCTGCGTATGCTGGGGCTGGCCAAGCATGAGGGCTTCGAGCTGCCCTATGTGCCTCCGTTCCTGCACAAGGGCGGCGGGCTGGTGATGTCTCTGGGCCAGTTTCTGCAGTTTCTGGGCGCGGATTTGATGGCCTCCGGCGCGGTGCAGATCTGGCCCGGCGCTCCGGTGCAAGCGGCGCTGGTGGAGGACGGGCGGGTCACCGGCGTGCGGCTGTGCGACCAGGGAGTGGACCGGCAAGGCAACCCGGAGGCGGGATTCCTGCCCGGCATGGATGTGCGCGCGGCGCTCACCGTGGTGGGCGATGGGCCGGTGGGCGCGGTGGGCCGCCAGCTTGACGCGGAGTTCGGCATGCCCAAGGGACATCACCACCGCGAATGGGCCGTGGGAATGAAGATGGTGGTGGACTTGCCGGAGGGAAGCGAGCTGGAGCCCGGCACGGTGTACCACACGTTCGGCTATCCGGAACCGGAGATCTTCGGCTTTCTGTATGCGCATCCGGAGCGCGTGGCCACGGTGGGCATTTTCGTGCCGTCGTGGTTCCGTTCGCCGATGCGCACCTCATACCGCTACCTGCAGCACTTCATGCTGCATCCGTATATCTGGAGGCATTTGAAGGGCGGGAAGCTGCGGTCGTGGGGCGCAAAGTCCTTGCAGGAATCGGGGCGGCGCGGCGAGCCGATTCTGGCGGGCCCGGGGTACGCGCGCATCGGGGAAGGTTCCGGCAGCACCAACGTGCTCACGGGGTCCGGCGTGGATGAGGCCTGGACCACGGGCTCGCAACTCGCCGAAGCGGTGCTGGAGCTGCTGGGCCGGGGCGAGCCGCTCACCCAGGAGAACATCGAGCGGACCTACGTGGCGCGGCGGCGGGCGAGTTGGGTGGAGGAAGAAGGGCTCATTGCCGAGAGGGCTCGCGATGGTTTTCACAAGGGCGTAGTGACCGGCCTGATCGGCATGGCGCTGGCCGGTTTTACCAAAGGGAGGCAGTGGCTGGAAGGCGAGCCGCAGCCCATGCCGGAACTGCAGGCGTATTACAGTGACCGCATTCCCGAAAACGAGCTGAACCGTATTGTGGCGGACTGCCGCGCGCGCGGCGTCTCCTGCCACGATGCGCTGATGGACCGATGCGGCTGGCCGGCCGTTCCCTACGATGGGCAACTGCTGGTGACGCACCAGGACGCGCTGCTAATCGGCGGCAAGGTGCAGGCGCCGCCGGGCTTCGCCGATCACGTGAGCTTTGAGTACCCGGATTTCTGCGAGCGGTGCGAATCGAAGCTGTGCATCGAAGCGTGCTCCGGGCAGGCCATCGCTCCCGGGACGGGCGGCGTGCCCAGCTTCGACCGCGAGAAGTGCGTGCATTGCGGCGCGTGTCTTTGGAATTGCATGACGCAATTCGAAGACGATCCGCCGCGGGGCAACATCGTGTTTCGCGCGGGCGCCGGCGGGCTGCACTCGACGGAGAACTGAGCCCCGGCGGCGGGCGCAGGGGTAGCGAACCCATCCGCAAGCGATAGGCAAGCTATCGGCAAGTGTTTCGCGCAGCTAGCTGCAAATAACGTTCCGAATCTCTCACCGCTTCGACCGATAAGCAGGTTATGGCTGGTCGAGCCGGGATGGTTGCGTGGCTGCTCCTGGCGGGCGGTGGCGCGGCTTGGGGTCAAGCGGCGGCGGGAAGCGCTTTGGTCCTTCAGATTGGCCCGGAGGCGAGGTTGGAACCGGCGCGATTGACGCTACGCTTCCAGATTGCGCCGGACGGTTCGGCCCCGGCTGGCGAAACAGTTACCGTCACGGCGTGGATCCGGACGCTGCCAGGGCAGGCCGTTCGCCTGCGGGCCCGGCTGGGGAGCCTGAGCGGCCCCGGTTCGGCGGCGGCCTCCGGCGTGGCCTGGTCCGGCGCCGCGCTGCGCGCTTCGGGAGGCGCGGCCGCGGCTTCGTGCGCCGGCGGCGTCCTTTCGGCCTCCAGTGGCGCGGAAGCTCCCTTCGGGGCGGCGGGAATCTCCCCTGGCGCCGCGGCGGAACCAGTTGCCGGCTGGACGGGCTCGGGCACGCTGGCTTGCGCGCTGACCTTCAAGCTGCTCGCGCCCGGCGGGCTTCCACCCGGATGGTACGCCGCGGTGGCGGACCTGACGCTCGAAGCTCGTTGAGGCGGCTCGCGGGGTCTTCCCTGAGCTTTCGGAGGACGCATAAACGCCCTATTCCTGGAACTTTCCCGCGCGAACAGGCAATACTAGACATGGCGATGCGTCTGTACCGAATCGTACCGTGCCTAAGCGGATTCTCCAGTTTGCTCCTCCTTGGCATTGCTGCGCTTACCCCGCCGGTCCTGCGGGCGGCGCAGTATAGCGGCACGGTGCGCGCGGCGGACACTTTTGTGCCCGGCGCGGCCGTGGTGGCGCAGCAAGGAGATAAGAAGGTCACCGCGTATACGGACGAAGGCGGCCGGTTCACCATGGACCTGGCGGCGGGCGTTTGGGAAGTCCAGGTGAGCATGTTCGCCTTTACGCCGGCCAAGGAGCGGGTGACCATCGGCGGCGCGGCGGTAACCAAGGAGTGGGTGCTCACCATGCCGAAGGTGGCCGGGGCGAGCGGGACCTCCTCCGAGGTGGCGGCCATTCCAGGGCAGAACGGGCGCGGCGGCCGAGGCGGATTTGGCGGCCGGGGCGCCGGCGGCCCAGGCGGGCCAGGCGGGCGTGGGGGGTTTGGCGGACGCGGCGGATTTGGCGGCGGATTCGGCGGGCGGGGAGGTCAGGGCGCCGCGGGCGGGCGCGGGAGCGATTCCACTCAGTCCGCGCAGGGCGGAAGAGGGGCGGCGGCCCAGGGCGCGGGCGGGCGGGGCAACAACGGACAGGCCGCCCAGGCGCCGGCGCAGCCCGCGTTCCAGAGCGCCACCGTGACGGCGACGCCGGAAGGGCAGGCGGCGCAGGCGCAATCCGCGGACGACGGGCAGCAGGCCGGAGACCTGGCTTCCGAGGCCGATGACGCCATGCTGGTGAGCGGCAGCACGAGCGGCGGGTTGGCGCAGTCGTTCGACGACGAGATGCGGCGCCAGCAGATGATGGGCGGGCGCGGCGGGCCGGGCGGCGCGGGTGGCGGCGTTTCGGCCGCGCAGGGCTTGACCAACATTGCGGGCTTGCCGCCGGGCATGGAGGCCAGCGTCACCAACGACAGCCTGGGGCTGGGCGGGTTCGGGGCCAGCGCCATCAACGGAGGCTTCGGAGTGGGCGGCGCCACGGGCCCGGGCGGCGGCGCGGGATTTGGCGGCGGCTTAGGCGGAGCGGGCATCGGCGGCGGTCCGGGATTCGCGGGCGGCGCGGGTGGCGGATTTGGCGGCGGCGGCGGAGGCGGGGGAGGCGGCGGGCGCGGCGGCGGCGGTGGCGGCGGTGGCCGCGGCGGGCGCGGCGCGGCGGGGCGCGGCCCCTTCAACGGCCAGTTCGCGAGTTTCGGCAACCGGCGGCGCAACCCGAATCCGCCGCTTACCGGATCGATCGCCCTGACGGTGGCGAACTCGGTGCTGAACGCCGAGCCGTTTTCCTTGAACGGCCAGCCCGCGCAGAAGCCGTACTCGGCCAACAACCGGATTAACGGAAACGTGGGCGGCCCGCTCGTGATTCCGCACATCGTGAACTGGGCGCGCGCGCAATTCACGGTCTCGGTTTCGGGCTCCATCATACGGAACGGCCAGAACTCGCTCGGTTCGGTTCCTACCGGCGCGGAAGTGGGCGGCGATTTCTCCCAGCTTTCGAGCGTGATCTATGAGCCCGCGGCGGGCGCAAACCCGTTCTGCACCTCGGCCACGCCCACGCCATTCCCCGGAAACAAGATTCCCTCGATATGCTTCAACCAGGCATCGGCCGGATTGCTCAAATATTTTCCAGGCCCGCTGTACCCCGGCCTGGTGCAGAATTACCGACTGGTGATCACCAATCCGAGCAACAACCACACCGTGGGCATCCGCTTCAACGCGCCGATCAACAACCGCGACCGGCTGAACTTCAACGTGCAGACCTCCAACGGCGATTCCTACTCGCACCAGATTTTCGGGTTCCAGGATTCCAGCGTAAGCGACGGCTTGAGCGCCTCGGCCGGATGGAGCCACAGCTTCGCGGCGCGCTTCAACAACAGCGCCACGTTTTCACTGAGCCGGAGCAAGAGCGAGGCCACGCCGTTCTT
>Ga0335069_10005626_pt1 | contig 18376 bp, 17 predicted proteins | sample Lox_Sample_11_FD_206714 | JGI IMG/M metagenome (GOLD analysis project Ga0335069, IMG submission 206714) | Soil microbial communities from Loxahatchee National Wildlife Refuge, Florida, United States - Lox_Sample_1.1 | ecosystem: Environmental > Terrestrial > Soil > Wetlands | place: USA... | reverse complement strand
GAGATAGAAGACGTTCGCCAGCCACAGACCCCAGACCACCATGGTGTGCGGGCGGCCGTCGGGACGCACGGTCGTGATCCAGTAGTTGTGCGACTTGGCCAGCCGTTGCTCTGCCCACTTCCACGGTAGTAGTCCCTTGTTGTGATCTGGCAGGCCGTATCCCGGCATTTGGGGACGACTGGCTTTCGGCGTGCTCTTGGTCATGGTTGTTCATCTCCCAGCAGCTTGCCCAGGGTAGGCTTGTGTTTCTGGAGGCCTTCTTTTTTCACGTTCGGCACGCGACGGGTGGGAGGCGGACTGCCGATCTGCTGCCGCGCTGCGGCTTTCACGGCATCCACGGCGCGAAACGGCTTTGGCTTTTTTCGCCTGGGCAATTCCATCTCTCACGACCCATTATGCAATAATGCCGGGCGGCCAATCGCGGTCGGGGATGGAGCAATGGATGCACCCGCGAAAAATGAGCAGGGCGCCGACGTCCGCGACTACCTGGCTGCCGAGCGCACGCTTCTGGCCTGGATCCGCACCGGCCTGGCCCTTATGGGGTTTGGCTTCGTTGTTGCCCGGTTCGGCCTCTTCCTGCAGCAGATTCAAGTGATCCGGCACGATTCCCCGGTACACTCTTACGGGTCGTCATTGTGGTTTGGAACCGCCCTTATCGGGGCCGGAGTTGCCATAAATCTGTTTTCCGGATTCCACCATGTTCGTCTGGTCGCCCGCATGAATCGCGGCCAGATGGCCGAGACCCATTCAACCACGCTGGCGTTCGCGACCTCCCTCTTCCTGGCGTTAGTCGGATTGGCGATGGCTGCCTATCTTATTTCGGTGCGTCATTGACCGCGTTCACATCGAAAAGGGGAAGGAGGGGAGTATGGCAACGACTGTGAACACGGGAATCATCAACAAGGCCAGCAAGCATTCCGTGGACGAAACCGTGGAACGGCTGAACCGCACACTACAGGCGAAGGGCGTTACGGTCTTTGCGACAGTAGACCACTCCGGCGAGGCGGAAAAGGTCGGATTGAAAATGCGCCCCACCAAGCTGGTCATCTTTGGCAACCCCAAGGCCGGAACACCGCTCATGCTCGCCGCGCCCAGCATCGCCATCGACCTTCCCCTCAAGATCCTGATCTGGGAGGACGGCGCAGGAAAAGTCTGGGCGTCCTATAACAGTCCGGCGTATCTGCAAGAACGCCACGCCTTGCCGCGCGAGTTGCTGCCGAACATTGCGGTGGTAGAAGCGCTGGCCACGGCGGCCGCAGAGTAGCCCGGTTCCTCCCATTGTTGGCGGCGGGCGAAGATAATATGATTCTTCCACGGGTGTTTGCATGGAGGAACGGGACTTCTTCGACGAGCAGGAGCAGAGGAAGCCAGCGCCGCTGACGTGTCCGCACTGCCGCCAGGCGGGCGAGTACGAGCTGGCGTGGCTGGTGCGCACCAAGAAACGGCAGCTTCCCGCCCGCGCCGACGAGCGTGACCGCGCCCGTTTTGCCAAAGCCCGGTCCTACATGGTCCGCCGCGACGACGTCGTAATGTGCAAGAACCTGCGCTGCCGCAAGCGCTTCGAAGTCTCGGGCGTGCAGTCGGTGGCGTTCCTGGATTGATGTAGGCGGTCGTTTCGGCATCTGTCACGCGGGCGTCCCGTCCGCGCATCGGGCCGGCGGGACGCCGGCGCTACCTCTACCGATCACAGCGATGTCCTTGCCTTTTCGTTTATACTCCCCTGTTTCATTACCGACGGAGATGGCGAATGAAGATCCTGGTATGCATGAAACAGGTCCCGCAGAAAGATGCCCCGCTCAAGCTGAACGAGTCGGGCACCTGGATTCGCGAGGACGTTTCCTACGAGGTGAACGAGCCTGACGCCTATGCCCTCGAAGAGGCGCTGCGGCAAAAGGAGAAGCACGGCGGCGAGGTGGTAGTGATCACCGCCGGCCCGGCGCGAGCCCAGCAGGTGCTGCGCGAGGCGCTGGCCAAGGGCGCCGATCGCGCGATTCATCTAGAAGATCCCGCATTTGTGACGCTGGATGCCGCCAACATTGCGCGCGCCTTCGCCGCCGCTATAAAGGACGAAAAGTTTGACCTGGTGTTCACCGGATTGCAGTCCGACGACTTCGGGTTCGCGCAGACCGGCGTGATCCTGGCCGAACTGCTCGGCTGGCCGCACGCCACCATCATCATGCAGATCGAGAAGGCAGATAGCGGCATCAAGGTGAAGCGCGAGCTCGAAGCCGGATTCTTCCAGTTCGTCGAGATGCCGCTACCGGCGGTGCTCACCATCCAATCCGGCATCAACAAGCTGCGCTACGCCACGCTGATCGGCATCAAGCAGGCCAAGAACAAGCCGCTGCGCAAAGTGGCGCTCGGCGAGGTACAACCTTCGCTGCTGGCAAATCAATTGAGCATCCAGAAACTGTACGTACCGCAGAAGACGAAGAAGACGGAGATGCTGGAGGGCCCGCCCGCCGACATCGCCCGTAAGCTCACGGAGAAGCTGAAGAACGAAGTGAGAGTGCTGTAAGAGTCGCCACAGCTGAAAGCCGTGCCGCTGGCCAAGCCCCGTAGGGGCGATAGCGAATTTAGCCCAGGGCGGAAGCCCTGGGTAGGCACATAAATTGATTCGTGAGCCCGGTAGGGGCGGCACATTTTCCGAATTCGGAATCATTCCTATGAAGATCCTTGTCATCGTTGAGCAGCGTGAAGGGAAGTTGAACCGCGTTTCATTCGAAACTCTCACCGGCGCGCAGGCCATCGCCCGCGAAACCGGCTGGACGCTCGAAGCCGCAATCGTCGGCTCTGGTGTGGGCGAGATCGCGAAGGAAGTCGCTAGCAAGAAGGTTGCGAAGGTTTACGACATCGAGTCGCCACAACTCGCCGCGTACACGCCGGACGCGTTTGTCGCCGCGCTCAAGTCGTTCATCGCCGACAGGAAGCCTACGCTGGTGCTCATGCCGCACACTTACCAGGTACGTGACTTTGCGCCCAAGCTGGCCACGGCGCTGGGGCGGGCGCTGGTCAGCGACTGCACTGGCTACAAGAAAGACGGAGACAAGCTGCTGTTCGTGCGGCAGATGTTCCAGGGCAAGTTTTCGGCTGACGTGGCCTTTGCCGGCGAACCTCCGTACTTCGCGACCTTCCAGACCGGCGCCTTCCGCGGTGACCAGGTCGAGGCGGGTGCGTCGCCGGCTCCCGTCGAAACCCTGCAAGCCGATGTTCCTGCCTCCGCGCTGCGCAACAAGCCGGGCGAGGTTTTCAAAGAAGCTAAGCAGGCGGTGGATCTTACGCAGGCGGAGATCATCGTGGCCGTTGGCCGCGGGATCAAAGAAGAGAAGAACCTCGCGATTGCCAGGCAACTGGCCGAGGCGTTGGGCGGCGAGATCGCGGCCTCGCGTCCTATCTGCGACGCGGGATGGCTGCCCATGGACCGCCAGATCGGCTCCTCCGGCCAGACCGTGGCGCCCAAGCTGTACGTCGCGCTCGGCATCAGCGGAGCCATCCAGCACATTGTGGGCATGAAAGGCTCGCGCACCATCGTGGCCGTCAACAAAGATTCCGAGGCGCCCATATTCGAAGTGGCCGATGTGGGCATAGTCGGAAATCTGTTTGAATTAATCCCGCCGCTCATCGAGGAAATCAAGAAAGCCAAAGCCGGAGCCTGAGATCGTTCGTCGCGGCGCCTATGATCATCTTCCGCAAACCCCTGACCGGCATCGAACGCCCGCAGATGGAAGCCGATGTGGTCATCGTCGGCGGTGGGCCTGCGGGACTGGCATGCGCTCTGCGCTTGTCGCAGCTTATCGACGAGCACAACAGCAAGCATCCCGACCAGCAGCTTTCCAAAGAGAACATCTACGTGCTCGAGAAGGCGCGCGAGATCGGCCAGCACTGCCTCTCGGGCGCGCTGCTGGACCCGCGCTCCATGCGCGAATTGCTGCCCGGCTTCGAGAAGGAAGCGCCCATCGAGGCCGAGGTCACAGAAGAGGCGGTTTACTTTCTTACGAAAAGCGGCAAGTTCAAGGCGCCGATCACGCCTCCGCCGCTGCGCGACCACGGCAACTACGTGATTTCGCTTAACCGCTTTGCGAAGTGGATGGGAGAGAAGGTCGAAGCCGCCGGGATCACCGTGTTCAGCGGGTTTGCCGGCTCGGAGCTGCTGATCGAGGGCGAGCGCGTCGCCGGCGTCCGCACCGACGATAAAGGCGTGGACAAATCCAACCAGCCCAAGGGCAACTTCGAGCCCGGCTACGACCTGAAAGCCAAGGTCGTGCTCCTGGCCGAGGGCACGCGCGGCTCGCTCACCAAGCAACTGGTCGCGCGCTTCCATCTCGACCACGACCGCAATCCTATGACCTACGGCGTGGGCGTGAAGGAGCTGTGGGAGCTGCCACCGGGCCGGATCGCGCCCGGAGAAGTGATCTACACCATGGGCTGGCCGCTGACCACGCGCGAGTACGGCGGAGCGTGGATCTACGGCGGCAAAGACAATGTCATCTCGCTCGGTTTCGTGACGGGGCTCGACTATCCCGATCCGCGCCTTGACCCGCAGCGCGTCCTGCAGGAGTTCAAGCTTCACCCGATGGTGCGGTCGCTGCTCGAGGGCGGAAAGATGATCCGCTACGGGGCGAAGTCACTGCCTTATGGCGGCTGGTGGGCGATTCCGCCCGTGGCCGGCGATGGCTGGATGATCCTCGGCGACTCTGCCGGCTTCCTCAATTCGCAGCGGCTCAAGGGCATCCATCTGGCCATCAAGAGCGGGATGCTGGCCGCTGAAACCGCATTCGAGGCTTTATCGCAGAGCGATTTCTCCGCCGCCCGCCTGGCTGGATACCAGCGGCGCGTGGAGAACAGTTGGATCAGGCAGGAGCTGTGGAAGGTGCGCAACTTCCACCAAGGATTCGAGCATGGCTTATGGGCCGGCATGTTTCACGCCGGCTTGCAGCAGATCACTGGCGGACGCGGCCTGTACGCGCGCTATCCGGCGACGGCGGGGCACCGCCGCCTGAAGAAGCTGGCACAACTTCCCGCAGATGGCGGCGCCGAGGCGCACCTGATCAACGACTATAAGGGCGACGGCAAGCTCACCTTCGACAAGCTCACTGACCTGTATCACTCCGGCACCAAACATGAGGAAGACCAGCCCGCGCACCTCGTCATTCAAGACACCAACATCTGCAATACGCGCTGTGTAACGGAATTCGGCAATCCCTGCCAGCATTTCTGTCCGGCTAGTGTGTACGAAATGGTGGAAGCGTCGGACTCGCCCAGCGGCAAGCAGATCCACTTGAACCCCTCGAACTGCGTGCACTGCAAGACCTGCGACATCATGGACCCGTATGAGATCATCACCTGGGTCCCGCCGGAGGGCGGCGGCGGACCGAATTATGATGGAATGTGATCCGGGCTTGCAGATCCTTTGTCATCCCGATCAAGCGGAGGGACCTTGTGCTTCCAGCACCGAAATAATTGTCATCCCGACCGAGCGCTTCTGCGCGAGCGGAGGGACCTTGCGTTTCATATCACGCGAAACACGAGGTCCCTCCACTCGGGACAGAACTCCCTCGGTCAGGATGACAATATGAGCCATTGACTCTCCTTCCTGCTCCGCGAGATCATTTCAAGCACACGATATGAGATATGCAGCAGTATTGTTCGTGCTGGTGATTCTGTCCGCGTCCGCGACGGCGCTCGATCGCGGCTGCTCGCAAGGCGTCGGCGAGTGGACCGAAAACCTCTGGGACGGCTACAAGATCGAGATCGCGGCTGCGCCGAGCGGCGCCGCGACGCAGTGTCTCGCAGCACTGAGATCCGCCGACGGCAAGGTGCTCTTCGAGGTAACTGGGGCGGAAGCGCTGGTGAACCCCATCAGCGGACATGACATCAATGGCGACGGCAAGCCCGACGTGGTGATCGAGACCCACCGTACCGCCGGCCAGTGCTGCTACACGTACTCGATCCTCACTCCGGGCGCGGACCCGCCGCTGGTGAGGCAGATGACCACCACCCCGCCGCTGGCTTTCGAAGACCGCGACAACAACGGCAAGATTGAGATCTCCACCTACGATTTTGCCTTTGTCGGCATCGAGGGCCTCGGGGAGTCGGATTCTCCGCGGCCGCTGGTAGTGTTCCGCCTCCGCGGAAATACTCTCTACAACGTGAGCGCTTCCTACTGGCCCGAATACCAGCGCGAGATTGAGGTGGCGAAGAACGGCCTCTCCCGCGGCGCGGAGGAGTTGCTTCTGGGGCGGAATAATACTTCCGGCGCCACCGTGGGCGCAGGCGGCGGCGGCGGCAAGCCCAGAGAGCTGAGTCCCGCCGAGGAAAAGGATTTGGCGGTTGCAAAAAGCGTGGTGCTGACCATGGCGTTGAACTATCTCTACGGAGGTCGCGGCGAGGAAGCGTGGAAGACTATCCGGGAGATGTGGACTGACCGCGACAAGGATCGCATCCGGCAGGCCATTCTGCTCAGCCGCTCTCGCGGAGTGCTGAGCGAAGTCAATCGCCCCACGGCGACGAAGAGCCCGAGCCAGTAGGCAGGAAGCAGGAGAACCGCAGCGGTCCTGCTTCCTGCGTCCTGCCTCCTTCTTTCGATCCGCTTAAAAGCGTATAATTTCGCAATTGTTTCCGACCGCCGGGACCTGCTGGCATTGCCATGGTCCCGGGGGCGGCGCTCCTCCAATTTTCGAGGAGCCGAGGGTAGGGGTGGAAACGCCCTTGCCTCCCGTGCTTGGAAAGGAAACGTCCCACCGCAGTTTTTCCGCTCGCGTGTGACTCTTCCTTTCCTTCGAAGGTGCCCCACATTCGCCCGGTGTTGGCAGATGTGGGTAATGCGACGTGGAACGCCTGACCGACAAATTCGGCCGCCCCATCACCGATCTGCGGATCGCCGTCACCGACCGCTGCAACTACAAGTGCGTCTATTGCCGGACGGGCAACGAGGGAGCACAGTACGCCGAGCTGCCGTTCGCCGACTACCTGCGGATAGCGCGGGTGTTCACCGGCCTGGGGATCGAGAAGGTCCGCATCACGGGAGGCGAGCCGCTGCTGCGCAAGGGCGTGGTGGGATTCGTGGAGGAGCTGGCCGACCTGCGCACGCTCGAGGGCGATCCCCTTGACCTGGCGATCACCACAAATGGTCACTTGCTGTCGGAGCTGGCGCAGCCGCTGAAGGACGCGGGCTTGCGGCGAGTCACCGTCTCCATGGACGCGGTCGAACCCGAGCGCTTTGCGCGCATCACGCGGGTTGCCAACGGATTCGAGGCAGTGCTGGCCGGCATCCGCTCGGCCCGCCGGGCAGGTCTCGACCCGGTGAAGGTCAACTGCGTGCTCCTGCGCGGCTTTAACGAGGATCAGATCGTGGAATTCGGCAAGTTCGCGCGCGACGAAGGAGTGGTGGTGCGCTTCATCGAGTTCATGCCGCTTGAGGAAGACCGGGTGTGGTCGCCGGAGATCGTAGTCACGCTGGCGGAGGTGCTGGAGCGCATCCGGGCATTTCGGCCCCTGGTCGAGATTCCCCACACCCGCAGCGAGACGGCGCGCCGCTACACCTTCGACGACGGCGTGGGCGAGATCGGCATCATCGCGCCCGTGTCTCAGCCCTTCTGCGGGCACTGCAGCCGCGTGCGTGTGACTTCCGACGGCAAGATCCGCACCTGCCTGTTCTCGCTCTTCGATCATGACCTGCACGCGGTGATGATGCGTCGCGGCGGCTCCGATGAAGACATGGCCGAATACATCCGCGGGGTGGTCGAGCAGAAGGAAGCCAGGCATCACATCGGCGAACCGGGATTTGAGAAGCCCTCGCGCAGCATGGTGCACATCGGCGGGTAAGATCCGCGGTTCGAGGCCGGAGGCGCGGACGACCAGGTAGTGTCCTAAACTGCTAGGACACTACCGACGACTATTAGACGCTTGCTTCAAGTGCAACTAAAGTGGGAAAATAAAATGATGGCAACAGGCGGCCGGGTCGAATCTGGCCCTGCCGGCCGAACCAGACTGTGGCTTCAACAACCCCGTAGGTCGGGTCGCCTATAGCGGCAGTGGATCTACTGGAGCCGCAGGATGCTTTCAACATCCCCGTTCCGGTGAAACCGGGACTGAAGGCGGTAACAGAAATGTCACTGGCAACAGTTTGCCGTTTGGACAACTATCTCGTCCTGCCTGACGTGTCCATGGACGACCGCATCACCGCCGCCAAGCAGGCACTGGGGCGCGAGTGCGTTATCCTCGGTCACCACTATCAACGCGACGAAGTCATCAAGTTTGCCGACTTTCGCGGCGATTCCTACAAGCTCTCGCAACAGGCGGCGCAGGCCGCGGGGCGCTACATCGTCTTCTGCGGCGTGCACTTCATGGCGGAGAGCGCCGACATCCTGGGGCGCGCTTCGCAGCAGGTGATACTGCCCGACCTGAACGCCGGCTGCTCCATGGCCGACATGGCGGAGATCGGCCAGGTGGAAGACTGCTGGGAGCAACTGGTCGGGCTTGGCCTGACGTCGGATTCCGGCGACCAGGTCACGCCCATCACCTACATCAATTCGACGGCGGCGATCAAGGCCTTCTGCGGCGAGCGCGGCGGATTGGTGTGTACGTCGTCGAACGCCGCGGGCGCCTTCCGCTGGGCGTTTGCCAAGACTGCGAAACTCTTCTTCCTGCCCGACCAGCACCTCGGTCGCAACACCGGGTACGCGATGGGCATTCCCCTGGCCGATATGGTCACCTGGGACCCGTACCTGCCGATGGGTGGCCTCACGCGGGAGCGGCTGCGCAGCGCGCGCGTAATCCTGTGGAAGGGACACTGTTCGGTCCACCAGCGCTTTTTGCCCGAGCACGTGGACAACGTGCGCGAGCGCTATCCCGGCATCCGCGTGATCGTGCACCCGGAGTGTCGCTGGGAGGTGTGCCAGAAGGCGGACGCGCTGGGCTCGACCGAGAAGCTCATCAAGATGGTGATGGAGGCGCCGGCCGGCGCGAAGTTTGCTATCGGCACAGAGATCCATCTGGTGAACCGTCTGGCCAAGCAGCATCCCGACAAGATCGTGGTCACGCTGGACGATTCCGGATGTCTGTGCACCACCATGTTCCGCATCTCGCCGCAGCACCTGTGCTGGGCGCTCGAGAACCTGGTGGAGGGCAGTGTGGTGAACCGCATCGCGGTGCGGGACGAAGTAAAATACTGGGCCAGGGTGGCGCTGGACCGCATGCTGGAGATTCAATAGAGGACGCAGGAAGCAGGATGCAGGGCGCAGGAGGAGAGATTTTCCTGCATCCTGCCCCCTGCTTCCGGCTTCCTCCAGAAAGTCATGGCTGAGCGAACGTTCACACTCGACGAAGCGCAGGCTCTGGTGCCGGTGCTGGGGTCGCTGCTGAAGACGGCGATCGACAGCAAGAATGCCGCCGAGCGAATCGAGCAGGAGTTCAAGACGGTCTCCAACCGCGTGTTCCTCAGCGGTGGTACCCTGCTCGACGTGACCCAGTTGGCTGCCCGCAAGCGCGAGAGAGCACGCCTGGTACAGAAGGTCAAGGACGCGCTGGCGGAGATCGAGGCTGCCGGCGCGCTGGTGAAAGATCTGGAAATGGGCCTGCTGGACTTCCCTTGCCGGGTCGACGGCCGCACCATCCTGCTGTGCTGGAAGCTGGATGAAGAGACCATTGCCCACTGGCACGGCACCGACGAAGGCTATCGCTACCGCAAGCCCATCGATGAGAAGATTAGGAAATCAGGGAGTAGCGAGTAGGGAGTAGGCAGTCGGCGTCAGGTTATCGAGTTGATGAGGCCATTCAGCACGCGTGACAATTCATTACACGCTTTGAGCAAGCGGGCCGTGTCGAACTCATTAATGTAATGCAGCTCGTTCGCAAGCTCGATCTGAGTTTCCAATTCTCCTACTCCCTACTCCCTGGCTTTTCCACCCAATGCGGTTTGAAGTCGGAATTCACCAGCCACTCGGCGGGGGCGATCATCTCCTCGACAGCTTCGTCGAGGTGGGGGAAGTCGATGTGCGCCAGCGTGTCGCCGGGCTGATGGTAGTCGCGATGCAGCCCGAAGCTGGACACGGTGTGCGCGACCACTCCCTTTTTCGCCAGCGGATAATTGTCCGAGCGCTCGAAGAAGTGCTCACCGAGGTGCGGATCGGCCACCAGAGGCGCGCCGTGCGCGGCCAGTTCGCTGCCCAAGTCAGAGCGCTCGTATCCGGAGAGCCAGAGCTTGTGTTTAGGAATACTGTCGTCGGGCCGGCCAAGCATCTCAAATTCCAGCGCTGCCACAATGTGCGAGAGCGGCACGGGCGGAAACTCGCGGAAGTAGGTAGAGCCGAGCCCGCCGCGCTCCTCGCTGCCAAAGAAGGCGAACAGCACGGTGCGGCGCGGGGGCGGGCCGGAAGCCATCGCCCGCGCCAGTTCCAGCACGGCCGAGACGCCGGAGGCGTCATCATCAGCGCCGTGGTAGATCACTTTGCCGTGGCTGGTGATTTTGGTTCCCAAATGATCGATGTGGGCGGAGAAGAGCACTGCCTCGTCGCGCCGGCCAGGATCGGCCCCCTTGATCATCCCCACCGTGTTCCAGGTTTCACCTTGCTGTACCGGGTTGAGCTTGGCCTCCAAGCGAATCGTGGTGCCGTCGGTCAGGGCGGAAAGTGTCTTGAAAGCGGTATCACGGACCACCGCCATGCTCATCTCCTGGATGCCGGCGGTGCTGGGCAAGTTCCTGATACGCGGTGGAAGCTTCGGTTGACGTCGCCAGGCGCTCGACCAGGCGTCTTCAAACATGGGGCCATCCCGAACCAGGACCAGCGCGGCGCCACGCTGCGAGATATCGTAGGCGTGCTGCCAGGCGGTAGCATCATCCGTCGAAGTGAGCAGGACGACCGCGCCGGCTTTCACCGTGGCTTGAGCATCGCTGGGATCGAGCTTCTGTAGCGGGCCGGAGATGGACGCGTCCGCCAGCCAGCGGACGGCGATCTCTTTGCCGCTGGTCCAGCGCACGGTTTGGCCACCGGCTTCGAAACTGAGTACCGGCGGCGAGGCCAGCGAGCGATACTCCAAGGCAACATGCTCCACGTACCCACCATCGTTTCCGAAGGCGGGGGCAACGCCGTAGCGCCGCAGTTCGGAGGCAACATATTCGGCGGCCAGGTGCTCTTGGGGAGTGCCGCTGCCGCGGCCGGCGAGGGCGTCGCCGGCCAGATAATCCATGTGGGCGCGGATGGAGCGGGCGAGGTCCGGCAAGGGCGGGCGCGCAACCGGACTTTCGGGGCGCGCCGGCAGGACCAGGACCAGCGCCAGCCAGCCGGCCAGAACAACTCTCAGGCGGGAAGAGGGTTTCATGCTAAAAGAATAGCTTCAGTCGGCACCGGCAGGCTCCAGTGGCCGTGCCGTAGTATGACCCTATGTTCCTTCACGTTGCGTGCAGATTTGATAGGATTCTAGCTGGAGGTTGTCGGGATGACCAATCGTGGGCGGGTGAGCCAGGTCGGAGTTGCTGTCACGACCGTCGCGTTGCTGCTGGTAGCAGGCTGCTTTGTGAATCCTTCACTGACCCAGCTCACGGTGAGTCCGCTGACGCCCACGATTACAGCATGTCCTGCTCCGTCAGGGTCTTCGTGCACCGTGCAGATGTCAGCCATCGGTACCTACAGCGATGGCAGCACGTCCTCCGTTTCCGCGAGTTGGTCGACATCGGACGACACTGTAGCAACGGTTAGCAGCACCGGCCTGGTGTCGGGAGTGGCGGCGGGAACGGCAACCATCACGGCTCAGTCCAGCACGGTTTCCGGCTCTACCAGTGTGACAGTGACGCTCTCGAACCTGCAGACCATCGCACTCAGTCCTGGCGGCAGCGTGTCATACGCCCTGGGGACGGGTTCGGTCCAGTTCTGCGCTACAGGTACCTTCTCGAGTGGCCCGTCGGAGGACATCACCAACGCGGTGACTTGGATCTCGTCGGATACCACCACCGCCACCGTCAGCAACAGTGGGAGTACCTCGGTCCCCTGCGCTGCGGGCGGCGCCGGGTCTGGCGGGAAGGGTTCGGTGACCTTCGTGAAGGCCGGCGGACCAATCAACATAACGGCGGTCTCAGGTACGACTACCTCACCAGCTACCAGTCTCACCATAACCCCCTAGCCGCAGGACCGCCGCGGTCGACGTCAGGACCTCGCAAGGCGGCATTTCTGTCAGCGCAGGATGTATCGCGGCGGGCGGCTTCGGGCGCATGGTGTGCCTGCGTGGGCGGCACGAAGTTCGTCGATCTCAACGGCGAACTGCTGCGGGTCGCGCGCTCGATCGGGATGTGCTTCGGGGACTAGCGCGATTTCACGTTTCGTGTAGCCGGTGGAAGTGCAGGACTTCGTGCGATCAGCGGGACGGAGCGTTTTGCTGCTCCTGGAGCCGGCGCAGTTCTTCCACCAGTTCTTCCGTGTGATCCTGACATCGCGCTAAGCTAACCGAAGAAACATTCCGTGACGTTGCAGGTGCGGAGACGGCGGAGGTCTCGAATCGTCCTCCGCCATCTCCGCTGAACCGAGCTACAACGAGCGCAGGAAGTTCAAGATGTCCTGCTGCTGCGAAGGGCTCAACGAGTTGAAGTTGTTGATTACGCGATTGGCTTCCGAGCTGCAGCCGCCGCCCTGGCGGAAGCCGCCCGGCTGACCGCGGCCGCCTCCGTTGCAGTCGGAATGGGCCTGAATTGCCTGCAGCAGGTCGCTGGTACGCCCGTCATGCAGGAAAAACAACCTCTGGCCTACGCCCCAGAGCGGCGCAGTGCGGAACTGCTCCGGCCCGGCCGCCCCCTGGGTGATGCCATCTGCCAGCACCGAGCCCATGTGGTGCAGCGCAAAGTCCGAGTAGGGATGGTAAGTGACGTTGCCCATACCCGTGAAGCGCGATGGACCGGTGGTAAGGCTGGGCGAGTGGCACAAGGCGCAGCCAACGCGGTTGAACAGGATAGAGCCGTTTGTGGTGGAAGGGGTGGGAGAAGCCGGCGTGGCAGGCGCCGACAGCATCATGAAGTTGGCAAAGTTCACCACATCGGAGGACATGTCGGAAGCCGTGCCCATCGTGCTCCCGCTGTCGTTAACAATATTCGTGTAATCCTCCGGAGAAGAGTTGAACACGCAGCCAGGGACGGCGGATCGCTCGTTGGGGAAGAGCTCGTTGGATACGCCCTGCTCCACGTTGTACGCTTCGCCGGCAAAGATCAGCAGCGACTTGTTCTGCGCCTTCCAACCGAAACGTGTGATGGTGCCGTCGTTGCCGCTGGTGTTGAAGGCGCCGCCGATGCCGAGCGCGACCTTTTGATTGAACGTCGACAGCAGGTTCGCCCGCAAGGTGATATCCGGTGTCATCTCCACCAGGCCGAGGCCGAAGAGCGGTGTCGGAATGCGGAAGATCACATTGTTGGCGGCGAGTTGCTGCGCGAAGTTGGGCTGAGCCAGCGCGCACCCCGGTGCATCGCTCCGTCCGGCGATGGTGAACAAGCCATGAACGCCTCCGTCCGGCGTCCCGTTGGAATTGCGCACGAAGCGGGCCTCGCGCACCGGACCGTTGGCAGTGATGAACGAGGGAACCGTATTTGTGGCTCCCTCCAGCGTGGCCAACGCCACTTGCGGGTTGGGAACCGGGTTCTGGGGGCTGGCCAACCCCGGGCTGCTGCCGCCGATTGCCGGCTGGGCGTGACACTGCTTGCAGCTATTGCCATTGAAAGTCGGCCCCAGGCCGGTGCCGTCTTCCCCAGGAACGGTTCCTGAGACGGAATCCACCTCCAGGAAACGCGTGAACGCCTGGTTGAAGAAGGCTTTCTCATTGGCGTTCAATGTCGGATAAACGCCACCCGCTGCCGCCGGACCACCTCGGGGCCCTGGGTCCTTCTGGCCGAAAGCGTTTGCAGTGAGCAGCACGACTACACTGGCGCACAGTGTTGCTGTAACTACCTTTTTGGACCTCATTGTTCCGTCACTCCTTGTTGGGGCTGACGTTTCCACATCGCGTCGAGCTAGGACTAAGTGGCGCTTCCCGGCTGCCGAACGGAGTGGCTGGCTTCTCGTCGGCGGGAGAGAGCGGAGTCGCCTCTTGGGGATTGCGACTAGGTTGAGGCTGGCAGGCGAATTCGTGAAGATTCCATAGGTGCCGAGGTGGCACGCGGAGAGCGCGCGGCCGAGGCGGGTCAGATGGGCACTGGACGGGGCATTGGCTGAGAGGGCATGGTCTCGCCTCGGTCGGAATCGCGCAGGCGCAGCAAGAAGGCGCTTAGGTGGCGGCTACCGGCACGGGTCTTCAATGCCAAAGCTCAGGGTTACGGAGATCGACCGGTTCGACGGCGCGTTCATGCTGGTGCACGAGAACCTATTCATTAACTCGTCTCTGCCATGAATGCAGTGGAAGTTATTTGCCTCAATATGCGTAGCCGGGTATATTAGTGAAACCGTTGTGGGGTATGCGTTCGCTGGCGAAAATCGCGGCGTTGCTGTGCCTGTTGCTGACCGTATGGACCGCAGCGGCAGTGGTAGCGCACCACCACGCCAGTAGCGCCGAGTCACAGACCTGCCCGGTTTGCGCCGTGGCGCGGGCCGTGGCGGCGATCGCTACTCCCAGTTCGGCCCAGCCTGTCTTTGTCCGGCTCTATGCGGTCCTCGTAGAACCAAGTCCCGTCCAGCACCGCCTGCCTGTGTTCGCTCTCAGCGTCCGGGCGCCTCCTGCCGATCAGGGTCCAAGCACTGCAGCCGTTCTTTAGACCCTAACCCTGATTACTGGATGTTTCGCAGGAGGAAGCTCCCAATGCACGCTTGCAAGCGGCAGTCCTGTTTTATTGGCGTGGTCTTGGCGGCCTTTATGGCGCCGATCGCGGTCAATGCGCAGTCCGCAGGAGGCTCAGGTTCCATCAATGGCACAGTTGTAGATCCGTCGGCGGCAGTGCTTAAGAATGCGACCGTGGAAATACGCAACCCGGTCAGCGGCTATGAGCGATCCACCGCCACAGACGCATCCGGCCGTTTCACCTTCACCAACGTGCCCTTCAATCCCTATCACCTGACCGTCACGGCGACAGGCTTCAGTCCCTATGCCCAGGACGTCGAGGTTCGATCCAGCGTGCCGCTGACGCTCTCGGTGGCGCTATCAGTCGCCACGTTCAACATGTCGGTTACCGTCGAATCTACGGCCGAGGATCTGCTGGAGAATGATCCGATCTTTCACACCGACGTGGATCGCAGCTTGTTCGACAAGCTTCCTCTCGAGAGCCCGTCATCGTCGGTCAGTTCGCTGGTCACCCTGGCGACGCCGGGAATCGCTGCCGATTCCAACGGTCTTTTCCACGGACTAGGTGACCACGCCGAGAACTCCTTCTCCGTGGACGGCCAGCCCATCACCGACCAGCAGAGCAAGGTCTTTTCCAATCAGATTCCGCTTGATTCCGTCCAATCGATGGAGGTCATCGCCGGCGCCCCACCCGCCGAGTATGGCGACAAGACCAGCGTGGTCATCAACGTCACTACCCGCTCCGGCCTGGGCATGATCACGCCCAAAGCGAGCATTACTACCTCCTACGGCTCTTTTGGCACTTCCAATGTCGGTTTCAATCTCGGCTACGGAGGCAAGAAGTGGGGAAATTTCTTCGCCGCGAGCGGGCTCAACAGCGGACGGTTTCTCGATCCACCGGAGTTCACCGTGATGCACGACAAGGGCAACGAGGAAAACCTGTTCGACCGCGTGGATTATGTGTTTTCCAGCGGCAATTCCGCTCACCTGAATCTGGGATTCACGCGCTCCTGGTTCCAGACTCCGAATTCGTTCGACAACCTCAACATCGGGGTGACGGCCCCTCCCGGCAACGCCTTGGGGCTCGCCGGCCCGGTTGGCCCCACCGATCAGCGCTCGCAGATCAAGACTTTCAACATCGCGCCCTCCTGGACGCGATTACTCAGCTCCTCTGCCGTGTTTACCCTCGGGGCGTTCATTCGGCGCGATGAGTACAACTACTACCCGAGCGGCAACCCGTTTGCCGATCTGGTCCCGAACTTGCAGTTCGAGACGGTTTCTCAATACCGGACGCTTGCCAACGCGGGTCTGCGCTCGGATGTCTCCTACGTGAAGGGTGTGCACAACCTGAAGGCGGGAGCCACTTACGAACAGACGTTTCTTACCGAGCACGACCGCCTCGGCATCGTCGATCCGACGCTCCTTCCAGCGACATTCGGCTGTCCAAACGGCCAACCCGCTCCTGACCCGTGCGCCGTCCTGCCGCCCTTCGACCTGACTCAGCCCGGAGGACACCTTTTTTTCTTCCCCGGGCACACGGACGTGAAGGAACTCGCCCTCTATCTCCAGGACACGATCAACAAAGGAAACTGGTCTCTTAATCTCGGCTTACGCGGCGATTTTTACAACGGGCTCAGCACGCACAAAGAAGCCGAGCCGCGCCTCGGTGTCGCGTACAACATCAAGCGGACGAACACGGTGCTTCGCATTTCCTATGCCCGCGTGCTGGAGACCCCGTTTAACGAGAATCTGGTTCTCTCCAGCATCGGATGCAACAGCAGCGTATTGAGCCCGCTTCTTGGGTGCTTTGCGGCAAATCCGACGCCGCTCGCTCCCGGCTGGCGTAACGAATTTCACGCCGGCTTGGAACAGGCTGTTGGGAAATATCTGGTTTTCTCGGGCGAGTACATCTGGAAGTACACTCACCGCGGCTACGACTTCAGCGTGCTGGGCAACACGCCGATCACCTTCCCCGTGGAATGGGACAGGTCGAAGATTCCGGGCGTTGCCGGTCGCGTGAGCGTGCCGAACTTTCACGGCTTCACGGCGCTGGTGGTGTTTTCGAGCGTCGCGGCGAGGTTCTTCACTCCGCAAGTCGGCGGTGCCGGCGCCGTGCCCTCGGCTCCCTCAGGAGTTTTTCGGATCGACCACGACGAGAAATTCAACCAGACCACGCACCTGCAATACCAGCCCTGGAAGCGCGGGCCGTGGGTGGGATTCAATTGGAGATATGACAGCGGGCTTGTAGCTGGTGCGGTACCCTGTGCGGGAGGCAATTGCGCAAACGGACCGGCGGGCAGCGATACCGTAGTGGACGCATCCATCCTCAGTCCGGACCAGCAATTCCAGGCCGGTCTATTTTGCGGCCCAGTTCACGCCACGCCCACGACGCCGATAAGCTCGATCCTGGGTCCGAACCTGTGTCCGGCGTCGCAGTACGGATCAACTCTCCTGCAAATCCCTGCGCCGGGGACGGAGAATGACGACCACAATCCGCCCCGCGTGGCAGCCCGCCATCTCTTCGACCTCGCCATCGGGCACGACAACATCTTTAACGGGGACAGGTACAAATGGAGCGCGCGCGTCACAGTCATCAATCTGACGGACAAGAGAGCCCTCTACAACTTCCTGTCCACCTTCAGCGGCACGCATTACGTTACGCCGCGCGCCGTTACCGGGCAGATCGGACTCAACTTCTAGCGATTTTTCCAGCGGGATGCTCGGCTTCGTCGCGTTCGCGCTCCAGTTGCCGGACCGTCTCCTCCAGCGCCTGGACCTGGCTGGCCAGCGCCGCCAGCGCGTCCGACAGCGGGTCGCGGATCTCTTTGGGGTCGGTGATGACCACGCGCTTGCCATCGCGGAAGATGATGTGTCCGGGGACGCCCACGATGGTGGAGTTGTCCGGAACGTCGCTCAGCACCACTGAACCCGCGCCCACGCGGCAGTTCTCGCCGATGGTGACGTTGCCCAGGATCTTGGCTCCGCCGCCCACCACGACGTTGTTGCCGAGCGTGGGGTGGCGTTTGCCTTTCTCCTTGCCGGTGCCGCCCAGGGTCACGCCCTGATACAGGGTGACGTCATCGCCGATGATGGTGGTCTCGCCGATGACCACACCCATGCCGTGATCGATGAAGAAGCGGCGTCCGATCTGCGCCCCGGGATGGATTTCTATGCCGGTCAGCAGGCGCGAAACCTGGGAGCAGAAGCGCGCCAGCAACTGCAGGTGGTGGGTCCAGAGCCAGTGGTTCACTCGATGCGCCCACAAGGCGTGCAGACCGGGATAGCAGAGCAGGACTTCGATCCAGGACTTGGCCGCCGGGTCGCGGTCGAAGACCGAGGCCACATACTCTCGCGCCGACTTGATCACGCCTGCCATAGCCAAACCAGCACAGCTTACACGGCTGCGGTTCCTCCCTCAACCATAGATCTGCCGGTCATCCTCACAGTCGGAAAAGCCGGTTCGCGCCCAGCACCAGCACCAGCGTCAGGGCCGCGATCGCAAGTTCACCCAGCGCTCCCACGATGAACGGCCGGACTCCCTGCTTCGTCATCTCACGAAAATTGGTCCGCAGCCCGACGCCCGCGAAGGTCAGAAGAAACGCCCAGCGCGAGAGATTGGCAAGGCTGGTGA
>Ga0335069_10005625_pt1 | contig 18377 bp, 9 predicted proteins | sample Lox_Sample_11_FD_206714 | JGI IMG/M metagenome (GOLD analysis project Ga0335069, IMG submission 206714) | Soil microbial communities from Loxahatchee National Wildlife Refuge, Florida, United States - Lox_Sample_1.1 | ecosystem: Environmental > Terrestrial > Soil > Wetlands | place: USA: Florida... | reverse complement strand
CCGGGGACGAGGTGGCGCAGCTCTACGCCCGCGACCCTCAGAGACGGCGGTCGGGGCCGATCCGGGCGCTGCGCGGGTTCGAGCGTGTCCGCCTGGAGCCGGGGGAGACGAAGCTCGTCCGCTTCACGCTGATCCCGCGGCGCGACCTCGCCCGCTACGACGAGGCGAGCCGCGCCTTCGTGGTGGACGCGGGGGAGTACGAGATCGAGGTCGGCGCCTCCAGCCGCGACCTGAGGCTGCGCGGCCGGGTGCAGGTCGAATCGACGCACTGAGGTGACACAGGAGGCCGAAATGACGCGATCCGCCCTGATCCTGCTGGCGCTCGGCGCCGGCGGAGCCGTGGCCGCCGTGGCCGCCGAACCGCCGCAGCTCGGCAAGAGCCCCGCTCGCCAGGTGGTGGCGGCCATGACCCTCGAGGAGAAGGTGAGCATCGCGGTCGGCGGGGGACGGCGCCGTCCGCCCGGCGTGCCGGGAGCTGCCGGGACGACCACCGCCATCCCGAGGCTCGGGATCCCGTCGATCGTGCTCGCCGACGGCCCGGCCGGCCTGCGCATCGCGCCACGGCGCGAGGGTGAGGCGCGCACCTTCTACTGCACCGCGTTCCCGATCGAGACCCTGCTGGCGTCGTCCTGGGACACGGAGCTGGTCGAGCGCGTGGGCCGGGCGATGGGCGACGAGGCGAGGGAGTACGGCGTCGACGTGCTGCTGGGCCCGGCGCTCAACACCCACCGCAATCCGCTCGGCGGGAGGAACTTCGAGTACTACTCCGAGGACCCGCTGGTGTCGGGGCGGATGGCGGCCGCCATGGTGAAGGGCGTGCAGGCCGAGGGCGTGGGCACGTCCGTGAAGCACTTCGTGGCCAACGACCACGAGTGGAACCGCCAGGTGATCGACGTCAGGGTCTCCCAGCGGGCACTGCGGGAGATCTATCTCCGCGGGTTCGAGATCGTGGTGCGCGAGGGACGGCCGTGGACCGTGATGTCCTCCTACAACAAGGTGAACGGCACCTACACCTCGGAAAGCCCCGCCCTGCTCACGGGTGTCCTGCGTGACGACTGGGGCTTCGGCGGGCTGGTGATGACCGACTGGGGTGGCGGGCGCGACGCGGTCGCCCAGATGAACGCCGGCAACGACCTGCTGATGCCGGGCAACCCGCAGCAGCGGGAGGCCCTGCTCGCCGCGCTGGCGAGCGGGGCGCTGAAGGAGGACGTGCTCGACCGCAACCTGGCCCGGATCCTCGAGGTCATCACCCGCGCGCCGGCCTTCAGGAAGCCCGAGCACTCCGACGCGCCCGACCTGCAGTCGCACGCGCGGGTGGCGCGCGAGGCGGCCGCCGGGGGCATGGTCCTGCTGCGCAACGAGGGCGCCCTGCCGCTCGCCTCGGCAGCCAGGGTGGCGCTCTTCGGTGTCGCCGGCTACGCCACCATCACCGGCGGCACCGGCAGCGGCGACGTCAACAAGGCGTACGCCGTGTCGCTGCTCCAGGGCCTGAAGGACGCGGGCCTGGCTGTCGACGTCGCGCTGGCCGACGCCTACACCGGCTACCTCGCGGAGCAGGAGAGGGACCGGCCGGCTCCCGCCCGGCCGTTCGCGCCGCCGCCGCTCGCGCCGGAGAGGACGGTCGCCGCAGACGAGATCGGCCGGACGGCAGGGGACGCCGACCTCGCCGTGGTGACGATCGGTCGCCGCTCGGGCGAGTTCGTCGACCGCAGGCGGGAGGACGACTTCGAGCTGTCCCTCGTCGAGAAGGCGCTGCTTCACGACGTGGCCGAGGCGTTCCATGCCCAGAAGAAGAAGGTGGTGGTCGTGCTGAACGTCGGCGGGGTGGTGGAGACCGCCAGCTGGCGCGAGCTGCCGGAGGCCATCCTCCTCGCCTGGCAGCCGGGGCAGGAAGCGGGACACGCGATGGCCGACGTGCTCACGGGAAGGGTGCCTCCATCCGGCAAGCTCGCCACCACCTTCCCGATCCGGTGGGAGGACGTCCCCTCCTCGGCGAACTTCCCGGGGAAGGTGCTGGAGGGACCGGACCCGAACGCGCCGCCCCGGGGCCCCTTCCCGCCGGCGGCCCGCGCCGCGGAGGTCAGCTACGACGACGGCGTGTTCGTCGGCTACCGCCATTACGCCACCCGGGGAGTGAAGGTCGCCTACCCGTTCGGCTACGGCCTCTCCTACACGTCGTTCCGCTACACGGACCTGAAGCTGAGCAGCCGGCGGTTCTCCGGAACGCTGACGGCGAGCGTGACCATCACGAACGCCGGCCGGACGCCGGGGCGCGAGGTGGCACAGCTCTACCTGTCGGCGCCGGCGAAGGCCGTCCCGAAGCCCGCGCTCGAGCTGCGCGGCTTCGCCAAGACGAGGCTGCTGAGACCGGGCGAGTCGCAGACGCTGACGTTCACGCTGGCGCCGCGCGACCTCGCCTGGTTCGACGAGCAGGCGTCCGCCTGGCGCGCCGACGCCGGCACCTACACGGTGAAGGTCGGCGCTTCCTCGGAGGACATCCGGCAGTCCGGCACGTTCACCCAGGCCCGGGACCAGCAGGTCGAGACGGTGCACGGCGCGGTCAGGTAGCCGACCTCAGCGCGCGGGCGAGATGTCGCAGCGGCTCTCCATCCGCCAATCGCGGTCGAGGGCCCGGGCGGTGCCCGTCAAGCGGACGACGCCGCGCAGGCGCACGTCCGCGCTGGAGGCGGCGACCTGCAGCTCGAGGTCGCCGGGCTCGACGGTACGGCGGCCGTCGGCGGCCGTGAAGCAGAGCATGTCCGTCGGCACCTCGAAGCGGACGCGGGCCGCTGCCCCGGCCCTCAGCTCGACCCGGCCGAAGGCCTTCAGCTCCTTCACCGGCCGCACCATCGAGGCCAGCAGGTCCCGAACATAGACCTGCGGCACCGCCACTCCGGCCCGCGAGCCCGCGTTGCGCACGGTGAAGCCCAGCCGGATTACGCCACCAGCCAGCTCGACCTCGGAGGCGTCGAGGGCGAGGTCGGCGAACTCGAAGCGCGTGTAGGAAAGCCCGTGGCCGAAGGGGTAGCGGCTGCCGAAATGGCGGGCGATCGGCGTGCCGGCGCTCTTCATCTTGTGGTTGTAGAAGTAGGGGACCGCGCCGACGTTGCGGGGCACCGAGACCGACAGGCGGCCGCCGGGTTCCGCCCTGCCGGTGAGCACGTCCACCAGCGCCGGGCCGCCCTCCTGGCCGCCGGCGAAGGACATGACGAAGGCGGCGACCTTCTCCTCCAGCCCGCCGAGGTTGTACGGCCGGCCGCTGCTGAGGACCACCACCACCGGCTTGCCGGCGGCGACCACGGCCTCGAGCAGCCGCTGCTGCACGCCCGGCAGGTCCAGGGAGTCGGCGTCGGAGCCCTCGCCCACCGTCCCGGTCTGGAAGAGACCGGCCAGGTCGCCCACGCAGACCACGGCGACGTCGGCCGCCCGTGCGCACTCCACGGCGGCGGGGATGAGGTCGGTGCGGTGGGAGAGGGGTGACGGCTGGTCCAGCGACGTGCTCTTCTCGACGTCGCCAGGGAACACCGGCGAGCCGTACCGGCGCCGCTCGATGATCGGGCAGCCCTGCGCGTAACGGACACGCCCCGCGCCGAAGGCCGCCTCGAAGGCGGCCCGCGGCGTCACCACCTGGGCGGCGCTCTCGCCCGCGTCGTCGAGGATGAGGTGCACCGGGAAGCTGTAGCCGCAAAGCATGGCCAGCGGGTCGTCAGCGGTCGGGCCGATCAGCGCGATGCGCTGGCCGGCGTCAGGATCGAGCGGCAGCGCTCCCCGGTTCTCCAGCACCACCACCGCCTGCCGCGCCACCTCGCGGGCGAGCGCGACCGTCGAGGGGGACTGCAGCTCGATCGCACCCTCGTCGGAGTACGGGCGCTCGAACAGACCGAGCTGCAGCTTGCTGGTGAGGATCCGCCTGACCGCGGCGTCCACCGTCTCCATGTCGATGAGCCCGCGGCGGACCGCCTCGCCGAGGTGCGAGGCGCAATCGTCCGCCGGCAGCTCGATGTCGAGGCCGGCGCGGAAGGCGAGGGCCGCCGCCTCCGCCGGTCCCGCCGCGAGGTTGTGGTGCTGGTAGAGCAGGCTGATCCCGATGTAATCGGCCACGATCAGCCCGTCGAAGCCCCACTCGCCGCGCAGCACCCCGGTGAGCAGGTGGCGCGAGGCGTGGCAGGACTCGTTGTCGATGTCGTGGTACGCCGGCATCACCGAGCCGGCGTGCGCCTGCTTGACCGCCATCTCGAAGGGCAGCAGGAACACGTCGTTGAGCTCGCGCCAGCCCAGGTGGACCGGCGCGTGGTTGCGGGCTCCCTCGCTCCAGGAGTGCCCGGCGTAGTGCTTCAGGGTGGCCAGCAGATCGCGCTTCTCGCCCTGCAGCCCGCGGACGAACCGCGTCCCCAGCACCCCGACCAGGTACGGGTCCTCCCCCAGCGTCTCCTCGGTACGGCCCCAGCGCACGTCGCGGGAGACGTCGAGGACAGGCGCCAGGCCCTGGTGGCAGCCGACGCTGCGCGCCTCGCGTCCGATGGCCCGGGCCACCCGCTCGATCAGATCCGGGTTCCAGGTGGCGCCGTACGCCAGGGCGGAGGGGAAGAGGGTGGCGCCGCGCGCCATCAGCCCGACCAGGCATTCCTCGTGCGCCAGGGCCGGGATGCCGAGCCGCGTCTCGTCGCACAGGAACTTCTGCAGCCGGTTGAGCGCCCGGACGCCCGTGCGCGGGTCGACGCCGTGGCTGCCGAGCGGCCGGGAGATCTCGCCCAGGCCGTGCGCCAGCGCCTTCCGGAGCGCCGCGGGGTCGGTGCCGCCGGTGAAGTCGTCCTGCCGCGGGCGATGGTTGCCGTCCTCGGAGAGGATCAGCCACATCGCGTGCATTTGCGCGGCTTTCTCCTCGAGGCTCATGCGGGAGAGGAGATCGTTCGCGCGCTCCGCGATCGCGCGGCCGGGTTCCTGATAGGGCAGGGGCATGGTGGGCCTCCTGGCTGAGAAGCGTGGCGGCCGAGTATGTCCCAACTGAGGACAAACGGGGAGTCGCCCGTGATACCGTTCGCCCCCGACGGAGCCGACAGCGAACCGTCGAAAGGACCCGAAACATGAGAGTGGGCGGCTTCCTCCTGCTCCCGCTGGCGCTCGGGCCGGCGCTCGCAGCCGCACAGCCCTCGGGCGGCCCCTACGGCCCGATCCCGCAGACCTACGTGGTTCCCGAGGAGGCGGCGCACGTCTACTACGTGGCCCCGGACGGGAAGCCGGAGGCCTCGGGCGCCACGATCGCCGAGCCCACCACGCTCGAGGCGGCGGTCGAGCGGGTGGTGACCGGCGACGCCGTGATCCTGCGCGGCGGCGTGTACCGCACCGGCGGGCTGCGCCTCAACCAGGGCATCACGCTGCAGCCCTACCGCGACGAGCACCCAGTGCTGAAGGGCACGAAGGTGGCGACCGACTGGAAGCCGCTGCGCGGGAACCTGTGGCGCACCTCCTGGAAGACGCTCTTCCCCGCGCACCCGCTCGGCTGGTGGCAGCGCGACCGCGAGGGCATGCGCACGCCGCTTCACCGCTTCAACAACGACATGGTGTTCGTCGACGGCGAGCTGCTGAAGTCCGCCGGCTGGGAGGGCGAGGTCGACCAGGCCTCCTACTACATCGACTACGAGAAGGGCCAGGTCTACGTCGGCACCGACCCGGCCACCCACGTGGTCGAGATCACCGCCTTCGACGGTGCCCTCGTCCGGACCACCCAGCCGGTCCACGGCAAGACGAACGATCGCAAGGGCCCGTTGATCCGCGGCATCACCTTCACCCAGTACGCCCGGCGGGCGCTCGAGATCGAAGGCAAGCGCAGCTTCGGTCCCGACGAGGAGCCGACGGACGAGCCGCTGGGCCCCGCCGACCCTTCGACCTACGGCAAGGAGGTGACGGGCACGCTGCTCGAGAACGTGACCCTCTCCTTCTGCTCGCGGGTGGCCGGCTACTTCCGGGGCGACGGGCTCGTCATCCGCAACTCGCTGGTCAGCGACACCAGCACCGAGGGCATCTACGTGATCGGCTCCTCCGACGTGCTGCTGGAGAGGAACATCATCCGCCGCAACAACGTCGAGCAGCTGACCGGCTACTACCCGGCCGCGGTGAAGATCTTCAACCAGTCGCACCGCGTCACCTGCCGCGACAACCTGGTGCTCGACAACCCGAGCTCCAACGGCATCTGGTACGACGTCGGCAACCACGACGCCGTCTTCGTCGACAACTGGATCCAGGACGCGCAGGTCGGCTTCTTCTTCGAGATCTCGAAGGGCGCCACCGTGGCCGGCAACGTCTTCGTGCGCTGCGACCGGGGACTGTGGGCGCTGAACTCCGCGGACGTGCGCGCGTACCACAACACCTTCGTGGACAGCGCCGCCTCCTTCGAGCGCAACGAGAGGAGCGCGGTGGGCGATCACTTCGGCTGGCACCCGAGGACCGGCCCCGACGTCGAGGAGCGCTTTGGCCACGCGTTCGTGGGGAACCTGCTGGCGGCGAGCGCCTCGTTCCGCAAGCCGCTGCTGCGCTTCGAGCAGGCGAAGGCGCTGTGCGGCCGGCTGACCCGGCCGCAATCCACACAGGTGGACGGCAACGTCTACGTCCGTTACGGCGTGGCGACGGCGCCGCTGGTCGTCTGGAGCCCGGTCCCCGGCGACGCCTGCCAGGTCGAGCTCGCCTCTCTCGACGAGTTCCGCCAGGTGCAGCCGGGACTGGAGGCCCGCGGCCGCGTCTACGCCGACTACGCGGGCGCTCTCTTCCGCAGCCCCGAGCTCTCGCGCTACGAGCTGGCCCAGCCGCTGCCCGGCCTGCAGCCGACGGACGACCTGCCGGCGGAGGTGGCGACCCTCCTCGGCTGGCCGGCGGCCCAGCCGCGGACGCCCGGTGCCTACCAGCTGCTCTCCGCGCCGCCGCAGGGCGACCGGCGACGGCTGGTCAAGTGAGATCTGTTGACTAGGGCCGCCTCGCCCGACTCAAATGAGGCGCCTTCATAGAGGGACCATGGCCCAGAAACTACCGGTCAGCGAGAAGGTCGGCTACGCGCTCGGCGACTTGGCCGCCAACTTCGTCTTCCAGTTCATGATCACCCTGCAGGTCACGTTCTACGTGGACGTCTTCGGCCTGTCCGCGGCTGCAGCTGGAACCATGTTCTTCGTGGTCGGCATCGCGGTCGCCTTCGTCAACCCGATCATGGGCGTGATCGCCGACCGGACGAAGACGAGATGGGGCAAGTTCCGCCCGTGGCTCATCTGGACGGCGTTGCCGTTCGGCGTCATCGGGGTGTTGACCTTCACCACGCCCCACATCTCGCCGGGAGCCAGGCTGATCTACGCCTGGGTCACCTACGCCCTCCTGCGGATCGTCTACACGGTCAACAACGTGCCCTACGCCTCGCTGATGGCGGTGATGACCGACGACCCGGACGAGCGCAACAGCGCTTCCCAGTATCGACAGATCGCCGCCAACTCGGCGGGTTTCATCGTGGCGAGCCTGGTGATCCCGCTGATCAACATCTTCGCTCGGGGGTCCAAGGACCCGGCCGACCTGGCGCGCGGCTACCAGCTCACCATGGGCCTGCTGATGCTCGTCGCCATGGTGCTGTTCGTGGTCTCGTTCCTGACGACCAAGGAACGCATCGAACCCGACCCCGCGCAGAAGACCTCGCTCAGCCAGGACCTGGCGGACCTCGCGGCCAACAGGCCCTGGGCGATCCTGTTCCTGGTCACGCTGTTCTACTTCGCCGCGCTCTGCGTGCGTGGCAACGCGATGTTCGCCTACTGCGCCCTCTTCCAGGGCGACAAGGGCCTGTTCTCGTGGATGAACGGATTCGGACTGGCCTCGCTGCTGATCGGAGTCGCCTGCTCCAACGCGATCTCGGTCCGCCTCGGGAAGAGGCAGCTGTTCCTGCTGAGCATGTTCCTGACGGGGCTCCTCACCACGGCGCTGATCCTCGTCCCCTCCGGGAGCGGAATGCTGGTCATTGGCCTGGAGATCCTGCGTCAGTTCTCGTTCGGCATCTCGGGCCCGGTGCTGTGGTCGATGATGGGCGATGTCGCCGACTACGGCGAATGGAAGACCGGTCGCAGGGCCTCCGGCACGGTGACGGCCGCCGTGGTCTTCGCGTTGTGGGTCGGCCTGACGCTGGGGCAGGCCTTCGTCGGATGGATCTATGCGTTCTACGGCTATGCGGAGAAGGCCGTGACGCAGTCTGCCGAAGCCATCCACGGAGTGGTGCTGACCGGCGGCCTCTATGCGGGTCTGTCGTTCCTGATCGCCGCCGTGCTCCTGTTGATCTATCCGCTCAACCGTGCGGAGAACACGAAGATCGCGAATGAGCTGGCGGAGCGGCGCAAGACCTTCGCGAAGACCGCCTGAGTTACGGGAGGATCGATGTCGAAACGCCTGACGTGTCCCATCGGGTTCAACGCCCAGCACTCCCCGATGGGCGCCTTCATGAGCTTCACCTGCGGCAACCCCGGGACCCGGGGTGGCATCGGGCTGCAGATCGGCCAGCCGGCCGACCAGGAGGTCTTCGTCGGCCTGATCGACGGGGACCGCTACGCCGACGTGCCGCTGCAGAGCCTGCCCTTCTACATCGGGGCGGTCAGCAAGGCCGCCGAGGCGTTCACGGTGGAGCAGGCCGGGCCGTCCGAGGCCAACGTCCGGCCCGACGCCGTGCCGTTCAAGCTCGAGCAGATCGAGAGGCGCTACGGCTGGTGCACCGACAGCTGGCACGCCGGGGACCTGACCTTCACCGTCTACACGCCGTTCGCCTCCATCCCCGACCCGAAGAAGGCGAGCAAACAGAAGATGCGCGACGCGCTGCGACCGGCCGTGGTGGCGCAGCTCGTCGTCGACAACACGAAGGGGACGAAGCCCAGGACCGGGATCTTCGCGCTCAACCACTCGCGGCCCGGCCCGCGGATGATCACGCAGGGCCTGGGGCGGAAGAACCGCGCCGGCTTCGCCTTCCGACGCGAGGCCGGGGTGGCGGCCGAGGTGTTCGACCTCACGGGGAAGAAGAAGGCCGCGGGGCCGCAGCCGTTCGGCTTCATGCGCTGGTCGGCGACCGACGGCATCCGCGAGCGCCACAACCCGGTGCACCTGCTGGGATCGTGCCCGGGGGTCGGCTTCGAGGTGCCGCCGGGCAAGCGCTGCGGCATGGTGCTGGCGATCGGCTCCTACCTCGAGTGCCCGGTGACCACGGGCCTCGACGGGCGCTATCTCTACACCCGCTACTACCAGGACCTGACGGACGTCCTGCGCTCCACCCTCGACAAGGCGGACGCCCTGATGGCCGCCGCGGAGGCGCTCGACGCGAAGCTCGACGCGGCGACGCTCTCCGACGACCAGCGCTTCATGATCGCCCACGCGACCCACAGCTACTACGGCTCGACGCAGCTGCTGGAGATCGACCGCAAGCCCTTCTGGGTGGTGAACGAGGGCGAGTACTGCATGATGAACACGCTCGACCTCGCCGTCGACCACGTGTTCTGGGAGCTCGAGCGCAACCCCTGGCTGGTACGCAATCTGCTCGACAATTTCGGGAGGCTCTACAGCTACACGGACGAGGTGAAGGTCTACGAGGGCGAGGCCGAGCTGTCCTCGCACGAGCACGACCCATCGCAGCCGCCGCCCCCGCCGGACGCGGCGCAGCTGGCGCGGCCGTTCCGGACGAAGCCGGGCGGGATCAGCTTCACTCACGACATGGGCGCGCACAACAACTTCGCGCCTCCTGGCCGCTCGAGCTACGAGCTCGCCAACCTCACCTCGACCTTCAGCTACATGACCGTGGAGCAGCTCTGCAACTGGACACTGACCGCGGCGTGCTACGTGGCGAAGACGCGCGACAAGGCGTGGCTCCGGAAGAGCAGGAAGGTGATCGAGGCCTGTCTCGCCAGCATGGTGAACCGCGGCGGGGAGGTCGGCTTCGCGCAGTACGACTCGACGAAGACGGTGGGCGGCCAGGAGATCACGACCTACGACTCGCTCGACCACTCGCTGGCACAGACGCGCAACAACGTCTACATGGCCGTCAAGAGCTGGGCGACCTACCACGGGCTCGCGCTGATGTTCCGCGACCTCGGCGACAAGAAGGCGCAGGAGAAGTGCCGCAAGCTCGCCGAGAAGGTAGCGGGCGTCGTCGCGGAGCAGGCGGTCGACGGCGTGCTGCCGGCGGTCTTCGAGAAGGGGAACCCGGGCTACGCGTCCCGGATCCTGCCCGCGATCGAGGGCTGCATGTACCCGCTCTACTTCGTGAAGACAGGCTGGCAGAAACAGAAGCTCGAACAGGTGTTCGGCACGCTGGCCGAGAAGAAGATGTACGACGCGCTCAAGGAGCACACGCGGCGCCTGCTGCTCGACCCGCAGAAACGCAACGTGTTCGCCGACGGCGGCATCAAGCTCTCCTCGACCAGCAACAACTCCTGGATGAGCAAGATCGCGATCTTCATGCACATCGCGCGGAAGGTCTTCGGCCTGGACCGCGACGCAGGTGTGGTCGAGGTGTTCAGGAAGGCCGACGCGGCGCACGTGACGTGGCAGGTCGTCGGAAGCGCGTACTGGGCCTGCTCCGACCAGATCGTCTCGGGCGTGGGCAAGGCCAGCAAGTACTACCCGCGCATCATCACCAGCGCGCTCTGGATGGACTGAGGAGGAGACGAGATGAAGATCGCTGCAACCGCCTTCGCACTGCTGATCGCCGCTTCGACGTTCGCCGCCGACGCCGTCACGGGAACGTGGAAGGGGAGCGCGCCGGGCCCTGACGGCCAGGGCATGGAGATCACCTTCACGCTCAAGGCGGAGGGCACGACCCTGACCGGCACCGTCTCGACGCCGATGGGCGAGCTGCCGATCTCGAACGGCAAGATCGACGGCAACGCGGTGTCGTTCGACGCCGACGCGGGCGGGATGAAGGTCTCTCACAAGTGCAAGGTCGACGGGGACACGATGGCGGTCAACGTCAGCTTCGGTGAAGGCGCCCCGATGCCGCCGATCGACTACACGATGAAGCGCGTCGTCGACAAGAAGTAGGGCACCCGACGCCGTGCCTGCCGGGAGCCCCCGCGCGGGGCGCCTCGACAGGCCGGCGATCGTGTTCCGACAACCGTCCGCGCGCGAGCGGCGAGCAGGCCGTGTCGCCCGTGGACCGGCGCAGGAGGAAGCGATGAAGAAGCAGCGCACCCCGAAGTCCGCCGCCGGCCTCCTGCTGTCCGCCGCGGCGGCCCTCTCGGCCACGCTCGCCGCGGCCGAGACGCCCGCCCTGAAGGACCTCGCGCCGAAGAGCCTGCGCATCGGCGCCGCCCTCGACCAGAGGCAGAGCGACGGCGAGGATCCGGCGGCCACCTCCCTGGTCGTGCTACAGTTCGACACCATCAGCCCCGAGAACATCCTGAAGTGGGAGAAGGTCCACCCCCTCCCCGACCGCTACGACTTCGCGCCCGTGGACCGCTACGTCGACTTCGGGGCGAGGAGCAAGATGTTCGTGGTTGGCCACTGCCTGGTCTGGCACCAGCAGGTGCCCGCGTGGGTGAAGGCCGGCGAGGGCGGGAAGCCGCTCGATCGCGAGACGGCGCTGGCGCGCTTGAAGACCCACATCGACACCGTGGTCGGCCGCTATCGCGGCCGCATCGGCGGCTGGGACGTCGTCAACGAGGCCCTCGAGGAGGACGGCTCGCTGCGCAGGACGTTCTGGCTGGAGGCGATCGGCGAGGACTACGTCGCCAGGGCGTTCGAGCTCGCGCACGCGGCGGACCCGGACGCCGAGCTCTACTACAACGACTACAACCTCTGGAAGCCGGCCAAGCGCGAGGCCGCCATCCGCCTGGTGCAGGGTCTGCGCGGGAAGGGGCTTCGCGTCGACGCCATCGGCGAGCAGGGCCACTGGGGCATCGACGACCCGCCGCTGCCGGCGATCGACGAGGCGCTCGGCGCCATCCAGGCCGCCGGCATCCGCCCGCTGGTCACCGAGCTCGACATGGACGTGCTGCCGCGAGACCCCGACATGTGGGGGGCGGACCTGTCGAAGAAGGCGAGCCTCCGGGCGAAGACGAACGTGTACCCCGACGCCCTGCCGCCCGAGATGCAGCAGAAGCTCGCGCGTCGCTACGCAGACGTGTTCACGCTGTTCCTGAAGCACCGGGTCGGTCGGGTGACCTTCTGGGGCGTCACCGACGCGACCTCGTGGCTCCACGACTTCCCGATCCCCGGGCGGGTCAACTACCCTCTGCTGTGGGATCGCGAGGGCCGTCAGAAGCCGGCTTTCGAGCGGGTGGTCTCGGTCCTCCGCACGTACAACAGAAACTGAGGGCTCGCGATGCGCCGTCCGTCCCGCTCGACTCTCGCCGCTGCCGTGGCCGTGGCCCTGCTGCTCGTCGGGGCTGCTTCGCTGTTCGTCTCCTGGCGTCCCCGGCCGATCACGGTCGACTACCCGCTGGAGGCCTCCGTCTTCCCGCCGGAGTTTCCGCCGCCGCTCTTCGAGTGGCACGACGCCAGCCCGCGGGCCCGCTTCTGGAGGATCGAGGTGCGCCTCGGTGACAGCGCGGCGCCTTTGCTGCGGGCGACCTCGCGAGGAGAGCCGCCGGTGGTGGGGGAGATCGATCCCCGTACAGTCGCACCGACGAACGAGCTGCCCCGGCTGACCCCGGAGCGAGCCTCGGCCCACACCTGGAGGCCCGACGCGGGGACCTGGGACGCCATCAAGAAGGGCTCGGCCTCCCGGGTGGCGCACCTGCTGATCACCGGCTACAGCGACGAGCTCTCGCGCCGGGCGCTGTCGCGGGGCCAGGTGGCGGTGCAGACCTCGACCGATCCCGTCGGCGCGCCGATCTTCTACCGCGACGTGCCGCTGATGCCCTCCAAGGGCGAGAAAGGCGTGATCAAGCCGCTCGACCAGAAGTCCGTCCCCTTGATCGCCTGGAGGCTGCGCAACGTGGCCGAGACGAGCAGCCGGGTGATGATGACCGGCCTGCACTCGTGCGCCAACTGCCACTCCGTCTCGCTCGACGGCAGCACCATGGGCATGGACCTGGACGGCCCCCGCAACGACAAGGGCCTGTACGCCCTGTTCCCGATCCGCCCCCAGGCGGCCATCCGCAGCGAGAACGTCATCGCCTGGAGCACGTACCGTGGCAAGCTGGGCGGCAAGCTGCGGGTCGCCTTCATGTCCCAGGTCTCGCCGAACGGCGAGCGCGTCGTCACCACCATCAACGACCCGGGCCGGGGCCAGACCGACTTCCAGCGGAGGCAGGCGCCCGAGGACCTCTACTCGAACTACTACATCGCGAACTTCACCGACTACCGCTTCCTGCAGGTCTTCTACCCGACCCGCGGCATCCTCGCCTGGTACAGCAAGAAGGCAGGCGTGCTGCAGCCGCTGCCGGGCGCCGACGACCCCCGGTTCGTCCACACCAACGCGGTCTGGAGCCCGGACGGCAGCTACATCGTCTTCGCGCGCGCCGAGGCGAGGGACGCCTACCCGGGCGGCACCCAGCTCGCCGAGCGCGCCAACGACCCCCGGGAGACACAGATCCGCTACGACCTCTACCGCATCCCGTTCAACGACGGGCGCGGGGGAAGGGCCGAGCCGATCGCCGGGGCCTCCGCCAACGGGATGAGCAACAGCTTCCCGAAGGTCTCGCCGGACGGGCGCTTCATCGTCTTCGTGCAGGCGCGCAACGGGCAGCTGATGCGGCCCGACGGGCAGCTCTACATCGTGCCCGCAGGAGGCGGCGTCGCCCGGCGGATGCGCTGCAACACGCCGCTCATGAACTCGTGGCACAGCTTCTCGCCGAGCGGCCGCTGGCTGGTCTTCTCCTCGAAGAGCCGTTCCCCGTACACGCAGATGTTCCTGACCCACCTCGACGAGCAGGGGAACGACACGCCGGCCGTGATGATCGAGAACTCCACCGCGGCGAACCGCGCCGTGAACATCCCGGAGTTCGTCAACATCCCGCCGGACGGCCTGCAGAGGATCGACACCCCGGTGGTCGAGTACTACCGGCTCATCGACGACGCCTCGGACGCCATGAACCAGGGACGGCACAAGGACGCCATCCCGCTGTTCCAGCAGGCGCTGGCCACGGACCCCGACGACGCGACGGTCCACAACAGCTACGGGTCGGCCCTGGCGGCCACGGGGCGGCTGGCGGAGGCCACGGCCGAGTACCGCAGGGCGACCGCGCTGAGCCCGGACTACCCCGACGCGCACAACAACCTCGCCTCGGCCCTGGTGCAGCAGGGGAAGCCGGCCGCGGCGATCGGGGAGTTCGAGAGGGCGCTCTCGCTGAAGCCGGACTTCCCGGAGGCCCACGCAGGCCTGGGCGGCGTGCTCGCGCACGAAGGGCGGCTGGCCCAGGCCATCCCCCACCTGCAGAAGGCGGTGGAGCTGAGCCCGCAGAACGGCAGCCTGCGCACCAACCTGTGCCTCGCGCTCTCGCTGGCGGGGCGGCCGGCGGAGGCGATCCCGCACGCGGAGCAGGCGGTGGCGCTGTCGAAGGGGCAGAACCCGCTGGTGCTGGACCTGCTCGGCCGGCTGTACGCGCAGGCCGGGCGGCTGGGCGACGCCGTCGCCGCGACCCGCCGGGCCGTCGACGTGGCCACCCAGGCCAACGACCCCCGACTGGTCCGCGACCTGGAGGCGCGTCTGGCGTCGTACGAGACGGCCACGGCCGCCTCCGGCTCCGGCGGACGCTGACCGCGGGAGGATCCATGCGCACCGAGGCCGTGGTCGCGACGCTGGCGCTCGCCTGCCTCGCCGCCGCCGGTCCGGACGCGGGGCGCCCCGCGCCTGCCGCCCCCGTCTCCTACTACACGGTGCGGCCCGACGACCCCCTGGCCGTCGAGGTGACGCCCGCGCGCTTCGGCGCCCGCGGCGACGGGGTCGCCGACGACACGGCGGCGCTGCAGCAGGCGATCGACGCCGTCCAGGAGGCGAGCGGCGAGGGCGTCGTCCTCCTGCCACGGGGCCGGTACCGCCTGGCGGCCACGCTCTACGTGTGGCCCGGCATCCGCGTCATCGGCTACGGCGCGCGACGCCCCGCGCTGGTCCTCGGCGACCGCACGCCGGGCTACCAGGACCCGCAGAGCCCTCGCTACCTCGTCTTCTTCGCCGGCCGGCGTCCCAGGGACGGCAGCGCTCCCCCCGACGCGAACCCCGGCACCTTCTACTCCGCGCTCAGCAACGTCGATCTGGAGGTCGGCGCCGGCAACCCGGGCGCGGTCGGCGTGCGCGCTCGCTACGCCCAGCACTGCTTCACCTCGCACGTCGAGTTCCGGATCGGCTCGGGACTGGCCGGCGTCCGCGAGGGCGGCAACGTGGCCGAGGACGTCCGCTTCGTCGGCGGCGAGTACGGCATCTGGACCGGCACGCCCTCGCCCGGATGGCAGTACACGCTGGTCGACGCCCGCTTCGAGGGCCAGCGCCGGGCGGCGATCCGCGAGCAGGCGGCCGGCCTGACGCTCGTCCGCCCGCAGTTCCGCGACGTGCCCACCGCCATCGAGATCGAGGCGGGCCACCCGGACGACCTGTTCGTCAAGGATGCCCGCCTGGAGAACGTCTCGGGGCCCGCGGTGATCGTCAGCCTGGAGAGGAGCCCGCGCACCCAGGTCAACCTGGAGAACGTCGCCTGCCGCCGGGTGCCGACGTTCGTCCTCTTCCGGGAGAGCGGCAGGACGGTGGCTGCGCCCGGGGCGGCGTACGTGGTGAAGGCGTTCTCCCACGGGCTGCGCTATGAGGACCTCGGCGCCGCCGGGGAGACGAAGACGGTGTTCGCTGCCTCGGCCGTCGCCGCGCTGCCGCCGCCGGTCCCCTCCGACCTCCCCCCGCTTCCGCCGGCGGAGACCTGGGCGAACGCGCGGGCGCTCGGCGCCCGCGGCGACGGGACGACCGACGACACCGCCGCCCTGCGCCGCGCGATCGAGGGCCACCGCGCGGTGTACCTGCCGATGGGGCACTACGTCGTCACCGACACGCTGGTGCTGCGGCCGGACAGCGTGCTGGTCGGCCTCCACCCCGACGCCACCCAGCTGGTCGTGCCCGACCGGGCTCCGGCGTTCCAGGGAATCGGCCCGGCCAAGCCGCTGCTCGAGGCCCCGAAGGGCGGCGCGACCATCGTCATCGGCGTCGGCCTCTACACGAACGGCATCAACCCGCGGGCCGTCGCCGCCCGCTGGATGGCCGGCGAGCGCTCGATGATGAACGACGTCCGCTTCCTCGGCGGCCACGGCACGGCGGGGAGGGACGGCCGACGCGAGAACCCCTACAACAACGACCACTCCGCCGACCCCGACCTGAACCGGAGATGGGACAGCCAGTACCCCAGCCTGTGGGTCACGGACGGAGGGGGCGGGACCTTCTTCGACCTGTGGACGCCGAGCACCTTCGCCCAGGCCGGCCTGCTGATCTCGAACACGCGCACGAGCGGTCGCGTCTACCAGCTCTCGAGCGAGCACCACGTCCGCCACGAGGTGCAGCTGCGCGGTGTCTCGAACTGGGAGCTGCACGCGCTGCAGACCGAGGAGGAGCGCGGCGAGAGCGGCTTCGCCCTGCCCCTCGAGATCCGGGACTCGAGCCACGTCACGGTGTCGAACTTCCACGTGTACCGCGTCATCAGCAGCCGCCAGCCGTCCCCCTGGGCGGTGACGCTGTCGGGCTCGCAGGACATCCGCTTCCGCAACCTGCACTCGTACTCCAACAGCAAGGTCGCTTTCGACACCACCGTGTTCGACCGGGACCACGGGGTCGGGCTGCGCCAGCGGGAGCTCGCCTGGCTCGAGGTGTCGGGCCGCGGGGCGGCGGTCTAGACGGCGCCGTCCCGCATGCTGGAGACCGGAGCAACCGTGCAGCGGCTCGCGGGCGGGTTCGACGACATCTCGGGCGGCGCCGTTGCTGCCGACGGCGACTTCTACTTCGTCGACGCCCGCTGGCAGCGCATCCACCGCTGGTCGGTCGCCGAGCGCCGGCTGTCGACGGTGGCCGACGCGCCGCTCCAGCCGGTGAACCTCGCCTTCGACCAGGCCGGCAACCTGCTGGTCGTCTCGTACGCGGGCGACGGCACGGTCTATGCCCTGAAGCCGGGCGCCTCCGACGTCGAGCCGACCGTGCTGGCGCCGCAGGCGGCGGCGCGACGCCCGGGTCTCGCCGCGATCCTGCCGGTGGGCGACTGGCGGCTGCGCCGGACGCCGGACGGCGCGCTCCAGGCCCGCCCGCACCACTACCTCTCGCCGGACGGATCGTGCTACGTGTCGGCCACCCGGGGCTTCGTCGAGGGCGCCACCAGCTGGGGCGTCAAGGACGCCGACCTTCTGCGCGCCTTCGGCCTGCAGCGGGCGCGCCCCGGCGATCGCGTGTACCTGACCGGCGAGGCGGACGTGGCCACCTGGTCGGCGCAGGTGGGAGAGGACGGCAGCCTCTCGGACGCTCGGCTGTTCGTCGACCAGGGGGGCGAGGGCGTCGCCGCGGACGTGGACGGGAACGTCTACCTCGCGGCCGGCGAGGTCTACGTCTACGACCGCTCGGGGACGCTCCTCGAGACGATCCACCCGCCCGCCCGGCCCACGCAGGTGATCTTCGGCGGTCCGGACCGGCGGACGCTGTTCCTGCCGGCCCGCGACGCGCTGTATGCCGTGCGCACACGACGACCCGGGGGAGGGCAGCCATGAGATCGAGGGGTCTCGCGTTCGCGATCCTCGGCACGGCGGTGGGCCTGTCGATCGCCGGCGCGTTTCCAGCCGGTGCCCTGGCGGCCGGCGCCGACCTGTCTGGCGGCGCGTTCGTCGACCCCTACGTCGCCCGCCCGCGCGTGGTGGTGATGACCGACATCGCCAACGAGCCCGACGACCAGATGTCGCTGGTGCGGTTCCTGCTCTACTCGAACGGGTTCGACGTCGAGGGGCTGGTCGCCACCACCTCGACCTGGATGAAGAGCGCCGTCCGTCCCGACGTGATCCGCACGGTGCTCGACGCGTACGAGAAGGTCCAGCCGAACCTGCTGAAGCACGCGGCCGGGTTCCCGACCGCGGCGGCGCTGCGAGCGGTGGTGGTCGCGGGACAGCCCGCCTACGGCATGGCCGCGGTGGGCGAAGGGAAGTCGTCGCCCGGAGCCGAGCTGATCCTGCGGGCGGCGGAGGTGCCCGACCCGCGGCCGCTCTGGGTCCTGGCCTGGGGCGGCACCAACACCCTGGCCCAGGCCCTCAGCCAGGCACGGGCAGCGTACCCGCCCGCCCGGCTGGAGGCGATCGTGGCGAAGCTGCGGGTCTACGCCATCTCGGACCAGGACGACGCCGGCCCCTGGCTGCGCCGCGAGTTCCCGGCGCTGCGCTACCTCGCCTCGCCCTCCACCCAGGACGGCGAGGAGTACTACTTCGCCACCTGG
>Ga0335069_10005623_pt1 | contig 18379 bp, 14 predicted proteins | sample Lox_Sample_11_FD_206714 | JGI IMG/M metagenome (GOLD analysis project Ga0335069, IMG submission 206714) | Soil microbial communities from Loxahatchee National Wildlife Refuge, Florida, United States - Lox_Sample_1.1 | ecosystem: Environmental > Terrestrial > Soil > Wetlands | place: USA... | reverse complement strand
TAATCATAAGCGATTGTTCATGTGCATCGTGATAAAATTTTTATTTAATGTCGCGAATTTTTAATTGTGGAATCACTTCGCCGCTGTAATCGCTTTCATCCAACGAGAACGCAATATCGATTTTGCCGCCGGAAGGCACACGCGGTAACAATTCGCCAAGATTGAAACCGATGGCATCCAGTACGTGCGTGTTGCTGCGCACTTTGAAACGCAAATGATTTTTTCCCACGATGCGTGGCTGGCCGGCAACTTCTACGCTGTGCACGGCAAAAACCGGCCGCATGTTTTCCGGACCGAACGGCGCAAACTGACTGAGAATGCGTACAAACTTCGGCGTTAAATCTGCAAGCTGCACTTCCGCATCGATGCGAATTTCCGGTGTGCGCAGTTTATCGGTCAAGAGTTCGCGCGCCACTTCGTTGAATGCCTCGCGGAATTCATCCACTTTATCCAATTCCACAGTCAATCCTGCCGCATATTTGTGCCCGCCGAATTGAATCAGTTTATCCTCGCAGCGCTTCAATGCTTCGTGAATATTGAAACCCGAAATGCTGCGCGCCGATCCTTTTGCTTTTCCGTCCACCGTCGTCATCAGAATGGTCGGGAGGTAGTAGCGTTCCACCAATCGTGATGCGACGATACCGATGACGCCGGGGTGCCATTGCTCTTGATGCAGAACAATCGCGCTGTCATTGTCGCCGTTCAAATATTGTTCAACGATTTCTTGCGCTTTGGTAAATGTCTCTTCATCAATTTTTCGCCGCGTCAGATTTTCTTCTTCCATCACGCGGGCAAATTGCAGCGCGTGATCGTACGATGGTGCAGTTAATAATTCTACGGCGCGATTGGCACTGCCCAATCTGCCGACGGCATTGATGCGCGGGGCAAGCACGAAGACGACTTGCCCGGAAGAAATTTTATTGGAGTGAACGCCGGCAGTTTCGATCAGTGCGTGAATGCCGGGAAGCGGAATGGAATTGATCAGCTCCATTCCCAATTTAACGAGCGTCCTATTTTCTCCGACGAGCGGAACAATATCCGCTGTCGTGGCAAGGGTAACGTACTGTAAATAATTTAAAAGTAATTTTTGTGCTTCATCGCCGAGTTTGCTCTTGATCGGTTCTTTCGTACACAGCGCTTGAATCAATTTAAATGCAACGCCGCATCCGCACAGCGATTTAAATGGATATGCGCACGATGGTTTGAGTGCATCTAACAAAGCGACAGCATGCGGCAATTGATTACCCGGTTCGTGATGATCGCAGATGATGACGTCGATGCCTTGCGACCGCGCGTATTCCACTTGTTCCACAGCAGTAACACCGCAATCGACGGAGATGAGAAGTGAAACAGGGAGTTCGTGAACGCGGTCGATGCCGATGACGGAAAGTCCGTACCCATCATTGACACGATCAGGAATAAAGTAACGAACATTGGCGCCTGCATCGCGCAAGAACGACCAGAGCATGGCGGTACTGTCGGTTCCATCAACATCGTAATCGCCGTACACGACAATCGATTCATTGTTTGCAATGGCACGGATAATTCGTTCAACGGCAACATCCATTTGATCCATCAAAAATGGATCATGCAAATCTTCTAAACTCGGGCGGAAAAATGCACGCGCTTGTTCATACGAATCAATATTACGATTGACTAAGATGCGCGCAAGAATGGGAGAAATGTTTAATTGGTCGATGAGTTTTTGAATTGCTTCCGATTGTTCTGCGGAAGTTTCTGCTTCCGATCGAAATGTCCAGCGATATTCACGAATAGGTGACACAATGGCCTCAGTTCTTCTGTTGTATGAATCGTGAGGTGAAAAAACACGTTATCGTTGTTTGACCCAGAAGCATAAACGTTTCGTCGATAAGCCGAATTCTGTCTTTCCGCTTGCGCGGAGAGGCAGCCATTTCTCTAAGCGACCTACCCATCCCGTCTCTGCGTGTGCAGAATGGAGCGGGCAACTCTCTCGTCTGCGAGTCACAGAGTGAATCGCGGATTGACGGGACCTACGTGGTCTTGCACCAGACGGGGTTTCTCTTGTCCCGATATTATCGGGATCGCTTGCGCGACCATCGTCATTACTGACGATGCGGTGGTCTCTTACATCACCATTTCACCATTTTCTCAATTTTCCTGTGAAGGAAAAGAGGGATGTATGTTTTCTGTGATACTGTCCGTTCCGGCGGGATATTGCCCGCCGAACCCTCGCTTATCGCGAGGCGTCTCGCCCTTCGGTGTTCGGACTTTCCTCTCTCCACATATAGCGGAGAGCGGCTGCCTGACGAACCGTCTTCTGCTTCTGGACAAAGGGTCCAGGGTTTTTCACACACGGCATGCAGGCGGCAAGTGCTTGCATGCGATTTATAATTTCAACGGTGTTTTTGTATCGATGCCGAGATTTGCCAACTTGTCGGCTTCTTTATTCTGTTCTCTCGGTACGTGACTGATGGTGAATTGAAACGCGGCCGCTTGCAGCAAGTGATGAACCGTTTCAAATTCTTTTTTGATGCCGGCATCTTTTACTTTGTATGCGCCGTTCAATTGTTTCACCATCAACTCGCTATCGGAATGTACGATTAATTCGGTACAATCCAGCATGGCCGCTTTTTTTAAACACGTTTGCAGTGCGGTGTATTCTGCAATATTGTTTGTCGTTTTGCCAATGTAACCGTACAGTGACGCAAGGCGTTCGCCGCGCTCGTTCTTCAAGACGACGCCGACACCGCTTTCGCCCGGGTTACCGCGCGAGGCGCCGTCGGTGAAAGCATAGATTCTCATGCTTCGACAGTTTCTTTGGTCACGCTTTCAACAATCGAATCGGAAATCAGCACTCTGCCGCAGCGTTCGCAAACGAGCATAGAAGTATTCGTGCGAAGTTCCAGAATCTTTTGCGGCGGAACGCGATTGTAACAGCCGCCGCAAGAATTGCGTTTGAGCGGTACGATGGCTTTGCCATCTTTCGCATTGCGGATGCGTTCGTACATCTGTTGGTCTGCTTTGGTCAACCGGCTGGCAAGTTTATCGCGTTTGTGCTTCAGTTTCAGTTCTTCATCTTCATGTTCTTTGTTGACAGCAGCCAGTTCTTTTTTCTTTTGAACAAGTTCTTCTTGCATCGTTTCGATTTGGGGTGCAAGCGCTTCTGCATCCTGCTTAGCCGTTTCGGCTTTGCCTTCCAGCATTTCCATTTCTTTTTGCAGTTTGGTGATGCGTTCTTGCGCTTGATCGACTTCACGCGCCAACGCGTCGTACTGCTTATTGGTCTTTACTTGAAATTGCTGCGTTTTGTATTTTTCGATGCGTTCTTTCAGCGATAGAATTTCTGTATCGATTTGATCGCGCAGGGATAAGGATTTTTTAAGTGTTTCTTCTAAATCTTTTTTGAGGGCAAGCTTTAATTTGACATTCGCCGAGAGGTCTTCGACAACTTGCGGAAGATCGCCTTTCATATACTGTAAATCGTCAAGTCCAAGATCGACGATTTGTAAAGCATATAATGCACGTAATCGGTTTTCCAACGATAACTCCTTTACATCTATTATACTATATTCACGGGATTTGTTACTTGTTTTGTGATGCTGACTGAGAGCGACGAACCGGCAGTACGCGCGGCTTCCTGAATGCGCTCAGCAAGCGGTTTTATCACAACTTGTTCTGTTTCATAATGTCCGGCATCGACCAGCACGATTTGGTTTAACGCGGATTGAAATGTATGGTACCGCACATCGGCGGTGATAAAAACTTGTGCGCCTGAATGAATTGCATCTTGAAGCAACTCGTTGCCTGCGCCGCCGCAAACGGCAACGCGTTGAATTTTTTTCGACGTCGTGCCGCTGTATTTTACAGCTTTGAGATTCAATCTGCGTTTCAGATGGCTGAGAAATTGCGGAAGCGATTGCGGCTTCGATATTTCGCCAACGGCGCCCATGCCGAAATTCGGATTCGAATTTGACAACGGATACACGTCGTACGCAACTTCTTCATACGGATGAACTTCTTTCATGGCATGGACGATCGCATCGACGCGTGCGCGCGGCGCAAGCATTTCTAAACGAACCTCCTCCGTCAATTCTCCCTGTCCAGCTTTTCCAAGAAATGGCTTTGATGATTCTGATCCGCGAAAACTTCCTTTGCCGGTCATTGCAAATGAACATTCATCATATTCGCCGATCATTCCAGCGCCGGCGTTTGCCATCGATTTTCGTACGCGCTCCACATGTCCCTCGGGAACAAAGACAACAATTTTTGCAAGCGTCTCTCGCAGCGGACTGAGAAATCGAACGTTATGCAATCCCAATACTTGCGCTAAGGAAAAACTGACGCCGCCGTTGGCTGAATCCAAATTTGTATGGGAAGAATAAACTGCGATGTGATGTTCTGCAAGAGTAAGAATGAGTTTGCCGACAGGATGTTGCGTGGTGATGGTTGCCGGCGGACGAAATAACAAGGGGTGATGTGAGACGATAAGTTCGACTTTCTTTGCTATTGCCTCTTCGATCACGGATTCTGTAACATCAAGCGCAACGAGAACTCGTGTAACCGGTTGTTGCGGGTCGCCGACTTGAAGTCCCACATTATCTTTTTCCCATGCCGCCCACTTCGGAGCCCAGGTTTCTATTGTTGTGATGATATCGGCAATTTGCATATAAAATAAAAAAAGTGTCCCGCTTTTTGGGGCGGGACACTTTCAAAAAACTCTTTGATCTTGTCGAGTGCAACGTTTCCGGAACATCAATTTTTTATTGGCAATCATTACTTCCAAAGTTACAACTCGTACACTTCTTATTTAACCATGAACACTCTTAGTATAGCGAAAAATGGATCGACATGCAAGGCACAGATTATGACGATTTTTTCATTAAGTCGGGAACAAGCGGGTGCGGTGCTTCATGCATGTCGGGCCGCTCAAAATTCAAATCGCGCAGTTGTTTAATTTCCTTGTCGATTTCACCGAAGTGGCGATTAAATTCCTCCAGCAATTCTACTTCGGGCGATGTGGTGAATTGCCGCTTTAATAAATCTAAACTAATTTTGATCGCTGCAAGCGGATTGTTGAATTCATGGCAAACGGTTACAACTAATTCTCGAATCGCGCGTGCTTGATTTTCTGCCAAGAGTAATCGTTTGTCGATGGCTTGTTTTTGAACACGCAATTGCACCCGCCCAAGAATGCTGACGATCGTTTTGGGAAGTTGAGCATGAAATAAATCGCCCTTAAACAAAACATCCTCCACGCCGAGTTTCATGGCTTCCACCGTTGCGCGGAAATTTTTCGTATCGGTTAAAAGAACGAGGGGCTTTTGAATGTTGGATTGATTCAATTGGAGGCAAAATTCCCAACTTTCAACATCGGAAGATTGAAAATCGTCTAAAATGATGTCGATATTCGGATTGGATGAAAGCTCGATCAATGCTTGGTCGGCAGATTTTTCCCACTTCACTTCGAAGGAATGTTCTGAATTTGATGTAAGCGCTTGTTGAACTAATTGAGCAGACTCATCATCTTCATCGATAAGTAAAACGACAATCGGTTTTTTATTTTTGCCTTGTTCCATGTAATATAGTACAATTCATTTCGTTGACTGTCAAATTTATTAGAGCGTGAACAGCACAAGCAGCAACGCTTTGCCTTTGAGCGCATAATGGGCTATATTTTAGCAGTTTTAAAAATAAGTGAAATATTCTGGAGTGCAAGGTGGATAAATTTATCATCAAGGGCGGAAGGCCGCTAAGCGGAACGGTTCGTATCAGCGGCGCAAAAAATGCTTCGCTTGCGTTGATGCCGGCAACGCTGCTTGCAGGCGGCATCTATCATGTGCACAACACTCCGGATTTGAGGGATGTAACGACGATGAGCCGGTTGCTGGAAACGATGGGATTGAACACGTCGCTTGTCGAACAAACGCTGACGATCGATTCGTCGTCTGTCACAAGTTATGAAGCGCCGTACGAACATGTCAAAAAAATGCGCGCCTCGATTTATGTGCTTGGGCCGTTGTTGACACGTTTCGGTCGAGCAAAAGTTTCTCTTCCCGGCGGCTGTGCGTGGGGGCCGCGCCCGGTGAATTTGCATATCGACAGCATGAAAAAACTCGGCGCCGAAATCGAATTGGAAGCGGGTTATATTTTGGCGAAAGCCAAACGGTTGCACGGCTCGCGAATTTTGTTCGATGTTTCCAGCGTCGGCGCTACCGGCAATGTGTTGATGGCGGCAGTACTGGCGAAGGGAACCACGCTCATCGAAAACGCAGCGCAAGAACCGGAGATCGTTCAGCTTTCCGAATTGTTGGTGAAGATGGGGGCGAAAATTCATGGCGTCGGAAGGGGACGCTTGGAAATTGAAGGCGTCGATGAATTGCATCCCGCAGATATATCGACGATACCAGACCGCATCGAAGCCGGAACATTTCTAATTGCTGCCACGATCGCGGGAAAGAAAAAATCCAAACTTCGCATTGAACATTGCGAACCATGCCATATCGGCGCGCTTCTGGTAAAATTAGAAGATGTCGGCGCAAAAATTTCGACCGGCAACAATTGGATTGAATTGACACCGCCGGAAAAAATTCTGCCGGTCAATGTCACGACGGCGATCTATCCGGGATTTCCGACCGATATGCAGGCGCAGTGGATTTCGTTGATGGCGCTTGCCAACGGCACGAGCGTGGTTACCGATACGGTGTACTTCGACCGCTTTACGCATGTGCCGGAGTTGATGCGCCTTGGCGCCAACATTACGATGAAAGAAAACATTGCCACGATTGTCGGTGTGAAAAAACTTGTCGGCGCAAAAGTGATGTCCACCGATTTACGTGCCAGCGCATCGCTGATCCTTGCCGGACTTGTTGCCGAAGGAACAACGGAAGTCCTGCGCGTATATCACATCGACCGCGGGTACGAATCCGTGGAGAAAAAATTTCAAGCGCTCGGCGCCGAGATTCGCCGCGAAGCGGGCGAAGAATTTTGAAAAATCGAATTTCTAAAGAACCAAACATATCGATGATGAACTTGATTTGTACGCGCGCATTTTATTTTTCGGTCGTTGTCCTTGTTCTTCTTTCAATAATCCTCACACGCATTCCGTTGTTCAATTATCTCGGATTCGAATTTTCATTTGTCATCGCTTTATCAGCCGGATATATTTCCGGGCTATTGATGCTCGCATTATGGCGCCGGCAATCGATACAGAAAAAAAACGATGTGTGGCGATTTATTCTTCATACCTCGATTGCGGTATTGGCGTTGCTCCTGTTTCCGGTTTTGATTATTGCTGCGAATGCCCTCATCGTAAAAAATTGTTCCTTTGGGGATGGAATATTGTTTTATGCATTGTTGGCAATACCGACAGTTTTATTCTCAGAATCATTGGCAGCGTTAGTCGCCGTTGCTCTTGAACGGTGGAAGAAATCGGGATTCACCTTTTTGTACCTTTTAATATTGCTGCATATTCCATTCGTCGTCTATAGTTCTCCGCAAAATTTTGTGTACAACCCTATCGCCGGATTTTTTCCGGGGTTCAGTTATGACGAAACCATGCATCTCAGCCGGACATTATGGTTGTATCGTGCAACCACGCTTATGGCGGCACTCGCGTTCTTTTCCATCAGTGTCTGGATCTGGAGCACGAAAAAAAATCGAAAAGTTTCCGAACTTCAACAAAATACTATTGCTGAATCGATATTGATAGCGTTGATCGTTCCGTTTCTGGTCATGATGTTTGTGTTCAGCGATCGACTTGGATTTTCTTCATCCGAATCATCGATCGAACAAAAACTTGGCGGCTTTCATCGCACGCCGCATGTCGATATCATTTATCCATCCAATATATACAAAGCAGATGCTGTTGAACGATTGGCAGAATTGCATGAATTTTATTACCAGCAGTTGTGTGCGCAGATGCATGTAGCGCCGTCGTGGCGGCTGACATCGTTTATTTACGAATCGCCGGCGCAAAAAGGAAAACTGATGGGTACGGTGCAAACGGATATCACCAAACCTTGGCTTCATCAAATTCATATTAATGCGGCAGATGTTCGTGTCGGATTGAAACACGAAATGACGCACGCACTTGCAGCGGAATGGAACACATCGCTTTTGCACGTCCCGATGAACTCGAATCTGGTCGAGGGAATTGCCGTTGCCTTAGGCGATGATGTATGGTTCGGCGAACCGCTGGATCATGCTGTTGCGTTGATTCAGGCATCGGGTATTCACATTTCACCCGAAAGTATGTTTTCCAACACAGGATTTTTTCAATCGTATTCCGGCGTGAGCTATGCTATTGCGGGATCGTTCTGCAAATATCTCGTCGATACGTACGGCATCGATACATTTGCCAAAGTGTATGCGGGTGGAAATGTTTCCAAAATATATCAACACGATATTTCATTGCTCGTGGCTGAGTGGCAGAAGAAAATTCAGCAGCAAACGCTGACAAAAAACGACAGCGTTAAAGCTGCATTTTATTTCAAACGTTCTTCGATTTTCCAAAAAGATTGTGCCCGCGTCATTGCCAATCAAAACGATGAAACGAAATCGTTGCTGGCGCAGCATGAATATCAAAAAGCACTTGCCTCGGCTGAACGGTCGCTTCGACTTTCCAAAACTGCGGAAGCAATTTTCCAAAAATCGTCGGCGCTGTGTGAACTCCAACAATATTCGGAGACAGCCGCATTTTGCCGCGAGCAGCTTTCCGATTCATCCATTTCGCCGATGTTGCTTCCGTTGCACATGCGATTGGGTGATGCGTACTGGGCGCTGGATTCTACAGCGAAAGCAAAATCGGAATATCAGTATGTTGCTTCTCTTGGTTTTGGCCAATGGTATGTCGAAGTATCTTCGGTGCGTTTGGAAGCACTCTCATCAGACGAAGAACATGCGCTGCGAACGGTGATGCTTCTTACGATGGAGGATACCGCACGCATCAATCGTCTTTCGCGATTGCATGCTCCGCTGGCCCGTTATTTCTTAGCGCAAGAATATTTCAAACAGCGGCGTTATGCTGAGGCCGGAAAGTTATTAGAATCATTTTCATGGACTGCCCATCCCGCACTCGAATATTTCCGGCTTCAATTGTTAGGAAAAACATATTTTGATATACAAGAATTGAAGCAAGCGCAGCGGACATTTTCCGCGGCGAAAACTGTCGCTCCGACCGAACCCTTCCGCATCGAAACGAACGAATGGTTCGAGCGGAGTGCATTTTCACAGCGCTAACCGACGACAGCAGATTTTACGAAAGATCTGTCACCAACCTTTTTCCGAACCAAAGGTCTAATACTATGACTGATGAACAACAACATTCGGAATCAAGAATGCCTGCAGACACTGAATTGATTGTGCAAGCCCAGCGGGGCAACATGAATGCGTTTGAAGAATTGGTGCAGCGTTATGACAAACGTGTATTCACCATCGCTGCGGGTTATGTGCGCAGTGCGGATGATGCGAAAGATATTTATCAGGAAGTGTTTCTGCGCGTGTATAAGGGATTGTCGAAATTTGAATTGCGCAGCGAATTTTCCACATGGCTCTATCGCATAACCACGAATGTTTGTTTAAGCCATCGCTCGAACGGAAAACGCCTTGCGCATACATCCCTTGATGAGCTTTCTCAAGATGAAGAGGGACAGCCGTACGCATTGAAAGATTCGATTGCCGGCGATGAATTGACAGACCGGCACACACACAACGAAGAAATTTCAGAACGTGTGCAGCAAGCGATGAACAAACTTTCGCCCAAGCAACGCATGGTTTTTACGCTGAAACATTATGAAGGATATAAGCTGAAAGAAATTGCCGCGATGCTGAACTGTACGGAAGGCACGGTCAAAAAATATTTATTTGAAGCGACTGCGCGTATGCGCGGACAACTAAAAGATTTGGTATGAGGGGAAGGAATGAAACGAATATGAAACATCAACGCTATAAAGAATGGCTCCAGCTTTCGCTGTATCAAGAACTTAACGAGCATGAACGATCGCTCTTGAACGATCATCTTGACGGCTGCCCGGAATGCCGCGAAGAATTGAATCGCCTACAAAAATTCCATGCGATCGTGGAACAGTACGAACCTCAAATGATTTCGGAACATGAATTGGCAAATGCCCGGCGTTCGTTTCGCATTCGGCTTCATGAATTTATCGAACATCCTTCGTGGATTCGGAAAGTGTTTGCGGGAATAAAAAAAATATTTCCAGTTCCGGTTCGTTTCGCGCTCGGCAGTGTTGCGATTCTTGCAGCCAGCATGGTTGCGGGATATGTCATGTTCAGATCGCCGGCAGAGAAAACATTTTCCATTCAACCGGCATCGATGGTGCAGGCATCATATTCCTCCGGTGAAATTCAAATCGCAAATGTAAAATTCGATGAACGCGACGAACAATCCGGCAATGTCGATTTCACCTTCGATGCCATTTCGCCGATGCATGTGCATGGCAACATCAATGATGAGCATGTGCAAAAAATATTAGCGCGTGCATTGCTGAACGAACAAAATCCCGGCATGCGGCTGCGGACCGTCGATATGATCGGGAGCCGGACAGAACAAAAGCCGAATCTGATGAATGCGGAAGTCAAAGCCGCGCTCATTGCCATTTTGAAGCATGATCCGAATCCCGGCGTGCGCAAACAAGCGTTGGAAGTGCTGAGCAACTATTTGCCGGATACTGCGGTGACGCGTGCATTTTTATATGTGCTGGCGAATGAAAAAAATACCGGATTAGTCATTAACGCTATCAATTTATTAGATGTTTCGAAATTTGAACACTATCCGATCAGTAATGAACTTCAACAATTTTTGCAGCACAAAGTTCAGTCGGAAGGAAATCAATATGTAAAAATAAAAGCAACGGCAGCGTTGCAGGAGATGCAGCAATGAAACATGTGATTCGAATTTTTACCCTTATCTTTTTCAGCGGATGTGTCATTGGCCTTTTGGCGCAGACCAATCGCTCTAAATCGTTTAGTGTCGGTAAAGGCGGAACGCTGGAAATTTCTACCAGCGTCGGCGATCTTCACATCAAACCATGGGACAAGAACGAAGTTGCTGTTTCCGTGGAAGGATTGGAAGACGAAGAATTGGACCGCGTGAAAATGACGCAAACAGGCAATACGATTCGCGTTACGTATCGTTCACGCTGGAATAATCAATGGGGAGAGAATGTGGTATTCGACGCGTATGTGCCGCAGCAATTTATATTGGACCTCAGCACGTCTGGTGGCAATGTGATTGTGAGCGGAACGTTCAATGGCAAAATTGACGGATCGACCTCGGGCGGTGATATTAAACTTGGCGATGTTTCTGGCGGCCCTGTGGAGGTAACCACGTCTGGCGGAAATATTACTACGGGCGCTATTCAAGGAGATGGTACGTTGAAAACTTCCGGCGGCGATATTGAAGTCGGAAAAGTGAGCGGACAATTATCTGTGTATACATCGGGAGGCAATATTCGTGTTACGACCGTACAAAAATCATTAAATGCAAAAACTGCGGGCGGCGATATTGAGATCGGCGATGTGGGCGGCGAAGCGGCGGTGTCCACGTCCGGCGGAAATGTGATTGTCGGAAAAGTGAGCGGCAACGCAACGCTCGGTACCGCAGGCGGCGATATTGAATTAAGAGGCGCTAGTGGAAAAGTTAAAGCCCATACTTCCGGCGGCGATGTGCATTTGGAAGACATTACGGGTTCGGTTGATGCGAGAACTTCCGGCGGAGAAGTGAGCGCAGAATTGATTCCTTCGGGTAAAGGCGGCAGCCAGCTTTCCAGTTCCGGCGGCAACATTCGATTGTATATTTCGCCGAATGTCAAAGCGACCATTGATGCAACGATCCGGTTAAATGGATGGGGATTTCATAAAAGCCAGTACGTGGTGCGCTCAGAATTTCCAAAAGATTCGTATGAAACGGATACGGATGACGGAGAAATTCATGCTGTCTATAAATTGAACGGCGGCGGCGAATTGATCGAACTCAACACCGTCAACTCCGATATTGAAATTCATAAATTGACGCACTAGCATTTTCTTTTTCTCGTCCGTAAGCCGCCATCTTTGATGACGGCTTTTTTTTTGCTATCATTTGTAAAGAATATGCGTGGAAATAAACTCTGGAAATATCTTGACATCATTGCAGGAACGTTGATCGTTCTTTTTTTGAAGATCGTTCTCCGGCGCAAATCAGCGGCGCCGCCCGAGCATCTCCAAAAAATTCTTGTTATCAAACTTGCGGCATTGGGCGATACGATATTGCTGATACCGTCTCTTCGTGCGCTTCGAGAAAAACATCCTTCGTCCACGATCTGGATGATCGGTACCAGTATAAATGAAGAACTTATAAGTATGTTTCCGCAATATGTAAATCGATTTATTTCGTTCAAGATCGGGGAAACACTCCGCAATCCTTTTTATTTTTTCCAATTTATTCGGAAATTGCGCAAGCAGCAGTTTGATGTCGTCATCGATTTTGAACAGTGGTCGTTTATTACCGCGATCATCAGTTCACTTGCCGGAACATGTTGTACAATCGGGTTCAAGATCCCCGGGAAATGGCGCCACATTTTGTACCACCAAGCATTGATGCGGCAACCGGAAAAACATGAAGCAGAGAGTATGGCTTGCCTGTTATCTCCGTTGGGTATCGAATCTGTTTCGACGCAACTTGAATTGCCGGTTCATGATGCCACGGTAGAAATTGTGAAACGAATTCTTCTTCAAACCGGATGGACAGAACGCCAGCAGCTTGTCGTGGTACATCCCGGTTGTGGCGCGCATGGATTTCCACGCGAGTGGCCGTTGGAGTCGTATCGCTCGTTGTGCTCGCGGTTACAAAGAGAATTTCATCCGTTTTTTGTTTTTACAGGCAGTGCTTCGGAAGAGCGATTAACGACCTCGCTTGTGCAATCATTTTCACAACAAAGTATGGTATGGAATGAACCCGGCCTTGAAAAACTCATCGCATTGTTAAGCTTGGCACATCTAGTTGTGTCCGGAAACAACGGCGTTATGCATCTTGCCGCTGCATTACATAAACCGCAGATTGCATTGCACGGCCCGACAAATCCCCGGAAGTGGGGACCGTTAAATTCTCGTGCGATGATCATCCAATCGTCTTGTCCGGAGTGTCCTTGCCTCGATCTTGGGTTCGAGTACCATCGCATCGATGGATTTTGCATGGAACAAATTTCTGTCGAAGAGGTTTTTCAGGCGGCGAAAAATAATCTGGAATAATTGACGCTCGCGTTGTAAAGTACTCGTTGCACGCATTTCTTGCCTCCATAACTTAACAGAACCATAACGGATGTGTTACAGTGCGATAACACATTCGTTCTATCTTGTGTCAGTTTTTACCGTACGAGGATCGCCGGCATAGAGCGTTGCACCGGTACGGAATGGCTAACGAACAAGATCGTTGTACAACTATACACGTCCAAGATTTTCCCAACGCGGTCTTGTATCATTATGTCGACCTAAGTCATCAACAATAAATAGAGGTAGAGAATGATTTATATTTTGCATCATCACCATGACCGCGTTCGCGCACTAGAACTCGTTGCTCATCTGGAAGAATCGGGATTCCCGGCGTTTGTGCCGCCGGTGGAATCGCTTCACCAATTACCGGACAATATAAACACGGTGGACGCGGTGATGGTAGTTGTGTCGCCATCCTTATTGCAGGATGGAGGTTCAGCGCTTGAAAAAATTCAACACGTCAAAGAAATCGGCAAACCGATTCTGCCGCTGCTGGACGGCATTACTCGCAACGCCGTTCAAACGGAATATAAAGAATGGAACAGCATTTTAGGAAACATCGCCACGGCACAAATTACGAGCGAAGGCATCGGTGCATTGATGCCGAAACTGATTCAGGCGCTGCGCGTGCTGGGCGTCGCGCGTCAAGCATCCATGGAAGCAGCCGCAGCGGCGCCGGGAAAGAGTCGAAAGAAATTTAATATTGGACGATGGGCAATCATCGGTCTTGCGGCTGTTGTGTTCGGCGCTGCGGGATATTTGTATTCGACGTTGCACACAGGGCCGACGGACATCACGCTTCGAGTCCATGGTTCGAATACCATTGGAAAATCGTTAATGCCGAAATTAGTTACCGCGTACATTCAAAAAAAACAAGGCAATGTCGTTCGCGTTGATACGGTGAAAGGCGAAGAAGAAAAAGAAATTGTTTTTACACAGCCGAACTCGAAACAACGCTATGCTATCGAAGTCTTTTCGCATGGATCCGGCACGGGGTTCACCGATATCATTGACGGCGGTTGCAATATTGCGATGTCGTCGCGTCCGGCAAAAAGCACGGAAGCGCAAACCTTCAAAGAAAAAGGGCTCGGACTGTTAACAACGGCTGCGTGCGAGCACATTATTGCTCTCGATGGAATCGCCGTTATCGTTCACAGCGCGAATGTCCTTCGCAGTTTAACCATCAAGCAGCTTGCCGATATTTTTTCCGGAAAAATTACGCGCTGGTCTGAACTCGGCGGGCGCGATATGGAAATTCATATTTATGCGCGTGATGAAAAATCTGGGACATTTGAAATGATGCAAGGATTAGTCTTGAAACGGTACGGCTATGCCAACGTAGCTGCAACCGCGAAGCGATTCGAAGACAGCGATCTTCTTTCCGATGCGGTGTCGAAAGATTTGGACGGCATCGGCTTCATCGGATTGCCGTACATCAATAATGCCAAAGCAGTTTCCATTGCTGACGGCGATGCATCGCCGATTTATCCGAATGTGTTGACGGTTTCACGCGAAGATTATCCGTTGGCGCGGCGCTTGTTTTTATATACGAACGAAAATCCGCAAAACTCCGAGACGCGCGAATTCATTCAATTTATTTTTTCCGACGAAGGACAAAAAATTATCCGCGCAGATAAATTTATCGATTTGATGCCGACGGTGGAAAATAATCCGTACTGCGATCCGAATGCATCGGCAACATATTTACAGGCAACGCAAAGCGCAAAACGATTGTCGGTCACGTTTCGTTTTATGCCGTCGGGAAATTCGTTGGATAATAAAGCGGTGAGCGATCTGGAGCGCATTGTCAATTTTGTCCGCCAGAACGGCGACCCGCAAATATTATTGCTAGGATTTTCCGATAACGATGGAACGCCGGCGGCGAATCAGGCGCTTTCGCTTTCAAGGTCGCAAGCGGTTGCCGCAGAATTGCATATGTACGGTGTGAATGTCGCGCCGGCGCATGTGTACGGCTTCGGTTCTGAGCTTCCCGTCTCGACGAACGACACGCCGGAAGGAAAACAAAAAAATCGCCGCGTCGAAGTGTGGTTAAAATGATCCTGCGCGATTAATGTGCTTGAGCGGTCTGCGTGCCGGAAGAACGTTGATGAGGAATTTCCGCTTGGGTTGCCATTTGCTGTTGAGCAAGGGAAGAATGTCCTTGCTCCAGCATGGCGCGCAATTCGTGGTATCGCTCGTTTAACGGATCGAACATCAGTGCTTCATCCAAAATTTGTAATGCGGCACGATGTCGTTTTTCTGCATGCAGGTGCGCAATGGCAGAAAGAAAATGCGATGCTTTATAATTGTGCCGTGCACTTGCCTGTACTGCTTCGTACAGTCCGAACAATGTTTCGTTCAACGGGTCAGCGGCAAGCAGGGAAAACAACAATTCGAATGCGCCGCAATAATTTTGCTGCCGGATATATGCAAGCACGGTTTGCCGGATGTCGTGCATATTCTGCAGTACCTGTGTTTGTTCGCCAAGAACCGTCTGTGGCTCTGCGCTTTGCTTTGCTGATGCAGTGGGATCTTTGGTGTGTGCAGATTTTTCCTGTATCGGCTCAAATTTTCGTTCAGCATCACGTAATGCCATGGCGCACAATTGTTGAATGACCAAGACATCGCGCTGGAACAATGCTTTCATTTCTTCGTTGTTTTCTGTTGTGGATAACCGGTGCTCCATCAACGAACGAAACCGATTGTCTAATGCCATTAAAAATATTTCTTTCGGGTTTCGCGCCCGTTCGGTCGATGCAAGCGATGCGGCTTCCGGCCACATCTGGGCATCCGTTAGCTTGCGAATGCTCCCGATCACCTGCGAAACACGATTTTTTGGTTCAAGACTCATCATTATCCTCCACGGAAGCAATAGTATGCTTTCCGCTTCAGTATAGGAATTTGCAGAACCATCGGCAAGCATGAGAACGTTATCATTGAGTTAAGCAATTATGAAGAAGATTCCTGTGATAAAAAAAATATCTCGATATCGTTATCACATTTCGTTCTTCCTTTTTATATATTACGATGAATCGAACATGAAAAGAGACGACCTATGGCAGTAAAAATATTAGTAGTGGATGATGAAGCGGATATCGTCCGTATGTTGAAATATAATCTGGAAAAAGAAGGGTACGAAGTTGCTACTGCGAACAACGGCAGGGCTGCGATTGAAAAAGCGCGTGCGCGCCCGGATTTAATCGTGCTCGATGTGATGATGCCACAGATGGACGGTTGGGAAGTGATCCGTCAATTGAAGCGTACACAGGAGACGGCAACGATTCCCGTGTTATTCTTGACGGCAAAAGGAACGGAGATCGATGAAGTGCTCGGCTTGGAACTTGGCGCCGACGATTATATCGTCAAACCGATCAGCCCGAGAAAATTGATTGCACGCATCAAAACCGCGCTGCGGAAAAAAAATATTTCCTCCGATGCATCCGAACAGGAAGCCATTCTTCATATTCAGAATATCGTCATCAATCTTCCCAATTATTCTGTGAAGATCGATAAAGAAGAAGTGTTTTTGCCGAAAAAAGAATTTGAAGTGCTCGCGTACCTTGCGCAGCATCGCGGGCGTGTTGTGACGCGCGAGTCGTTATTGAATCGCATCTGGGGAGACGGCGTGATTGTTGTCGATCGTACGATCGATGTACACGTGCGTAAAATTCGAGAAAAGCTCGGCAAGTACGCCGACCTTATCGAAACGGTCAAAGGCGTCGGATATCGTTTTAAGGATGATGAATGAATCACCTGCGCACACGCCTTCTGCTCACATACATCGGCGTCACCATCTTGGTGCTTGCCGGACTCGGTACGCTCGCCACATTGGAATTGGATTCCTATTTTCGTCAATGGCTTACGCATGATCTTGGTACACGAGCAGACTTGATTCTTGCGTCACTCAAACATTCACAGGCAGATCATTCAGAACTTATATCGCTTGCCGGTTCCGCCGGCGTGCGTGTGACCTTCGTGGATTCTTCGGGCGTTGTCGTGAACGATTCGGAAATTCCCGACGATAAACTATCGTCCATCGAAAATCATCGTATGCGCCCAGAAATTCAACAGGCGTTTCGGCAGGGATCGGGTATCGACACACGCCGCAGTGCAACCATCGGTGTAGATTATCTCTATCTCGCAAAGCGCATTACAGATTCAGTAGCCGTCGCAGGCAGACGAGTGGAAATCATTCGTGTCAGCATTCCGTTGACGGAATTGAAATCGATGACAGATGAGATTCGATCAAAAATATTTTATGCCGGCAGTTTGGTGCTGCTGTTGGTCGTCGGCGTGAGTATGATCGTTTCGTACCGCATCTCGCGCCCGATGGTGAAGATTGCCGAGAGTGCAGAAAAAATTCGCGCCGGCGATTTGGATACACGGATCGAAATTCGTTCGAAGGATGAGATCGGACAGGTTGCGCACGCGGTGAACGAAATGGTCGATCAGTTAAAACAAGATATTGCGAAGCTAAAAAAGTTAGAGCAAGTACGCAGCCAATTTCTCGGCAACGTTTCGCACGAACTGCGCACGCCGATTTTTGCCTTGCAGGGGTTTTTAGAAACACTTTTAGACGGCGCCATCGACGACCCGAATGTCAATCGGGACTTTTTGGAAAAAGCGCATGCCCATGCAATGCGGTTGAATACACTGCTCAACGACCTCATCGAAATTTCCAGCATCGAATCCGGCGAGATGAAAATGAGCTTCCGTTATTTTAATGTCAAGGAATTTCTTGCAAGCGCTGTGGAAGATTTCCAGCAGGTTGCAGCATCGCAGTCGGTCGCGTTGACGCTTGCGGAAAATATCGACCCCGCGCTCCAGGTATTAGGAGATAGAAACCGATTAATGCAGGTGATGTCTAACCTCATCAACAATGCCATCAAGTACAACACTGAAGGCGGGAGCGTGATCGTATCGGTGCGGGATGAAAAAAATATTGTGTGGATCGATGTTGCCGATACCGGCTACGGCATCGAAGAAGAACATCTCACCAGAATTTTCGAGCGCTTCTATCGCGTGGATAAAGAACGCTCTCGCGAAGCCGGCGGCACGGGGCTTGGGCTTGCGATTGTAAAACACATTGTGGAAGCACACGGCGGTCAGGTAAAAGTAACGAGCACGCCAG
>Ga0335069_10005622_pt1 | contig 18379 bp, 17 predicted proteins | sample Lox_Sample_11_FD_206714 | JGI IMG/M metagenome (GOLD analysis project Ga0335069, IMG submission 206714) | Soil microbial communities from Loxahatchee National Wildlife Refuge, Florida, United States - Lox_Sample_1.1 | ecosystem: Environmental > Terrestrial > Soil > Wetlands | place: USA... | reverse complement strand
TGGCTGCGCCAAACTGTCCACCCTCGCCCCGTTCGCCGTCGCGCCAGATGACGTGGAGGTCTTCAAGGCTTGCCGAACCGTTGCCGATGTTGAGCTGGGCGCGTGCCAGTGCGAGGCTGGAACCGCCGTTGCCCGGCTCGGAGTAGGTGAGGTAGACGTTGTGGTCCTGGGCATAGTGCGGTGAGAGGTAGACGCCCAGCATGCCGCCCTGCCCTTCCCAGAGAACGGGGGGGACATTGGCGACGGGGGTTTTTGCTCCCTGCGGAGTGACCAGGACCAGACCGCCGACCTTTTCGGTGATGAGCATCCGCCCGTCGGGCAGGAAAGCGATTCTCCAGGGCAAACGGAGCGTGGTGATTTCGGTGATGTTGAAGGGCAGGTTCGGCTCAGGCTGCTGTTCGCCGGCATTGATCTGCGCCGATGCGGTGCTGGATACGATAGCGAAGGCCAGTCCCGCGATTGCCAGGTGCTTCATTGTGTTGTTTTCCTCGAAGGAGAGTGCGATCCAAGCTTGCGACGCCGGAGAACGGCTCATTTCTTCAAGAGTATCGTGGCGCGCTGGGAAGACGGGATGCAGGCGGCGAGCGGAGAACTGGACCCCGGCGGATACGGCACTGAGATGAACTTAACCGGGTGGTAAAGGAAGAGTCGGGGACTCCTTCAGCATTCCCCCGAGCAGCGCTCCTGCAAGGGTGCTTTTCACGATTGCTCCCGCGAACCATCCCCACATGAGCGCCGGCGCGATCGGCGAGTGAATATAGGTTCCAATGCCGACGGCCACCCCCAGAAGCAGTCCCATCAGCAGGCCGAAGAGCAGACCTACGCGTAGCCCCTTGGGCCTGATCTGCAGTGCGTAGATCACGACAAACAGGGCCGCCAACCCGAAACGGACCGCGTGAATCAGCGGCACGTTCATCTCCCGCATCGGCCGCCACAGCGTGGGGTTCTGGGCATAAAGCGGTGCAAGGAAGAAATCGTGCAGCACGAGGTCGGCAGCAACCCATACCACCACAATCGCAAGCAGGCAAAGCAAACCACGCTTGAGCATACGCGTATCCTCCAGATGAAGATATTGACAAGCATCATGTCAGAATGACATTATTCTTGTCAATATGGCGCGAGAACTCTATGAATTGATATGGAATACCAGGCCCTTGTTGCAACGCATAGAACATGCTGTTCAACGCGGCCTCGACGGGACCGGGCTAACAGTGCGCATGCGCGCCGTGATGGAAATACTTGGCAGAGACGGAGCGCAGACTGTGCCGGCGCTGGCTCGCGCTCTCGAGATTCAGCGACAGTATGTCCAGATCATGGTGGACGAGACGACTGCTGCGGGGATGACGGAACGACGACGGAATGCGGCCCACGCTCGATCGCCTCTTATTGCGCTTACAGGACATGGCGCACGCGTTATCAGGCGCGTCCGAGACGAAGAAGAATCCCGACTCAGGACCCTGACCAAGAAGCTAAAGGCAGACGAAGTCGCTATCGCGCTCCGCGTACAGAGGCAGCTTTTAGAGGCCTTTTCGGATCTGGGAGGGCCGAGTGAATGAGATGGGCATCTCAGAGGTGGATGCGTGGACTGTCGCTGCCTGTGAGGCAACTTTGTATTCAAGGACGCGATCGCTGTTCCAATCGAAGAGCGAAGAAATCGGGTGACTGGCGTCGCATGAGCCGCCGATCGCGGGCTCGCCGGAGATGTTCGAGGGGAAGGACAGCGCGGTCCAAGAACGAACACGGACGCTACGAAAGGCAGAGGGCCTCAGATTCAAGCATGCCGATGCGGAGGGCCTACATGCCGGGATGTGTGAGCTGGTTCGCGTGCGGTACCAGCTGCATGTAGACTTCGCGCGGCATTGTGGTTTGCCAGTGATTGGTGGCGCGCGCATAGAGAACGAAGCCGAGGAAGATGTAGGCGATGATGCCGGCCGCGGCCAGCGGGCCGAGGGCGCGGCGTGTCCAGCGGGCCCGGATGGCGGAGGCTTTGCGCGGGGGCAGCGCGAACTGCAGGGCATTTTCGGCGGGGCAGGAAGCGATGCACGCCATGCAGGCGGTGCATTCCACGGAGCGAATCTGGACGAGCTTGTCGACGGCGAGACCGGCGGGGCAGGCTTTGGCACACTTGGCACAGTCGATGCAGGCGTCGGCGTCGCGGCGGATCTTGACCGGGCTGAAGAGCGAGACCAGTCCCATGAGCGCGCCGTAGGGGCAGAGATAGCGGCACCAGAAGTTCTGCACTAGCATGGACCCGATCATGAGCAGGCCGATGATGACCGCGGCGGTGAGGCTGATGTCGCGGAAGAAGTTGAGCATTTTGATGTCGGCGAGCAGGCCATAGGGCGTCTGCATGAAGCCGGCGAGGGCTTCGGCGGACATGGTGGCGATGAAGAAGCCGAAGAAGGCCAGCAGGAGGTACTTCAGCCCGCGCAGAGGAATGTCGGCCCAGCGGGGCAGGTGGAGGTTGCGGCCAAAGACGCGGCGACCGAGGATGGCGAGATACTCGGAGAGGGTGCCGACAGGGCAGATCCAGGAGCAGAAGGCCTTTTTGAGCAGCAGGCTCATGGCGGTGAACGCGAGGAAGAGGAACATTGCGGCCGGATGAATGAGTGGAATGTGGCCGGTGGAGAAGAAGAACTTGGTATTCATGAGTCCGGCGATGGGCAGCCATCCTTCGACGCCGGCCGGGCGGGGCAGATAGAGGCCCTGGCCGCCGTGTTCGAAGTAGCGCACCCAGACAAGGAATTGCAATCCGAGCCAGCCGTTGAGCACGACGAACACGAGCTGGACGATGTGGCGAACGCGCTGGGAGCGGTCGGGGGCGAGGCGACGCACCAGGGGTTTCTTGATGTGAGCGAGCGGTTCGGTGCAGGTGCTCATAGGACCTCTCAAAGAAGCAAGTTAGCGAATGCCGGCCGGGCGTACAGCGACTTATGTCACACCGGTTGCGGAGGTGGGTTGCGGGGCGAGCGGGCGGTCCCAGATTTATATCGTGATACGATATAAATGTGAAGCACGATCAGAATTCGACTTTTTCCGTTATGCCGAAGGCGGCTTCCGATGGGCAGAAGGCCCCGGCCGGCCTGTTGGCCGCGTTGGCAGACTTTCGCTACGAACTGCGGCGCTTTTTGCACTTCAGCGAGAGCGCGGCGCTGGAAGCGGGGCTGCAGCCACAACAGCACCAGCTCCTGCTGCAAGTGGCTGGAGCGACCGAATCGACGCAGGTGACGATCGCCTACGTAGCAGGACGTCTTGCGTTGAAGCATAACAGCGCGGTGGAGCTTGTGGATCGCTCGGAGCGCGAGGGTTTGCTGGAGAGGACCGCCGATGCCAAGGACCGTCGCTGCGCGCTTCTGCGTTTGACGCGGAAAGGGCGGAAGATGCTGGAGCGGCTCTCGGACGCGCATGCGCGGGAGCTGTATGAGATGGGCCCGAGGCTGATTGCGGCGCTTGAGGATGTGCGCGAGCATGCGGTTTCTGCCGCTTCGATGGAGGCGCAATGAAGTCTCAGCCCTCCGGTCTGCGCGATTTTACGGTCGATAACCGCACGTGGCTTTTGAGTGCCGTGGCCCTGGTGATCGGCACGGGAGGCGCGGCGCTTGCGGTGTTGCTGTTGCGGGCGATTGCGCTGGCGACGAACATTTTTTACTACCACCGCATCAGCCTGGCGATGGTGGGGCCGGCAGGGTCGACGGAGCCGGCGTGGGTGCTGGCGCTTGTGCCGGTTGTCGGCGGCGTCATCGTGGGGTTGATGGCGAACTACGGGTCGGACAAGATTCGCGGGCACGGGATTCCCGAGGCGATTGAAGCGATCCTGCTGCGCGGCGCGCGTGTTCCTCCCAAGGTGGCGGTGCTGAAGCCGCTTTCGGCGGCGATTGCGATTGGATCGGGCGGACCGTTTGGCGCAGAGGGGCCGATCATTATGACCGGCGGCGCCTTTGGGTCGCTGATTGCGCAGTGGCTGAAGCTTTCCGATGCGGAACGGACGACGCTGCTTGTGTCGGGCGCTGCGGCTGGGATGTCGGCCACATTTGCCGCGCCGGTGGCGGCGATTCTGCTGGCGGTGGAGTTGCTGTTGTTTGAATGGCGGCCGCGTTCGCTGGTGCCCGTGGCTGTTGCCAGTGCGACGGCAGGTGCGTTGCGCATTGTGTGGCTGGGCAGCGGGCCGTTGTTCCCTGTCGCATTGCCTTCCGGTATCTCGCTTTCGCAGTCGATGCTGGTGGCGGTTCCGCTGGGCGTGCTGGTGGGGTTTGCCGCGGCGGGGCTGAGCCGGCTGATGTACGGATTCGAAGATGCATTCGAGCACATTGGCGCGCGATTGCGCATTCACTGGATGTGGTGGCCGGCGATCGGCGGCATCGTGGTTGGTATTGGCGGGCTGTTCTTTCCCCGGGGCCTTGGTGTGGGCTACGACAACATTGCGGAGCTGCTGCGCGGGAATGCACCGGTGGCATTGCTGCTGGGGCTGGTGATTGCGAAGTCGCTGATGTGGGCGTTCTCGCTGAGTTCGGGGACGTCGGGTGGTGTGCTGGCTCCGTTGCTGATGATCGGCGCGGCGGTTGGGGAGTCTGTCGCACACCTGGCGCACATGCCGGTTGAGACGCAGGCTCTGTGGGCACTGCTGGGTATGGGCGCGATGCTGGCCGGTGCGCTTGGGGTTCCGATGACGGCGATTCTGTTTTCGCTGGAGCTAACGCATGCTCTGCCTGCGCTGTTGCCGCTGGTGCTGGCGTGCACTGCCGCGTATCTGGTGACGTCGCTGGTGATGCCGCGGTCGATTTTGACCGAGAAGCTGAGCCGGCGCGGATATCATCTTTCGCGCGAGTATGGCGTGGATCCGCTGGAGACGGTGATTGTGGCAGAGGTGATGGCAAAGGCCCCGGTGGATGCGCATAGCGGCGACACGATTGCGGGATTGCCGAAGGTGTTTGCGTACTCCGATGAGACGTGCCGCGCGGTAGCAGAGGAGATGGCGACGAGCGGGTTGTTGACGATGCCGGTTGTGGATCGGGCGACGGGGCGGGTGTGCGGCACGCTGGGCGCCGCCGATCTGCTGGCGGGACGGCGGAGGGCGGTGCAGCGCGAGTCGGAGCGGACGGTGGCTTTTGCGCTGGATGGCCGGCTGTGAGGTTTCTGTTACCAAATGCCAATCGGCGCATCTGAAAGAAGCATGAAGACAGAAAAAGCAACATTCGGGGCGGGTTGTTTCTGGGGCGTGGAAGCAGCCTTTGCGGAGATCCCTGGGGTGGTGGCGACCGCCGTGGGGTATGAGGGTGGCAAGCTCGACAATCCGACGTACAAGGATGTGTGCACGGACCAGACCGGGCATGCCGAAGTGGTGGAGCTGGAGTTCGATCCCGAGAAGGTGAGCTACGAGCAGCTGCTGGATGCGTTCTTTCAACTACACGACCCGACGACGATGAACCGGCAGGGGCCGGACTGGGGCACGCAATACCGGTCGGCGATCTTCTTCCACTCTCAGCAACAGGAGACGCAGGCGAAGGCGAAGATCGAGCAGCTGACGGCGGAGGGCAAGTTCAAGCCGAAGAGGATCGTGACCAAGGTTGAGCCCGCGCAGACCTTCTGGCGCGCCGAGGAGTATCACCAGAGGTATCTGGAGAAGCGAGGGCAGGCTAGCTGCCACATTTAAAGGCAGGGATTAGGGAATAGGGAACAGGGAATAGAAAAAACGAGGATGCCGGAGCCAAGCGCTCCGGCATTTTATTGGCGGTAGTGAGGAGCGGGATGGAGCGCGTGTTTCGAATTCGCTACGACGGCGTTCGCCTATTGCGACCAATCTGTCGCAGTGACGACGTGCTACTGATCCCTGAACCCTGACCCCTGTTCCCTGCTTTTTGCCATATACCAGGCTTTCACGAACTTCCAGTGGATATAGACCGAGTGATTGAGGTGGAGCAGGAGGCCCTCGCGTCCGTCGAGGAAGCCGAGGCGGAAAAAGTAGTTGTAGACGAAGGTTGCGACGGGATTGAGGACGCCATTCCAGACGAAGGCGAACCAGGAGCGGCTGACGCGGCCATCGCGGTAGAGAAGTTTCGCGATCTCGTTGCTGTAGCGACCCATGTGCTCGAGGTAGATGGCGAGCGTGGGATACGCGTAGTGCAGCATGTCGTGCCGGAGAATGCCCTTGGGGCCTTTGTGCTGTGGAGTCGCGTGGGGGCCGACGCCCTCGCTGAGCCGGGCCGCGCCGCGCTTGAACAGGCGCAGCTTGTGGTCGGGATAAAAGCCGCCATGGCGAATCCAACGGCCGAAGTAGAGGTTGAGGCGCGGGATCCAGTAGGCCTCGTGCTTCGGCTCGCTTTCGAGCAGGGTGCGGATTTCCGTTTGGAGCTCGGGGGTGAGGACTTCGTCGGCATCGAGGAGGAGAATCCAGTCGGAGGTGCAGAGGTCGAGAGCGATGTTCTTCTGCTCGCCGTGGCCGGCGATGGCGTGGTAGCTGGTTTTGGCGCCGAAGGAGTGGGCGATCTCGAGGGTGCGATCTTTTGAGCCGGAGTCGACGAGGACGATTTCATCGGCCCACTTCACGCTTTCCAGCGTGCGCGGGAGATTAGCTTCCTCGTTCATCGCGATCATCGCGATGGAGAGAGTCTTGCGCATCAAAAGAAGGATAAATGAGGGGCTGGATGAAAGAGGGGGATGGATGAATCGAGCGCAGAGCCAGCGAGCGGAACGGCGGTTGCGGAGGCCAGCTAGCGGAGGCGCTGGACTCCGGCACGAGCCAGATCGAGGGCGGCGCGATGAGGTCTCATCTCGAAGAGCCACTTCGGCGGCTGTATGATGTGGCCGACCGAGCAGGTCAGGTCATTCCAGAGCCATTTCGGCGCCCACTCTTTCAAGTTCTCCTCGGTCAGGCGGTAGTCGTAGGTGACAAAGAACGGGAGCTTGAAGATGCAGGTCTCCTCCTCGCAGGGGAGCCAATCGAGGAGGACGGTGCGGCCTTGCAGGAACGCGGGCAGGAATTTGTGGCGTGTGTTGTATCCCTGGCAGCCACGAAAGAGCGAGTAGGTTCCGACGTGTGCGCAGGAGCCGCAGATGGCGCCGATGGAGCGAGCTTCGATTTTGCGGATCTGGGGCCCACCGAAGGCGAAGCCGAGGCTGTCGTGGGGCAAAAGAATCGGCGACTCGCACCAGGAGCAATAAAAGCAGCAGTGGGGAACCTCAATGTCGATCGGTGTCTCAATAGGATTCGCCGATGTTTCGGCGACCGGCTCGGGCACATGCAAAGAAAGGCGTCGCTCCGGGGAATCCTTGGGGGAGGTGAAGATACCAATCTGTTCTCCGAATGCGCGCAGGATGTTCACCGTCTTTCCTCCTCATCGTCGCGGCCAGCACCGTGAGATACAGAACCTCTACGGTTCATGATTCGCCGCCCGATGCAATAGCAAAATGGCACTTAGGGGCTAATTACTTGGAGTTACGAGCAAATGTTACCGAATCGCTAAGTGTCTTCGTACCTGCGTGACTCGGAAAGGATCAAAACAGTTACCGGACCCGAGCACTTTCGAGTTAGCGAGTCCGATTTGAAGCGCCAGATGCGCAGTCTTCCTTCTCTGAGTAGACGAAGGCGGCGGCAACAAGACGCAGCGCTGGGCGAGAATGCTAGGGAGACTGAGTCATGAAGGTGCTGATCTTCGGTGCGACGGGGATGATTGGGCAGGGTGCACTGCTGGAGTGCCTGCGCGCTCAAGATGTGGAGCTGGTGGTGACGCTGGGGCGCACGGCGACGGGAAGGCACGAGGGAAAGCTGCGTGAGATTGTTCATGCGAATCTGCTCGACTACTCCGGCATGGAGATGCAGCTGGCCGGTTTCGATGCGTGCTTCTTCTGCCTGGGCGTGGCGTCGACGGGCATGAAGGAAGCGGACTACGAGCCCATTACGTATGGCTTCACGATGGCGGCGGCGGAGATGTTGAGCCGCGTGAATCCGGGCATGAGCTTTGTGTTCGTCTCCGGCTCGGGGACCGACAGCTCGGAGAAGGGGCGCATGATGTGGGCGCGCGTGAAGGGGCGTACAGAGAATGCGTTGCTCAAGCTGCCGCTGAAGGCCTATATGTTTCGACCCGGCTTCATCCAGCCACTGGACGGCATTCAGTCGAAGACGCCGATGTATCGCAGGTTCTATCGCGTGCTGGGGCCGGTGATGCCGTTGCTTCGGCGCGCTTTCCCCAATCAGATTCTTTCGACCAGGGAGATTGGGCAGGCCATGCTCGGCGTGGCGCGTCACGGATACGAAAAGCGGATCCTGGAGGCGAAGGACATTCGCAAGGCCGTCGGGCCTGCGCGACCGGCGTAACGGTCAGGCAGGCTTCTTCGGCGGGGATGCGGGACCCAGCTTTGCCAATTGTGCGGCGAGCATGGCGAAAATCGGAAACGTGACGTACACGATGCCGATCTCCGAGTAGTACGTGCCGGCGGTCATTTTCATGGGTCCGAAGGCGAACAGCGGGTAGTCGAAGATGAGGTTCATGACCAGCCACAGGGAGCCGACGACGAAGGCTTCGTGGAGCGTGACCGTGCGCCGGTGGAAGTAGTTGACGAGCAAAACGCCGGCAGTGACCAGTACGACGAGGTACATGAGGCCGCTGAAGAGCGGTGTGTTGAGTTTCTTGATGGGGATGAGGAAGAAGGAAATTGCAAGAGGGATGAACCAGCTGAGGAGTCCGAACAATACGGCGCGCGCCCAGGTTGCCATATTTACCTCCACGGCCAGAGAGTTTAGGCTCGCAGGAACGAAAGTTCCACAGGTACTTTTTCCGGACTGTCGACCGGTCTGTGTTGGGCGGCGGCCCTTGCCGACCAGCCGTACCGGCAGCATGGTAGAGTGAGAATCCACGGAGGTAGGGGATGGCGGCGGAGATCGAGCTGCCGGGCAGCGGCGAGACGATTGAATTGCAGCAACAGGTAGCCCGCCTGCAGGCCCTGCTGGAGGCGTCGCGCCAAGTGCACTCCACGATCCGCGAAGAAGAGGTGCTGGAGCAGACTCTTCGTATTGTTGTGCGTGAGCTGGAGATGGCGGGAGCGGCGTTTCCGAGCGTCGGTTTGGCCTACGGGCAGGTGAAGGATCTGCACCTAGGGGATGGCGGCAGCACGACGCAACCAATTTACCTCTTACAGGATCGCGAAGGCCGGCGGATGACGGAACTGGTGGTGGCGCCGCCAGGGGGACGCGAGCTGACGCTCTATGAGGCGGATTTTCTGGAAGGTCTGGCGCTGCAGGCCGCGGTTGCGCTAGAGAATGCGCGCAATCATGAGCGCAACATGCAGTGGGCGCGGGTGCAGCAGGATCTGGACGCGGCGCGCAATATCCAGCGCTCGCTTTTGCCGCAGCAGTTGCCGGAGATCCCGGGCTATTCGGTTGGGTACAAGTCGGTGACCTGCTATGAGGTAGGCGGCGACTACCTGGACATCGTGGAGCAGCCCGACGGGAGCCTGATCATGGCGGTTGCCGATGTGGCGGGCAAGGGGCTGGCTTCGGCGATCATGTCGACGAGCTTTCGCGCGGCTTTTCGGGCTGTGGCCATCACCGGGATGCCGCTGGACGAGCTGGCGGCGCGCATGAATCAGCACCAGTGGGGCGAGGGCGAGGAGGCGCGGCGGCGCTATGTGACTGCGATCTTCCTGCGTCTTAAGCCTGGGTCGGGCGAGCTGGAAGTAGTGAATGCCGGACACAATCCGGGCTTTTTGCGAGCGCAGGGGTGCGAGGTGGTGCAATTCGAGTCGACGGGAACGCCGCTGGGCCTGTTGCCGGGGATGAGCTACTCCATCGAGAGAGCTGTGTTTACATCGGGTGCCAGGCTGCTCTTCTACACGGACGGCCTGACGGAGGTTTTTCGCGGCGATGAGGAGTTCGGTACGGAAAGGCTGCTGAATGTGTTTTGTAGCTGCCCATCGAGCAAGGCGGATGATATTCTCCATGCATTGTGGACAGCCATCGGTGAGTTTGCCGAGGGGGCGCGACAGGGCGACGACATGACGGCCCTGGCCCTTTGCCGGGAGCAGTAACGAGGAACGAGCGATGACCAAGGGGAAGCCCGCCAGCGTGGAAGTTCGGCTGCCTTCGCGTCTCGGTTACGAGAAGGTGGCGATGAGCACGGCGGCTGCCGTGGCTAAGCTGATGGGTTTCAAGGAAGAGCGGGTAGAGGATTTAAAGACCGCGGTCGCCGAGGCGTGCATCAATGCAATCGAGCATGGCAATCTATTGAATGAGGGGTTGTCGGTGGGTGTGGTGCTGTCCACGGCGGACGATGCCCTCGAGGTCAAAGTCATCGACGATGGCAAGGGGCTGAAGAAGATGCCGACGAAGCCGGACATCGATCGCAAGATTCACGGGGAAGAAGATCCGCGCGGTATGGGCATGTTCCTGATTCAGGCCCTGGTGGACGAAGCGGAGTGGGTGAAGGGCGCGAACGGCAAGAGCAGCTATGTGCGCCTGGTGATCCGCCTCGACAAAGACTCGGACTAAATACAAGGGGAGAGACCAAGATCGTGCAGACAGATACCAAGGCGCGTGTCGACCAGCTTACTTCTCCGGCCGGGCACCCGGTCGCCGTCCTGCGGTTCGAGGGCGATATCGCCAGCACGTCGAAGGAAGCGGTGCTGGGCACGTATCAAGGGCTCCCGAAACAGACCACGAAGCTCGTGCTGCTGGATTTCACCAAGGTGGACTACATCAATTCGAGCGGGATCGCGCTGGTGATCCAGATGCTGATCGAGGCTTCGAACTCGGGCCAAAAGGTGTATGCCTTTGGCTTGTCGCCGCACTTCACCAAGGTGTTCACGATGGTGGGCATCACGAAGTACGCGGGGTTGTTCCCGGGCCAGACCGAGGCGATGGCGGCGCTGTAGCGCGTCCTGTTGCAGAAATCTTCCAGAAAAATCGAAACATCTCTGCATGCTGATCCGTTCTACCGGTGACACGGAGATTCTGTGTCTCTGAAAGGGTGGAGGCTGGGTGAGGAATTCTTCAAACGACGGACGCGGCGGCAGTTTCCGGTGGGGCAGCGTGCTTCTGTTGCCGGTGTGGGTGGCCGCGGCGATTGTCGCGTTTGTTCCGTTTGCGTTCGATACGTCGCCGTGGGATGCGGTGATTCTCCGCGTGCCGGGGAATCAGGGGAACTGGTGGCATGCGCTGGCTGGGGCTCCGTTCCTTCTGGCCATTCCGATGGTGTGGCTGCGGGTGAGAGCACTCGTTGTCGAGCGGCCGCTCTCCGCGTTGGTGCGGCGCATTCTGTGGGGCATCGCGATGCTGTCGATTGCAGGAACCACGGCGGTCGAGACGCCGTTTCTACTGCACCTGGCGGGGACGAGCGAGTGGCAGAGGTTTGTGGTGCTGGGCTTCGGTTTCGGCATCATTGTGTGCAGTGTGGCGGTTCTGTTTCTGCGGCGGCGGAGTATTCCGGCGTTTTCGGCTTGCGTTGCTGGTCTCGATACCGCGTATCTTGCGAATGCTTCGTTGTGCCTAGTGGTCTACAGCGAAGCGACGGGCAGCATCTGGTCACGATTGGGCTGGTTTGCTTCAGTGGTGCTGGTGTGGCCGATGGGATTGGAGCTGGTCTCGATTCTTGTGAGCAGTGCCGGGACGGGCGTGAGGGCGGGCTCTATTGTTTCGCGATCGTGAGCATCTTGCGCATGACATCGTCTTCGGGGAAGAGCTGCATGTAATGCTCCATCGCGGCGAGAGCTTTGTCGTACTGCTGGGCTTCAATCAAGTGCTCGATCAGAGCCTTCTGGTAGATCCCTTCATACGGATCGAGTCGCACGGCATTTTCGCTCGCGGCGATGGCGTCGTCGAGATGGCCCTGACGGGCGAGGGCCTGTGAGAGCAGCGAGTAGGACATGGCACGCTGCGGGCTGAGCTCGACGGCGCGGCGGAGGTGAGCGATGGCCTGGTCCAGATCGCCGGCTGTGAGGGCGCGCTGCCCAAGACCTTCCTGGACCGGCGTGTGGTCGGGGTCGGTTTTTTCGAGAGCGGTGAGTGTCTTCTCGTAGGATGCGGTGTACTCCGGGAGACGGTGAGCAAGCTCGCGATAGGCTTCGAGCAGGCTGAGCGGCGCCGGATCGTCGCTGGTTCCGCGCACGCGATTCAGGTGTACCAAGTCGGTCAGTTGAGGCGTGGTTTGCTGAAAGGCTTCGTCGGGCCAGGGCTCGCCGGGGCGCGCCAGAATTCGATGATTGGTGAGGCTGGTGTGCGGTGTTTGCGGAGCCTGTCGTTGCGGCATGTGGCAACCGATGCAGTTGTCGACGGGGGTGGTTTTTTGCCGGGCTTCGAGTGGAGCGGTGCACGTGTTGCGTGCGTGGCAGTTGGTGCACTTCTGATTGAAGTAGTCCGGCGCCTGTTCCTTTGTGGGCTCGAAGTGGGGATCGTGGCAGGTTGCGCAGCGCAATTGGCCGGCGGTGCCACGGAAGCATTTGCTCATGGACATCTCGAAGTAGTGCTGCACGTGATCGCGGTTGGCGGGATCGTCGCGTTTGAGTGGGACCATGAAGATGGAGAGGGTTGCATCGAGCGGCTGGCCGGGGCGGAAATCCTGGTAGGTCTTGCCGGGTCTGGGGACGCGCGCATCGCCGGCTTCGTGACACGACATGCAGATATCGTTTTCGAGGTCGGCAGAGAGCTTGCCGGGATTGACGATGAACATGTCGCCGCTTTGCGATTTGCCGGACTTCATGGCGCGCACATGCGCGGCACCGGGGCCGTGACAGTTTTCGCAGCCGATGGAGGTTTGCGGAAAGGGATCCGGGCCGAACTTGCCGGTGTCCTGATCGAGAGGGGCGGGCCGGCCGGCATGACAGGAGATGCAACCGGCGAGGATGGGGCGATGAAAGCCGTTGTCCTGCTGCGCATATCCGGGAGAAGGCTCCCAGCGTCTGGGCGTGGTGTAGAAGGTGAGCGGAGCCTCAAAGAGATATTGTCCCTGCTGCACGAGAGCGCTGTATCCATTCGCGCCCGCGCCGACGATCCACTTCACCTCCTGGGTGTTGCGAAAGATCTCTGCGCCGTCGGCGCTGGTTGCGTACTCGGTTTGAAATAGTTTCCCGTTCCTGCTGGAGACGTCGTAATGACGGTCGATGTCGGGGCTATAGAACGACCCTGAGACCGGGAGATGGTTTGTTTCCGTGGGCGAGAACCGGGTCATCGAGTGGCCCATTCGAGTGCGCGCGAAGCTGGCGCCGATGCGTGCGTGGCACTGGACGCAGGCGGCCGTTCCGACGTAACCGTCCGAGTGGGCAAGCGTGGGGGCAGGCGTGCCAGAGTTTTCTTTTTGTCGAACCGGCTTCGTTGCAGCGAGCACCGACCGAGGCAGGGGGAATCCCGCAAACGACGTTCCAAAGATGAGGGCCCAAACCAGGGAAGGAAGAAAAGAAGACGCGATCGACGCCCGCCAGCAAATTCGCGGAGCGTTCATCAGTCCGATAGACGGATGGATTCTGAGGATGGGCCCAACCGTTCGTCACAGATCGGGGTGGGTGCGCAGAAATTTACAATGGAGCAGGAGCGTCGATGATCCAGTTCCTCTATTTGGGGCGTGTTGCGTACGACGAAGGTTTGCGACTGCAGGAAGAGATGGTTGCGATGCGCGCAGGCGGCCGGATCGACAACGTGCTTCTGCTTCTGGAGCATCCCCCAGTGTTGACACTGGGCCGCAATGCCACGCGGGCGAACATTCTGGTTTCGGATGAGCTGCTGGCGCAGCGCGGCGTGACTGTGCATGAGATCAACCGCGGCGGGGACGTGACGTATCACGGACCGGGGCAACTGGTGGGTTATCCCATCTTCGATCTGCGCAGCTTGCGGAATCCAAACGGCGGAAGATTGGGGCCGGTCGATTTTGTGCGGAGGATGGAAGAGGCGCTGATTCGGCTGTGCGGCGTGTATGGGGTGCGGGCCGGACGCATTGCGGGGCTCACCGGTGTGTGGTGTGGGCATGCGGGCGGCGGACCTTTGGAAGAGGGTGCTGCGCGCGGCGAGTTTTTGGAGCAGGGTGGTGGCGACAAGGACAGCAGGAAAATTGGGGCGATCGGGATTCATGTTTCGCGCGGTATCACGTCGCATGGATTCGCGTTTAACGTGACAACGGATCTGCGCGATTTTCAGCTGATCAATCCGTGCGGGATTACGGATCGTCCGGTGACGAGCCTGGCGAAGGAAGTTGCCGATCCAGCCACGCTGCCTGGTCTTGAAGCGATTGCCCATCAGGCGGCACGGCAGTTCGGGTCTGTGTTCGGCGAGCCGGTGCTCGCGATTGAGGGTTTGGACGCGCTGCGCGCGCAGGCGCGGTCGGTCGCAGCGGAGAAGCCTGCCGATCACGAGGTGGTTGAGGAGCAGGGGATGGCTGAGGACACGCCGCTTCGGGTTCCGCGCGAGGTGGAGCGGCTGCACGATCCCCGCGAGCGTCCGGTACGCGCCTGAGCAGGTTGCAGGCAACGGCGATTTATAATCCGGCAGGGCCAGTGAGCGCCTCGGCAGCGCGGAGAAAACGATTCATGCCAATAGAAGTCCCGATGCCCCAGATGGGCGAATCGATCTTTGAGGGCACCATCACGAAGTGGCTGAAGAAGGTCGGCGATGCGGTGGAGAAGGATGAGCCGCTGTTCGAAATCTCCACTGACAAGGTGGATGCCGAGATTCCCGCGCCGGTGGCCGGCGTGCTGTCGGAGATCAAGTTCCCAGAAGGCGCGACGGTGCAGGTGAACACGGTGGTCGCCGTGCTGTCGGAGAATGGTGCGGCTGGGACGAAATCGGAGAAGCCGCAGGAGACAGGGGCGGCTCGGACGGCAGAATCACTGACGCCGAAGGGGCAGGCAGCGTCAGCACAGGGCGCGCAGATGGTTGTGATGCCGCAAATGGGCGAGTCCATCTTTGAGGGCACGATCATCAAGTGGCTGAAGAGGGTCGGGGACACGGTGCGGAAAGATGAGCCGCTGTTCGAGATCTCCACCGACAAGGTCGATGCCGAGATTCCGTCGCCGAGCGATGGGGTGCTGACGGAGATCAGGTTCGGTGAAGGCGTGACGGTGCAGGTGAACCAGGTGGTGGCGGTGATTGGCGGGCCGGCTGGGGAGAGCGCGACCGGAGAGAGGGCGACTGGGGTTGCGACGCCGATGGCCGCTAGCGCCGCGGAGCCTGTGGCGACACCGATTGCATCGGCTGCGGCGATTCCCGTTGCAGGTGAGACGAAGCGCTCGTCGCCACTTGTGCGGCGGATTGCGCGCGAGCAAAACGTGGATCTGGCGTTGGTGGCGGGGACTGGTTCGAACGGCCGGATTACGAAGGACGACATTCTGAGCTATCTGAGCCATCGAGCGCAGGGGGCGTCTTCGGCCGGACACGAACTGCCCGGATTGCAGGCTCCATTGAAGGACGAAGTGGCGCCGATGTCGAAGATGCGGGCCATCATCGCGGAGCGGATGGCGGAGAGCAAGCGCACGATTCCGCATGCGCACACGGTGTACAGGGTCGACATGACGCGCGTGGTGCGGCTGCGCGATCGCGAGCGTGCGGGCTTTGAGCAGCGCCACGGGGTGAAGCTCACCTATATGCCGTTTATCGCGGTGGCGGCGGTGGAAGCTCTGAGCAAGTTTCCGATTCTGAATGCGTCGCTCGAGGGGAGTTCGATTCACTACCACGGCCACATTCATCTGGGTCTTGCTGTGGCGCTGGAGTGGGGCCTGATTGTGCCGGTGATCCGGGCGGCCGAGGGACGGGATTTTGTTTCAATCGCTCGTGCGATCCAGGATCTTGCGGTCCGCGCGCGCGCGAAGAAGTTGAGGCCCGACGAGGTGGGCGGCTCGACGTTCACGCTGACCAATGCAGGGGCGTTCGGCGGCGAGTATGGAATGCCGATCATCAATCAGCCGGAGTCTGCGATTCTGGCGATTGGGGGGCTGCGCAAGGAGCCGGTGGTGCTGACCGATGCGGAAGGCAACGACACGATTGCGATTCGCTCGATGCAGTACTACTGCCTGGCGATCGATCATCGCCTGATTGACGGAGCGGAAGCGGGCAAGTTTATGACCGAGTTCAAGCGCGTTCTCGAAAACTGGGATCGTCCCATCGCTTAGTCGCCCGGGGGCGAGGCCTTTTCGATACACTCCCCAAGATGCTTCCCTGCCCTTCGCGGCGGTAACCAAACCGTATGCAGTCCACGCCGGCGCAACCCGTGCTTGAGTCTCCTGCGCTTTCGGCTGCGATTGCGCGCGCGCGCCGGTGGATTGTCCCGTACATGATGTTGCTGTATGTGGTCTCATTCCTGGACCGCGCCAACATCAGCTTTGCCAAGCAGGCCATGCAGGCGTCGGTCGGCATCTCAGAGCGCACGTATGCGCTGGCGGCGGGGCTGTTCTTTGTCAGCTACTCGCTGTGCGGCTTTCCGAGCAATCTGATTCTGCACAAAGTGGGCGCGCGGATCTGGTTCACTCTGCTGATGGTCGGGTGGGGGCTGGTTTCGATGGCTACCCTGTTCGTGACCGGCGGCCCGTCGTTCTATGCGCTGCGGATTCTTCTCGGCATTCTGGAGGCGGGGTTCTTTCCCGGCGCTGTGCTGTATCTGACGTATTGGTTTCCGGAGCGGGTGCGCGGGGAGATCATGGGCCTGTTCTATCTCGGCGTTCCGATCTCGCTGATCTTTGGCGGTCCGTTGTCGGGCTTTCTGCTCGATCTGCATACGCTGGGCGGACTGCGGGGCTGGCAGACCATGTTTCTGGTCGAGGGCTTTCTTGCGGTTGCGGTTGGGGTCTTCTCTTTCTGGTACCTCAAGGACAGGCCGGCGGTCGCGGCGTGGCTTCCGGAAGATGAGAAGCAGGCGCTGATGGACAAGCTCGCGCACGAGGAACGTGAGCGCCGTTTGACGGGACCGGCGCAGCTGCTGCGCATGTTTCGCGACCTGCACGTGCTGCGCTTTGTGCTGATTTACATGCTCATCCAGATGAGCACGTACGGGGCGATTTTCTATTTGCCGTCGGAGGTGTCGCAGCTGTTGCATCGCACGACGGGATTCGCAGTGGGTGCGGTGTCTGCCCTGCCATGGGTCTGCGCTCTGGCTGCGGTCTATTTCCTGCCGCGTCTCGCCGATCGGAGGCGCAACCATCGTGGACTGGCTGCGGCGATTCTTGTGGCTGCCGGTTGTGCGAGCTTTGTGTTCCCTGCTGCCGGACCAGGTTTGGCTTTGGTTGCGCTTGCCGTGGCGGTTTCAGGTTTCATTGCGGTGCAACCGCTGTTCTGGACTTTTCCTACGGGCTATCTTGCCGATCGCGCGGCGGCGGGCGGAATCGCGCTGATCGGGATGGGGAATCTGGGCGGATTTCTGGCGCCGACGCTCAAGGTGTGGGCCGATGAGCATTTCGGGTCGCCGCATGCGGGCTTCTATCTGCTGGCGGGGTTGACGATCGCGAACGCGATGTTGATTGCGACGATCCGGACTCCGCGCCAACGTGCAGTTTGATGCGGGCTATGAGAGAATCTGCATACCCTGAATGGGCAATTGCAAATCCCCGGTTGGGCCGCGCTACACTGCCCAATAGCACCCATGGAATCTGATTCCTATCGGATCCGTGGCTGAAGGATGTCGCTGTGTTTCGCGCGTTTCGTTGTCTTGTCATTCTCTCTTTGGTAGCGATCTGCTCGTGTGCTTTGGCGCAGGACGACTACCTGAACCACCTGGTCTTCACGAACAGTCCGACCCCCGACAACGATTTCTACACGGGTGCGCGGTCGGTTGCGCCCAGCACGCTGGAATCGTCGGATGGGCGGCTGCCTGTCGACACTCATAGCTTTTTTACGCCGCCCAATGCGCTGCGCATCCAATGGCGGTCGGTGGAAGGCGGAAGCTGGGACGCCGAAATTCGCGTGGTCAGCTACGACAACCGCCCTGCGGATTTTCGTGGGGACACGTTGTCGTTCTGGTGCTACGCGGAGGAACGGATCGCGGCCGACGATCTGCCGGAGATCCAACTCACGGACGACAATCACAACTTTACGACGCGGGTCCCTCTGGGAGAATTCGCAGCCGGGCTGCCTGCCGAGAAGTGGACACAGGTGCGCATCCCATTGAATCGCTTTCTGACCGAATCGGTTCATCCGTTCGACGCGAATGTGCTGCACTCGATCTTTTTCGCCCAAGGCAAGGCGGACAATCGGCCGCACACAATCTTTGTGGATGAGATTCGCATCGATGACGAGCCGAAGGTGGCGGTTTCCGGCGGCAGGAGCGGTGCGCTTCCGGTGCCGTACAACCTGCGCGCGGAGGCTTTCGAGCGCCACGTCGATTTGAAGTGGGAGTCGAGAGACTCGGACAGGCTGGCCTACACGGTGATTTATCGCTCGCTGAACGATGGGCCGTTTGAAGCGGTGGGGATTCAGCAG
>Ga0335069_10005620_pt1 | contig 18379 bp, 26 predicted proteins | sample Lox_Sample_11_FD_206714 | JGI IMG/M metagenome (GOLD analysis project Ga0335069, IMG submission 206714) | Soil microbial communities from Loxahatchee National Wildlife Refuge, Florida, United States - Lox_Sample_1.1 | ecosystem: Environmental > Terrestrial > Soil > Wetlands | place: USA... | reverse complement strand
ATATAAAATTAACTTTATATCCTACACAACCTCCAGAAGATATTCCTATTCTAAAAGCAATTGCCTGATTATTGTTTTTTAACAATTCTCTTATTTTCTCTTTTGCGGAATTATCTATATTAATCATTATGCCATCAACCATGAAACATCAGCATCAGAATAAGGTAGTAAATCATCATTCCCGTCTTTTGTCAGAATATTTAGTCATATTGCCTCAAAAAATCTTCACTTATCGAGATACACAAATTATTAAGTTTTTCCAAATTTGGTTTGTGTGGTAATATGTCGCACTTATTATATGCATCCTCAATATCTTTATATATTCTTTCGGCATAATCTATTAATTCATCATACTTCCAGGCACCTTTTCGAATAGATATTAACTCTTCTCTATCTGGTCTTTTAACAATTAATTTACCAGTAGTTAAAACCTCAAAACACATTCGCAAAAGTCTTACAAGATGCATTGCGTGCTTCAAATCAAAGCCAAATTTACTTTCTAATTCTGCTCTTTTTGGATTTCTATTCTTCTTCCAAAATTCATATTGATCGTATTCTTTTTTAAGATTAGCATATTTTCGCTCTTTTTGCATTATCTCTATGAAATTGTCGTTGAGTCCAATTTTTCTAGCAGATAATAGCCAATGAGCTTCTTTAGATATTTTTAATTCTGCCAGCATTTCTGACATTATATTTTTAATTTCTATTTTTGCATTATCATCAATTCCATCAAAAGATGAAAAATAGAATTTCTCTAACTCTTTATTTATTTCTGAATTTACGGCAGCTAATTGATCTGTTGGAATTAATGTTTTATCTGGAAGGCCGAGTTCTTTTCTTGATGGATATTTTTGAGGCGGGTTAAGCAAATAACCTCTATGCAACTGAATTCTTTTTAATTGGCCTCTTGCATAACCTCCCGCCGAAAATCTAATTTGTTTAGATAGGAAGTCTTGTCTATGATCGATTAATCTTTTACCCGCATCATTAATGTTTAAAACATCATTATCATCAACAAAGATAATTTCGAGAGCATTTGGATTGCATGCAGTGGCTAATTTAAAGAATTTTTTAATTTCAAAAATAACCGTATCTGGCTCTTTTGATTCCGCTTGCTCGAAAGATTTATTAAAACCAAAATAAAATTCTTTAGGTGTAATACAAATTCCCCTAAAATCCTCATCAGATCCTTCTATATTCGTCCCATATGCATAGCTGCCGTGCCTTGAAAAATAAATAGTATTATTTTTTAGCCAAGGATAATTCGAGTTATCAATCATATATCCTCTCTAAACCAAAGTTCTGCATCAGAGTATGACCAACAATTATATTTACGAGACGCTTTCATTAAAGGATACTCAAGCATATCAAGATTCCAACAATCATCGTACTTATAAGATATATTTAAATTTGTTTTTGATTTAATATAATCTTTAAATATTTTTAATACTTTAGTTTCATCAATTTCAAATTCATCACCATAAAAATAATCATTAAGAATGTCAGAAATTTCAGTAAATTTTTTATTAAAGTATATTTTTTCTATAAATATTTCATTACTACAATTATCTGAATTATGAACATATCTAACCACGGCTCTTGCAAGCATATTTTTGGTCTTTAAATTATCAGTAAGGTATATTATTGAACAATAAGGATCTATTACAGATCCGATTAACGATTTACTATGACGACTCTGCCACCTCATACAAGACTTAATTCCCCTCATCGACATATGCATAATATCTTCTGGTTTTGACGAAAAGACTACATATTTAGGATACATGGTGCGTTTTGTGGAGTCTTTGCGTGCTTCGAGAAGTTTTTTTTGAATTTGATTTTGTGATTTTTGGGAGAAGCTACTCAAGGAAATACTCGCACCCTCTTGATCTAATGCATAGCGTATATCACGCTCTGAAATTAAATTAATTTTTGTATTTATTTTTGAATGTCCATCCAGATTAATAGAGGGGAAAAACTTCTCAACTTTTTTTGAGGTGATATAGGTTTTTACAATTGATTGTAATGTTTTAATATATTTATATTTTTTATATTTTAAAACATTATTAAGAGAAAATTCATTCATTTTATGATCTCCAATGGCTAAAAACTATTCTAAATAATCATCGTCACTAAAAACTAAGTCTGCATCAGAATATGATTCACATCCATGATCCACGGAAACATCATTTAACGGATGATTTATCATACTGATATCATCCGAACAATATTCATATGAACTTAAAACATTCAAATTTGTTTTTGATTCAATATATTTTTCAAATATTGTTTGAATTTCATTAAGATCGAAATCTTCATCAATAATATAATTACTTAAAATATCAGATGATATTAATTTATCTTTATTAAAGTATATTTTTTCTATAAAGATTTCATTTCTATTTTTATCATCGTTATGAACATATCTAACCACCGCTCTTGCAAGCATATTTTTAGTTTTTAAATTATCAGTAAGGTATATTATTGAACAATAAGGATCTATTACAGACCCGATTAACGATATACTTTGATTGCTACTCCATCTCATGCAAGATTCAATTCCCCTCATCGACATATGCATAATATCTTCTGGTTTTGAGGAAAAAACCACATACTTGGGACGAATATTACCTCCAAATTTTTCTAAAACAAATTTAGTAATATCTTGATTTTTAGCAAAAATCTTTTTTCCAAATATATCGATATCTTCTTTAAGAGTAATTCTGTTGTTAGATAGCTTAGTTCTTTGACTTACGATTTCGGCCAAAAGAAATTCATCATATTCGGATTTAGACATACGACCATAGCGCCTTTCATCATAAACCCTCTCATTGAGCAGATCATATATGGTTTTTAACCTAATTACATTAATTTCTTTATCTATTTTTAAATGTCCATCCAGATTAATAGAAGGGAAAAACTTCTCAACTTTTTTTGATGGAATGTTTTTTTCCACAATTGATTGTAATGTTTTAATATATTTATATTTTTTATATTTTAAAACATTATTAAGAGAAAATTCATTCATTTTATGATCTAAAAATGCCATTTTAAGCAACCTCCCTGAATACGCCTACATCAGAATAGGAGCTATAGCGATTATCATATACTCTATGATAGTGGTCTGCATTGCTAATATTCGCTATTTTTTCATATAAATCGCTCCGAGGAACAACATATGTATCTTTATATTCATTATAATATATAATATTTTTAATGTTTGTTTTTTCTTTAATAAAATCTTTAAATAGATTAATTATATAGTTTCTGTCATAACCATAACTCTGGTTTTTAAAATCTTCGTTAAGATAAACATTCTCAATCAGAACCCCATCTTGATTTTTATTAAAGTCCTTAATATATCTTATGACAGATCTGGCTATCATATTTTCACCATATTGAGTTTTTTTGCCGTCGGTTATGTAAATTATGCTGCAATACGGATCATACATTGACCCAACAAGAGATCTACAATTTTCGCTAACATCTCCATCCCAACTCCAAGACATACATGAATCTATGCCTCTCATTGACATTGTTAAAATATCATATGGTTTTGACGATACCTTTATCTTAGCTCCATTAATAATTATAGTTTTCTCTAATTTGGGGCCATTCCACACGGCTCGAACATTATTAATGTGTTTAACAATTAGATCATATATTTCTTGGTTTTTTTTAAGTTTTATTGTTTCTTTACCAGATTTTACTGTAATATTTCTTTCTAAATAACACTTATCGTTTTTTTGACTAAAATTATGTCTTATGTTTTTAAGAAAATCAAAACTCAATTGAGAATCTTTATGTTTTATATTAAATGAATTTTTTAAATAAACTGGTAAATAATAAATACAATCATTTATTATAACATCTAACAATACCCCCATACGAAAATTTATTTTCTTATGGGACTTATCTTCCAGTCCAATAGAAGGCATAAATTTATCTACCTTACCAGAAGGATTAAATTTTTCCGTTATGTGTTTGAATTCATATTGATAAGGATATTTGCTCTGGTTTAATGCTTTTTTCAAAGTATATTTTTTCATTTTTTTCTTTCAAAAATAATAAATATTGTTTACTGGAACAACAAATTACAAATCAATTCTATTGCGAATATAGAGATAATAAAAATTCCTGCCATTATACAAAATAATAGCATACAAAGAAGTAGGACAAGTGGAAAAAATCTTACTATAAAGAGAAAATGCTCGTGCGTGAGCGTGCGCGTATAAACAAATATAATCGAAGGAGTTAGCGTTAACACTAATATGATAAGGACTACATTTCTAATCGTCCTCATAATATTCCTGGTAGATATCTCTATCTAAACCATAATCGACAATTACTGGTTTTCCTTCGGATTCTCCCCAGCTTGAAATACGATACAAATCTCCTAATTGTAAATCATTATCAAGCTCTACCATCATTTGCGCGATAGAGCGAAACAAATCAGACTTAATGATATCAGAATAATTATCTGGTTTATCACTATCACTTTCATTATTAAATTTATAAAATAATGCGTCAGTGAAATCGTCAAAAGAAAATCCAGTTAACTCTTCAAATCTTTCTTCGGAAATTTTTTTAGCTCTTTTGACAATGATCCATTTACCTTCTGGATCTGCCATTATAATTCTATTTGTGCAGTCTCTTTGCATTTCGGGTTTGGCTTCCAGGCAGTTTTGCGCCATTCCCTTTTCGTTTTTTGCAACCTTTAATACTCTCCCAACCGGAATTAAAAATGCAGCGCGAGCCGATCCTTCTCCTATTAATTTGAAAGATTTTTTAGCAAATTCAACCCTTTTTTCAGGCTTTTTAATGAGACTTAACTCTTGTAAAAATGGGTCGGTTCCCTTAATTATAGATATCTTGCTTACATTTACACTATCAGCAAAAGAAGCACACTTATTGAATAGTTCTTTTAATCGATCTTGCATACTATAATATCAAAATATCGCTCTCAATTCTTTGTCTGTTGGAGGATATTTTTTTATCAGTTCCGTAGCTTTTTCGATATCATTTTTATTCTCTAAATACAAACCATCAATAGTATTTACGCATAAATCAAGTGTTTTTGAATTAACGAACATTTCAAATGTATGGGAATAGGGGTCGATACCACAACAAACCCTTTCATTGTCTCTGGTTTTAAATTCATTATTAGCCAACACAACTAATTTTCGAGCTATAATCAAATTGGATCGGTGCGTCTTAACCTTTTCGCAGCAAGAATTATAGTGTTTAATGGCGTATTCTTCTGAAAAAAATGGACCCTCTAATTTAATAAAGTCCGATTTAAAATCTAAAGAAGAAAGATAGTTTTCTACATCTAAATCAGATAAATGCTCAATATCATAGTGAGATACAAATAAGTTAATCATATCTATATAACTATTTTCTAGCCCCTATTATCTTAAATTATGCTTATTTAATGATAGTTTAATTTGGCTTGCCTACTAACTATAATCGCTGTAATTATCAAGTCAAGATTAAAAACTAACAAATAAGATATTCTTTAATCTTACCTCTACTGCTTGATTTGCTGCTAATATTTCTCGCAGAATTTATTTTTATTAACTTAAAATCACTTCCATATAGCTGTTTTACAAGAGAAGAGGATGAATTTGAAAGTAAAACAAACACCCCTTTGTTTTTTAATTGTAATGCAAGATCCCTTAATTTAATTTGCTGATTTAAATCAAATCCATTAGCTGTATATGAAGTAAATGATGAGGTGGCAGAAATAGGTATGTAGGGAGGATCAAAATATACAAAATCTCCCTCTTTCGCATTTTCTACTGCCGCCTCAAAAGACTTATCATTAATTACAGCGTTAGACAGTGCTTTTGAGCAATTTAATATATTTTCTTCATCATAAATAGATGGATTATTATATTTACCATAAGGAACATTAAATATGTTATTTTTATTAACCCTATACAATCCATTAAAGCAGGTCTTATTCAAATAGATTAACCATGCCGCAACTTCAACATCGCTCTTATCATCTATGTTAGTATTTTTTAACTTAATGAAAAAATCTTCTGTTGTTGGATATGACTTTAATAAATCGATTACTTCTAATGGATTATTTTTAATCCCAAGATATGTTCTAATTAATCTTTGGTTTATGTCTGAAAGTACGGCATTGTTTGGAAGTATAGAGAAAAATAATGCTCCGCCACCAAGAAATGGTTCGTAGTATGTATTAAATTTTTTAGGAACCTGTTTTATAATTTGCGGTAATATTTGCCTTTTTCCGCCGGCCCACTTTACGAATGGTTTTGTCATGATTTACTAATCTTATAGACTATCATTTTTTATATGAAATGTTCTTCCTATCGGTGGCTTAAATGCATGGTTATTTGATGTAATTACCCAAATAACATCTGTACCTCGTGGAACAGATATATCCTTCATTTCTTCGGGATATAAGAAACCGTCAGAAATAATAATAATTATATCAAGAGGCTCCTTTATAAACTCCTTGTATCTTCTAAAGACGTCTCCAACCATAGTTCCGCCACGACCAACTACATTGGCCTTAACAAGCTCTTCTTTTTTGGCATTTTTGACCTTTACCATTTTGTCGAAATAAGCTTGAGTATCCCACGGAACAAGATATATCTCTCCTCTTTCATCAATTACTTGTAGTTGAGATATTCCGTAAGCGATATCGTCTTTGCTCATACTTCCCGAACAATCGTATGCAGCCAAGATATTAACATAATTATCTCGTTTTCTAGGAACATACAATCCGGCAAATACTGGACGATGCTTAAATGTCTGCCAATCGTTTCTACCAACACCTCGTCGTTTTTTGGTAATTTTGGATCTGACAAAATCCTCCCATGTCATTTTTGGCGCTATCAACTTTCCAAGCTCATCTTCTAAAGAGCCTGGTATTTTGCCGGCCAATCTTTTAGCGCTTTCAATAGCCTCGTACATGCGTTTATTCATTTCTTCCTCAGAAATGTCGCTATCTATGTGCTCATCTAATGTTTCACCAATTCCTATTGGGTCAAATGATTCGTCGCCGTCGCCCTGCCCACATGACGGACAACAGGAATGATTGCCGTTATCACACGAATGTTTATCATTCTCTTCGTGAGTATGCGACGCGTCCCCTTGCTGCCCGATGGAAGCGTCATCGGAGGGTTTATTGTTATCTTGCGACGATTCTTCTTTATTTCCCTGTGTCTTATCTTCTTGATTCTCTTCTTTTTGTTTTTCTTGTTTTTCTTTTTGTTGCTTCTCAACCTGATCCAAAAGATCATTGTATTCTTTGGGCTTATTATAGTTAACCTTACCACACTCTGGACAACGCGGTATCTTATTCCAAAGATAAAAATAAATATGCTCTGGTTTTTTAAAATCTGCATTTAAATTAGCATCAGCAAAATACATTGGTGGTGCTTTCGATGCAGGATCATCATAACCAGGATCTGCCATTTTCTTTAAGGCGTGCATCGGATTAAAATGAGCTAATCTTGCTGGCGGATTAAATGGATCTGCCAGGAATTGAGCATATTCTTCCAATCTAATAAATTCACCAAGAGCCTCTGTGAATAGTTTTTCTGGCTCTTTGATGTTTCTAATCTTAAGATCATCCATAATAGTGTAATTTACTTTAAAGTCAACACTAATATTCCATAAACCAGGATGTCGCTTTCCTCTTCGTCTTGGATGCATGTATAATGAGTGCCCGGCTTCGTGAGCAACAACAATTCTCAATCCCATCTTGTCTTTTTTACAAACGAATTCTGGATTCCAAAAAAATCTAAAACCATCAGTTGCGGCAGTAGAAAGAGTTTTATGTTTTAATTTTCTCAAAACATACTTCTTATCCTCGTCAGATAGATTGTTTTCTTCTTCTTTAAATATTTTCTCGGCCTCTTCTTTTCCTTCGGATTTAATTAATAAATCTAATGACGGACCTCTGGCATCGCAAATATGATCCAGCGGAGATACTAATTGAAAAATTAACGGATCTCCTCCTATTTTGCTAACCGCCCTATTATCATAGGATATGGCTAATTCTGTAAAAACGGAAGATAACTTTTTCTCCGCTTCTTTCACCATTTCCATTATTTTTGGATCGTTTTTGTTGCCAAGAATTTTTTTAAATTTCATGTAAGTCCTTTAAAAGAAATTGAATTAGGTGGCCTCGTCCTAAAACAAAGCCACCATCTTCAAATTATATATATCAGCCCTTCATATTAGACGCGATATCTTCTAGAACCGCATCCCAGTTTTTATCGCTATCAAGTTGATGATCTGCAACTCTTTCCAGAGTAATTTGGCTTCTCAATGCAACCAGTGCAATTTCTGGATCTACTTCTCGGAGGAATCTTCCAACATAAACTACCGATGATGGAAAAGCCTTTCCAGAATATTCCTTGTCTTTCTTAAGATCATCAAGAACTCTAGCAACTCTTGCACAAGCAATCATGGTAACAACCATTCGTTTGCTTGGCTCTATGTTATCGAATTCTTTGATTTTTTCTCCGTTCATAATTCTTTCAACCAGCGGCAAGAGAACCTGATAGTGATTAAAATAAGCGGTGTACTTTATTCCGCTCTTCTTACCGACACATCCGGCTACTTTTTGAGTAATTAGATGGTTCGAGCTATTGTGCTTCTCTCCGTATGAAACAATCTTTGATACTGCCTCCCATCCTCTAGGAGAAGGATCTGCGTAAATATCTCCGGGGTCAACATCTCCGTACAAATCATCAGGATGATCTGCAATAAAAGCGGTTACAGAAGGGTGTATCTTACCCTCTTTACCGGACCAATCTAACCATTCATTATGATCTGATTCGAGCAAGAACTTTTCCGAACGATCGAGTAGTGGCAAAATCGGTCTAGCCCCGCCCTCAGATGGTAAGTTTCCGGTCATAATTACTGCCTTTAAATTTGGTAAACTTCTTCCATTTATGGTGTGGAATTGAGTAAATTCAAGCAGCGGTGCCCACAATGCACTTTCGGCCTTATCAACTTCATCAAGAAGAGCCACACAAGGACGATTTCCGTCAATTAATTTTTCATAAAATTTTGGAAGCATCATATCGACATATTTTTGTCCTTCTTTCGAGGCATTAAAATTTGGATATCCGCCCATATCTGGTCTTTCCATTACAGAAAGGTTTAGGTATATTTCTTCGTGATCTGACTTTTTAATAGCAGATTTTGCTATTGTTGACTTTCCTCCGCCTCTTCTTCCAATAACGGTTATATTACCGCCAAACGCAATTGTTAGGCCGAGATGACTTTCTAATTCCTTTGGTTTGAGTCTTTCTAGATTAAAATCCGAAACATTTGCTTTTTCTGCCATAATATATTATCCTTTCGATTATTTCTCGTCTGCCAGTATCAATATCGCTCTAATTATAATGCCTGTAATTATTGTGTCAACCTTAAAAAAATTGACTGATGTTTTTTATCGATTAAATCATTTTAAAAAATTAAATTTTAAGTAATAGATTAACATTTGATCATTGGTGATGAAATCTAAACGATGGTGATTAATCCAATATTGTTTACTTCCATTGGCACACTCTACAGCAGGGCCATCTATTCTGTGAAGTTGTCCATTAAATAGCCAACGCTTTTCACCATCTGGATATTCCATTGCCGGACCATCTTCCCTATGAACCTTTCCGCGAAAATACCAATACTTATCTCCATTAGCAAGCTCTACTGCCGGACCGTCTTCTCTATGAAGTTCACCGTTTATATACCAATATTTATCTCCAGTATTATACTCTACTGCCGGACCATCCTCTCTATGAAGAAGTCCGTTAAGAGTATATTCTGTCTTATATCCTTTTTTAATTATTTTATTCACTTTAGAAAACCATATTTTAGATAATAGATTAACATTTGGTCGTTAGTAATGAAGTCCAAATGCTGGTTGTTAATCCAATATTGTTTATCTCCATCAGCCCATTCTATTGCTGGACCATCTTCTCTATGAATAACTCCGTTAAGATACCATTCTTTATCTCCATTGGCATACTCTTTTGCTGGACCGTCCTCTCTATGAAGCATTCCATTAATCCAATACTCTTTATCTCCATTAGCTCGCTCTACTGCCGGGCCATCTTCTCTATGGCGTTTTCCATAAAGAGTATATTGAACTCTACCTGGATATTCTTTTTTAATAATACTACTCATTTAAGAAACCCATACTTTAGATAATAGGCCAACATCTGATCGCTGGTAATGAAGTCCAAATGCTGACCATTAATCCAATATTGTTTAAATCCACCAGCATACTCTATTGCCGGTCCATTTTTTCTATGAAGTTCTCCACGAAGATACCACCATTTATCTCCATTGGCATACTCTCTTGCTGGACCATCTTCTCTATGAAGCTTTCCGTGAAGATACCAGTGTTTAGTTCCATCGGCATATTCTATTGCTGGACCATCAACTCTATGATTCTTTCCATAAAGATACCATGATTTGTACCCATTATTATACTCTATTGCCGGACCATCTTCTCTATGAAGCCTTCCATTAAGAGTATACTCAATTGTATATGAATATTCTGTTTTAATTATTTTATTCATTCGCAGCGAGTTTAATTTTTCCAATTAAGTAAACTGTTATCACAAAACATATAATTACCATCATCAAGCTCAATTAAATGAATTACATAACCGCTCGAATACTCTACTGTAAAAACATAAGAGCCGGCCTGAAATAGCGAGCCATCACTATTATGAACGGTACATTTGCCTATATTTAATAAATAATCGAATTGAAAAATTTGTATTTCTTCGTCAAGATAATTGCAGGTTTTTTCTCTTTGTAAAACCGGGGCATTTTTTGAGTTAGATAAAGATTCTACCGGAATATTATTATAGTTTTTTGTATCATCTATAAGCAAGTGAAAAAATAAATTATCCTTGCACGAGGATATACCATATACAGTTGCCGGAGAAAATAACCCAAAACTATCCTGAGAATTATGCAAATATTCCGATCGAACATAAGTTAAAAATACAGGAATGTCTTGGGTTCTGGCATACATCGATACTCTATATCCTTAATTTAGGATTTTAATTAATATTCTTTTTTCCTTTTTCTATCTTTTCTACAAACTCAAATACCGGATCTTTTTTAGGAACCTGATGAGTAATGGATTCTAAATCTTTAGTAAGCAAATAAATTGGCATTTGAGAGGTTTTTTCAAGCGCCATCTCATATTGCTTCATATATTCTTTCTGAACATCTTTTTCTCTTTTTAGTTCTGAAAAATAGATAATTAAAAGAAATGAACAAATTAAAAATACTGAACCTATAATTGCAATAGCTATCATTTTTTTCCTTACTTTAAATTAATAAGATCTGAATAATTAACTCCTGTCGAAATAAAATCAACCGGAACCCCAACATATTTTTCAATATAAGAAATAAAGGAACTCGTTTGCTTAATATCTTTTGAGTCATTCCATCCTGGCAACTCTATATATTTTGGATTAATTTGATCCATGAAATCAGATGGACTAAAAACTTCTTTTCCATAAGAATGACATACTTTAATTTTTTCATGACCGTTTAATATGTCCATTTTGGTAATGATCAAAGAATTAATTCCGGCTTTTATAGTCCCGTATTTAAGCGAAACCAAATCAAGATATCCTATTCTTCTTGGTCTGGAAGTTGTCGATCCATATTCCTTTCCAAACTCTCTTATTTTATCGCCCTCTTCTTTCGGACATTCTGTAGCAATTGGCATCTTACCAACAGCCGTAAGATATGGCTTTATAACTCCATAAACTTTGTCGAGCTTAATAAAATTAAAACCAGAAGAATATATTCCAGAAACAGTGCAATCAGAAGAGGTGCAATATGGATAATACGCCCCAATATTAATATCTAATAGAGCCGACTGCGCCCCTTCAAAAATAATAGAAGATTTTTCTAATTCATTTTTTAATTTAAGGATAGGAGTAAAGTTAACGCCCATTTCGATTAATTTTTGAATTACCTCGTTTCTATCTCTTAATAGATGATATATTCTGGTTCCGCATCTATTATATTTATCAACAACAGAGGGGCTTACTCCTTTTCCGGTGCTTCCTATTTTTTCTATATTTATTTTATCTTGTTCTATATGCTTTGGTGTGATTACGAAAGCATCTGTGTCTATATATATGGTCTTTGCTATTCCGTGAAAATCTTGCTCCATGGTAAGGACTTCTTTTAAAAGTTCCTCGGGATTTATCATCATTCCATATCCAACAAATGATTTTGCCCTTGATTTTGTATAATCACAAGAAGGAAGTAAATGATGAGTATATCTTTTTCCGTTTCTATAAACCTGATGACCGGAATTGCTTGACCCATTAAATCTTACACACCAATCAAAATTTGGAGAAAAATCATGAACTATTTTCCCCTTACCATTATCTCCAAGAAGCGGATCTATAACTGCAACATTACTCATTATTAAAACCTTTCGTATGACATAAAAATTGATTAGCGGAAGTATATATCACACTAAATATTTTTTATTATTTTCTTCTAATTTAAATTGTTCTTCTTGAGAGAGATAACAACTTTCTCCCTTATTAGCCAGATATAGAGCTTCCTTCCAAAGATTATCTCTGTTAGCAAATAGAAAATCAAAGTTTAATCTTTGTGAATTGTTTAGCTCTATAACCCACATTCTTCGAGACAGAAATGGATCAAAAATAAATTTATCTTTATTTGTTGTAGCTCCAAATCCAGATCTCAATAAAAACCTTTGAGGGTCTTTTCTCCATGGCAATCTAACATCAACTGCTTGTGAGCTTAATAATTGTTTAAATGTTTCTCTTGTATTTTGGTGCTCTAAAACGGATAGCTCGTCAAAACACACAACTGTTTTACCAACAATATTTTCAATGAATTTTTGTGGATTTTTTATGTTGCAATATATCTCTCCGGTTCTATCTGGCAGGATATTTCTAAAAAATTGAGTCTTACCAACACCAGCGGGGCCTTTAAAAGTCAAACATCCATCAAAAGAACTGCCTGGATTTGATGCTCTTTTAGCTGTTCCAATAATCCACTTTCTAAAAAGCAACTTACTAAACTCTTTATCAGATACAATTGAGTTTCCAAATGCATTATCTAAAAACGCATCTATAACGCTGGCATTATTTTCGTTCCATCCAGAATATTTGTTCTTAAAAATTTCAGAACTAAAATCAGATGGTGGAAGTAATTTTAGGGCGCCATCAAGATGAGATGATATGGCCGTAGATTTTACATCAGTATCCTCTATATATTTTTCAATTAAGTATACTTTATGTTGAGCGTTTAACGGAGAATTATCAAAAAATAAAGAACCATTCTCTTCATCTTTTTTAATTCTATTTAAGATTTTTGGATTTTTTGTTAACCATTCATAAAAGAATACTGATGATGATTTAAATATAATGTTTTGTTTGTTATCTAACTTAAAATGAGTGGTTTCAAACCCTATCTTATCAATCATTTCTTGTTTGATTGACTGATCTGATTTTTTAAATATTTCTTTAGCTGCCTTCTTTATTTGTCCGTTAATTGTTGATTTAATGTTTGATTTGGCAACTTCAACTAATAGTTTTTCAAAAAAACTTTTCATTATTAATTCCTCTTTAAAAAATGCTACATCAAAAAATTATATTTTAAAAAATAGATCAACATCTGATCGCTGGTAATAAAATTTAACCACACTCCATTAATCCAATATTCTTTTTGCCCTTTAGCCCACTCTACAGCGGGACCATTTTCTCTATGACGCCTTCCATGAAGAAACCAATGCTTACCTCCATTACTATACTCTTTTGCTGGACCGTCTTCTCTATGAAGTTCTCCATGAAGATACCAAAATTTATTTCCATTAGTATACTCTTTTGCCGGACCACCTTCTCTATGAGGAATTCCATTAATATACCAGTGTTTTTCTCCGTCAGTATATTCTACTGCTGGTCCGTTTTTTCTATGCCATTGCCCATTAAGAGTATATTCAACTCTATTATGATATTTTTTTTTAATTATCTTGCTCACTTTAGAAAACCATACCTCAAATAATAAACTAACATCTGATCGCTGGTAATGAAATCTAAATAATGACCGTTAACCCAATATTGTTTAAATCCGCTAGCAAACTCTACTGCGGGTCCATTTTCTCTATGAAGTTTATTATTAAGACGCCAATATTTATCTCCATTTGCATGCTCTATTGCTGGGCCATCTTCTCTATGAAGCTTTCCGTGAAGATACCAATATTTATCTCCATCAGCATGCTCTACTGCCGGGCCATCTTCTCTATGAAGCTTCCCATGAAAATACCAATATTTAGTTCCGCTTCTATATTCGATTGCTGGACCATCAACTCTATGACGTTCGCCATCGGAACTGTAATATTCAATTCTATCTGGATGTTCTCTTATAATTATTTCCTTGCTCATTAAAAAAAAATATATTAAAAAAGAGTTCTTCTCGTTGTCTTTGTGAAATTTATACAATCTTTTTTTAAATAATCAAAAATGTTTGAGCTATTTTTTCTCCAATACTGCTCTCCCTTTTTATCATTCTTGATTGCACATTTATCAGCCAATTCATCACAGGCTTCTAATAAAGCACCGATAACTTCTGATAAAGAATGTTTTGTAATTAGGCCCTCAAGAGTTGATTTAAGATCGCTAGAATTCATAAAACACCTTTCAATAAATATATTTTATTATCACGAATAGATAGCTTAACAAAGCTTAAATCTTTTATTGAGTATTTTTTGAATTCTTTTTTGAGAATTTTCATAGCTAACATTTTTTGGGAATTAGTAAATTTGCCAGGATTATCAAAAACGAACTTGCCTCTTCCTAGATCAGTAGAAACATTTGATCTAATGTGTAATTCTTTTTTAGAAGGAATAAAGACAATTTCGGATAATTCATATCTGAAATCATTATCAACTGCATAATTTATAACTTTTTCTTCAATGTTTTTCATTATCTTCTTCTGCCACTTCTTCTTCTATTTTACACATATTGACATTAACTGTTATTTTACAACCATTTTCTAACTGAATGTCAAACCATTCTTTTCCACCGTATTTCAGTGTTTCTAAAATTTTACCGCGTATCAAAACCGTTTTACCAATTTTGGAGGTCGTCATAAATATATTTCTTATTATTATTAAAAATTACCAAATGCTCTTTTATATTTCATAAATCTTTTCGTAAAATCAACATCCTCTATCCAGTTTTCCGGAATTGAAAGTTCATTATTCTTAATTAATTTACAGGAATTGCTATCGAGCTCCACTATTTTTAATTGAAATTTGGTTCCCTTTAATTCAATAGAAGCTTCTCTTTCAAAAGGTTCTAAATTATTATAATTCTGAATATCGGTATAGTTAACAACCAAGACAGATTCTTTATTATCTTTGTCTCTAAAAATTTTGGTATCAACTACTCTTGGAAAGGAGTTCCATATTTTTACTGTTTGTGATACGAAATCAGATTGTTTTTCTGAAAGAGGAAAGAGAAGCTCACAACTATCTAAATAAGAAACTATGGATTTCTCTGATCCCCAGTGATATGTAGATATCATCCAGTTTTTAATTGAAATTTTTCTGGCTCTATTTTCTATAGAATCTGAATATGTTCTAAAAATCATTAATTGCTCTTTTCGCAAGAAACCATTAGTGCATTGAGATAATTATTTGTCTTAAATTTATTAGCTCCAACATACGCCCATACAGGATGATGATCTAAAACAGCCCACCCTCGATTTCTAATATATCCAATATCCAACACGAATGAAGGAGCGGCATCTACACATCGTAATAGAGTTTCCACAAATGAAGTCGGATCTTCGTCTTTGATAGAAATTCCATAATTATATACTATCTGAACTACCTTTTCTTTAGATACGAGAACACTTGCCTCTGTTAGGCAGTCTATATCATCTGATACAAGAACACCCTCATCAATTGAATATGGCGCAAATCCAAATTTTGATATTTCTCTTCCCGAATCTATTTTAACAGGCTTTCTCTTAAAACCATCTGCCGTTCTAATTACTTTAGACTTACTCAAGTTGGAACGATATACATCTGCTACCTTCATAAAGTCTACATTTCTTTTTAAGAAGAAGTCTGGAAGATCGGCTACCCAAGAAGGAGAGTTTTGATATATCTTCCAATTCATTTGAGAAGAAATATGATCGCAGAAAAAAGTTCCATTTATTCCGGCGCCATAGATAATTCCACTCTTACCAAGATGATTGGTGGGAACTTTCCACGATTCATTTATCACATAAGACTCCCAGTTATCATCCCATAGAAGGTGTTTAACCAGCTCCTGAGAAAATTCCTGATTATTTCCTGCCGACTTGTATGTTAATATGATCATTCATCCTCCGAAACATTAAAAAATGGAGCCACGCACGATTCTTGATCTATTTCAGACGCATCTAACTTTACTTCTACAGCTTTACCATTTTCGGGCTCAACCATATAAGCCTCTCCATTATCATTATTTTTTAATATTTTGAATATCTCTCCATCAACAAAATGAAGCGAGACGCCATTATCTAAACCGTATCCTCCTTTAATTTGACCGCTGACAATATGTTTTTTATATTCGCGCCTTCTTCCGTTTTGATTTGAATAATGTGGCGCGTGGCTTCCCTTTAATAAACCGAGCCCCTCCAATACAATATATCTATCTGGGTAGGCATCAGATATAAAATTTTCAAACCAACATACCGATCCTGCGCTTGTTCCGGCTAATACTATACCGTTTTCATAGGCCCGTTTCAAGAGTTTATCAACTCCCCAATCTTTCCACAAAGCAAGCATTGATTTTGTATGACCGCCGGGGACATAAATGATATCCTGGCTCATTATTTTGCTCTCTATATCGGAAGGTGGGCAAAAAAGAGACAAATAACTGGTTTCACACCCTAAATATCTAAACAATTGAATAAATCCTTTAATAATAGAAGGGCTATCACCGGAAGCAGTTGGCAAAATACATATTTTTGGATTTTCTTTTTTGGCTTGATGGGCGACATAAACATCAAATGACACATCATCCATAGTAAATCCGCCGCCACCAGAAATAATTATTTGCTTCATTTCTTCTTCTTTCTTAAACCATTAACAAAATTAACAATCCTGTAATTAAGGATGATTAGTAAACTATAAATGTAAGTAAAGACCCTTTGTTTAAAACTTGCTTTTTCCATGATAACGGTCGAAACCCTTTCCCGAACACATACAGTATAATTCCTGTAATTATTCAGTCAACACTTCTAATTAGCCCATAAGCCAATATTACAATATTTTAGTATGAGACATAAATTAATAACAATGGTTGACAATTATTTCAATAAAGTAGCAAATAAAGAACCATTTGAAAAAATTAATTGGAATAAAAAATCATCAGAGCTGTATAAATTATCAGGAATGGCCAGATATGAAAGTCAACTTCCATCGGCAACTCCAGAAGAGAAAGAAAAACTAAATTTGGCCGCTAAATTATTATTAGAGGCGTCTGAGCTTTTAAGATTTTAATTTAAAAACTTCATTTTTAATCTACTTGTGTATTTATCTGCCCAATAAAACCATCTAGAAGACGATATCTTATTTAAAATACCAAATAGTCCAAACCTACCAAATGGATCTTCTGACATATTTGCGGTATCATTAAAGACAGTTAATAAGGCAAGAACGGCACAATCTATTTTTATGGACTGCGAATGATCTGATGGATAAAAATTGGTTAATTCGTATAGGGCAGATACAATGTTTTTACTGAAACCAGGATTTTCATCGATAATTTTTTTTATATTTTTAATAACAACATGAGATCGTGCATTTGATATTGCCTCAACCTCGCCGTTAGATTTATCAATATAATTATAAAAATCTTCTTTAAAAATATATCTAAATGCCAAATCCAGTCTGGCGCTTGATTCTAATAAATCATATGAATTATGATTTCGAGACGAAAAATACTTCATTTTTGGCCCTCGTTATAGCAACATATTTAATATTTTTTTCTTCTTGACTAGAAGAATTAAATGTCCAATTTAATAAAAAACATCTATCTCTTTCCAAACCCTTTGCCCTATGAACGGTGCTAAATATAACTTGCGGATTATCTTCGGTTTCTTTAAATAAAAGATTAATTTTATCAATTACCTTGTCTACAGAAGAATTACCATCGCAAAGATTTCTTAAACACTCCATTTTATCAAGAAGAACAGAAATATCTCTCTTCTTTTCAGTTAATCTTTTTATTTCGACACTTTCCCAATTTTCAAGCCACTTCAAAAATGAATCTACAGTTTTCTTTTTTGAGGCTCTTAGTAAATAAATTAA
>Ga0335069_10005619_pt1 | contig 18380 bp, 9 predicted proteins | sample Lox_Sample_11_FD_206714 | JGI IMG/M metagenome (GOLD analysis project Ga0335069, IMG submission 206714) | Soil microbial communities from Loxahatchee National Wildlife Refuge, Florida, United States - Lox_Sample_1.1 | ecosystem: Environmental > Terrestrial > Soil > Wetlands | place: USA: Florida... | reverse complement strand
GCGATGAAAGCATGGCCATCATGCTCATCGATCTCATAAATTGTGCAGATGTTGGGATGATTCAGGGCCGATGCGGCTTGTGCCTCCCGCTGGAACCTGCTTAGGGCCAAGGGATCTTTTGCTACATCATCAGGAAGGAATTTCAGCGCTACGAAGCGCTTGAGTTTAGTGTCCTCCGCCTTGTAAACAACACCCATCCCACCGCCGCCAAGTTTCTCAACAACGCGGTAGTGAGATATGTTCTGGCCGATCATGCCCTGGGAGTTTTCGCGAGCGGTGACATCTTACGGAGGCTGTCCAATTAACGCAAGGCGTTTAAGCAATCGGAAAGCACGTGTACTTCTTACAGGTATCCCTCTCGACAAGAGAGGAACTACAGGGTACACCCTATACGGGCCCGTACCCGGCGTTCGGTACCATAAATCGTTTGAGCCCGATGTTCCCGGGGAGTAGTGTAGCGAGACCTCCTGCTATCGGACTCCCCCATTTTGCCCATGCGCATACTGGTTGTTGACGATCACGAAGTCGTCCGACAAGGAGTCATTTCTCTTCTGCGTCGCCGTCCCGACTGGAAAGTTGTCGGAGAGGCAAGCGGAGGGAATGAAGGTGTGGCCCGCGCGCGGGAACTACGTCCCGACGTCGTAGTCATGGACATCAGTTTGCCCGACATGAACGGCCTCGAGGCCACCCGCCTCATTCGCGAGCAGTTCCCCGAGTGCGAAGTACTCATCCTGAGCCAGCACGACACCCTCGAAATGGTACGGCAGGCATTTAAGGCAGGCGCTCGCGGCTATGTCATCAAATCTTCTCTGTCAAAAAATCTGATGGCAGCCGTCGAAAAGGTCTCTCACCACGAAGCTTACTTCGACCCGGCGATCTCGGAGGTGACGACTCCGCTCGACGTGCAGGAAGTTTTGCAGCGAGCCACGGCTCTTCAGGAAGCGCTCCTCGAAAGTGAACAGCTTTACCGCAATACCTTCGAACGGGCGGCCGTCGGAGTTGCACACGTCGCTCCAGATGGACGTTGGATTCGAGTCAACCGGCGAGTGTGCGAGATCACCGGATACAGCGAAGCGGAACTCCTGCAGCTTCGATTCCAGGACATGACTCATCCCGACGATCTTGCTGCCGATCTGGCTGAGACCGAGAAATTGCGCACCGGCGAACTCTCGAATTTTTCGATCGAAAAACGGTATCGTCGCAAGGACGGTTCCTGGGTCTGGGTACAACTCTCTGTCTCTTGCGCTCGCGATAGCCGCGGGCGGCTGAAGCATTTCATTTCCGTTGTCGAAGACATCTCCGATCGCCGTGACGCCAAACGTGCTCAGGCCCGGCTCGCAGCTATTGTCGAATCCTCCGACGATGCCATCATTTCCAAAGACCTGAACGGAATCATCACCAGCTGGAACGCCGGCGCTTCACGCATCTTCGGCTTCACCCCCGAAGAGACTATCGGGAAGCCCATCACGATCCTGATCCCGCTTGAACTTCACGCCGAAGAAACCAGCATCCTGCAGCGCCTGCGCCGTGGTGAGCGCATTGATCACTTCGAGACGATCCGTGTCACCAAGTCAGGCGAGAGGCGCAACATTTCCCTCTCCATCTCGCCCCTCCGGAATTCTCAGGGACGCGTCGTGGGCGCATCCAAGATTGCTCGCGATATCACTGAGAAGAAGCGGATCGAAGAGGCAAAAACACGCGCCGAAGAGGCTCTTCGTGAGAGCCAGACCCAACTTGCGCTCGCTCTCGAGGCCTCGCGCACCGCCATCTTCGATTGGGACATCGAGCGCGAGCAGGGCAAGTGGAACGAGCAGATGGCCAACCTCTACGACTTTGATCCCGGTCACGACCACATCACCGCCGAGCAGTGGCGGTCTCTTTTTCACCCGGGCGATGTCCAGAGACTCACTGACGAATTTGCTGCTACTCTGAAAAACGCCAATAAGTTTCAGTTCGAGTTCCGCGCGATTCGTCCCGACGGCTGTATCCGTTGGATTCTTTCCCACGGCCGCATCGTACGCGACGCCACCGGCAAGGCGGTTCGCCTGATCGGCACGCACACCGATATCACCGATCGTAAACAGGCGGAGGAGATCGCCGTTCTGCGCGAAATTACCGGCAAGCTTCTGCACGTACAGGACGCCGAAAGGCGTCGCATCGCGCGCGAACTCCATGACAGTTCGGGACAAATCGTGGCCGCCCTGCAAATGAACCTTGTCCCCATGCAGGCCACCGCGCAACGAAAAAGCCCCGAACTTGCCGAGGGCATTCGTCAGAGCCTGGAACTCATTGACCAGTTATCCAAGGAGCTTCGCACCGTCTCCTACCTGCTGCATCCGCCACTCCTTGACGAGTTGGGACTGCCTTCTGCCTTGCGTTGGTACGTGGATGGCTTTGCCGAGCGCAGCAAGGTCGAGGTGGATCTCGAACTTCCGAGCGATTTAGGTCGCCTGCCTGCCGATATGGAGACGACGATCTTCCGCATCATCCAGGAGAGCCTCACCAACATTCACCGTCACTCCGGCAGCAAGAAAGCCAGCATCAGGCTGATTCGGAGTTCGCACGACATTTGCCTCGAAGTGAAGGACTTTGGCTCCGGAATGCCGCGCCATCGCACCAACGGCTCCTCCCGTCAGAAAGCATCCGGAGTCGGCATCCAGGGCATGCGCGAACGCGTCCGCCAGCTTAGCGGCACCTTTCACATTGAGTCATCGGAAAGCGGTACGACCGTCACCGCACGATTCCCCACCGCAGTACCAGCCCTCGCCTACGCCTAGATCCGAAAGCGGAGGCGAGGCTCTTACGTACTCCCGCCCCAGAAACCCAAACATCGTGGCTCCCTCCGTTTATGCATTTCGCTCCAGCGAAGAAAGAGGTGAGGCCCGACAAAATCACCGTTGACTGGGAGCCCGGACAGGTATACATTGCGCTGATCTCAAGGAAACACAACCAGACGTAATATTACGAAACCAAAACTAGCAACAGAGTGAAAGGGCCCTAGAAGCGAAAATTCCTATCCACAAAGGAGCATTCCCCTATGACGTCCTCTCCCGTTCGCCTCCTTGTCCTGCTAATCGCAGCTCTCGGCACTCTCCGGCTTGCCTCCGCCACCACTTATTACGTCTCCACCGCGGGCAGCAATACCAACGATGGCCTGACCACGACGAGCGCCTGGCGCAACATCCAATACGCCGCCAATCACGTCGTCGCAGGCGATACCGTCCAGGTCATGGCAGGAACCTACAACGAAGTAGTTACAATCCCGGCCTCCGGCTCCGCCACAGCCGGCTACATCACTTTCCAGAACTACTCCGCCCAGGCCGCGATCATCGACGGGACCGGGCTCACGCCTCCCGCCCAGGGCGGGCTCATCAACATCGCCAGCCAGAGTTACCTGATCATCCGAGGACTCGAAGTCCGCAACTACAAAACCAGTTCCCGCAGCAAAGTCCCAGTCGGCATATGGGTCACCGGCGCTGGCAGCAACATCCAACTGCTAAACAATCACGTGCACGATATTGTCACGACCGCATCGGGATGCAATGCCAACGCACTCGGCGTCGCTTTCTACGGTACCCAGGCGCCCGCCTCTCTGAACAACATCACCATCAGCGGCAATGAACTAGACCACCTTCAGACCGGCTGCAGCGAGTCTCTTACCCTTGATGGCAATGTCGACACCTTCACCATCACCAACAATCTCATCCACGACAACAACAACATTGGCATCGACGCCATTGGCTTCGAAGGCGTATCGCCGAATTCTGCCTACGATCAGGCCCGCAACGGCTCCATCAGCCTCAACACCGTCTACAACATCAGCTCGAAAGGAAACCCCTCCTACCCCAAAAATTGCTGGTGCGCCGACGGGCTTTACATCGACGGCGGCGCCAACATCGTGATCGAGCGCAACCTGATTCACAATGTCGACATCGGCATTGAAATGGCCAGCGAGCACTCCGGCAGGAACACGACCAACGTAACGGCGCGCAACAATCTCGTTTACTTCGGCAACTCAGCGGGAATTTCGATCGGCGGATACGCCAGCAAGGTCGGCGGCAGCGACCATGTCACCATCGTCAACAATACGTTGTATAAGAATGACTCCAAGAAAACTGGCAGCGGTGAATTTCAGATCCAGTATCACGCCACTAACAACGTCTTTAAGAACAACATCGTCTATGCCGGCGCGCAAGCACTCGCGGTCCACAACTTCACCACCTCGGTAGCGAACCCCGCAGATGTCGACTACAACCTGTACTTCTCCCCTGGCGGAGCGACCGGCACCACCTTCGTCTGGAACGGCACTACCTACGGCACATTCACGGCCTATCAATCCGGTTCAGGCAAGGACGGCAACGGAAAATTCTCCGATCCCCAGTTTGTGAATGGAACCAGTCCCGACCTGCACGTCCAGGCAACATCGCCGGCGGTGAATGCTGGAACTAATCTGGGCTCCACGGTCGTGGGCACGCTCGACTTCGCCGGTAACGCCCGCGTCCAGGGCTCGAACATCGACATCGGAGCCTACGAGCAATAAGTGCAAGCCGTACCTCGTCCAACAGCGGGCGGGATACACAAAAATCTCGCCCGCCTTCAAGAAACGCTGCTGTAGGACATGTTCGTTGTGGGAGACGATTCGGAAAGGATGGTGAGCGCGGCAGGACTCGAACCTGCGACCCATGCCTTAAAAGGGTCGCCAAACCAATTACAAGCAATAACTTGCACGTCCAGCTTACTCCATGCACGACTCAATAAAATCAAAGAGATACAAACAAGACATCGCTCTGGGTGTCCGGAAGGTGCCCGGGATTCTTCCTCCACCAATCTCAACAAAATCATACCATTTTCGTTTCTATCGCAAAATGGTATAGACTATTTTACGATATACGCGATAATGGTCTAGCATGAATGGGCGTCCGCGTCTCTACACTGCAATACTGGCTGATCACCTGGCGAGGCACCGCCAGATGGCACTCGTCTCGGGACCTCGCCAGGTGGGAAAGACCACGACCTGTAGGTCGCTCAGCGACGAGTACCTTAACTGGGACAATGCCGATGATCGCCGACTCTTGTTGCGAGGGCCGGCTTCGATCGCGCAAGCGTTGCAATTAGATGTCCTTCGCGCAAAATCTCCAGTCGCCACACTCGATGAACTGCACAAATACACCAAGTGGAAGAATCTGCTGAAGGGCTTTTTCGATAGCTACGGCGACCGAGTGCGCCTCATCATTACAGGTAGTTCTCGCATCGAGATTTTCCGGCGAGGGGGCGACAGCCTGATGGGTCGTTATTTTCTTTACCGCATGCATCCCTGGAGCGTGGGGGAAAGCCTAAGAACCGAGCTGCCAAAAAAGGAAGCTCACGCTTCGGATGAAGTCCGCTCGTCTGACTGGGACGCCTTGTGGGAACACGGAGGATTTCCGGAACCATTTCTTCGGCGCGACACGCGGTTCACTCGGCGTTGGCGTTCCCTGCGATATGAACAGCTGTCGCGCGAAGATTTGCGCGAAGTGGCTCGTGTAGCCGATCTCGGAACCTTGGAAACACTAATACAAATTCTCGCGGAACGCAGTGCACAACAACTCATCTATTCCAATCTCGCGCGCGAGATTCAGGTCTCCGTTGATACCGTCAAACGATGGATCGATCTGCTCGCACGCCTTCATTACGGTTTCCTCGTTCGTCCCTGGTTCAGGAATGTCGCAAAATCGCTCCGCAAAGAACCAAAATGGTTTCTCCGCGACTGGAGTGGAGTGCTAGACGACGGCGCGCGAGCGGAAACCCTCGTCGCGTGTCATCTCCTGAAAGCTGTCGAAGGTTGGACGGATCTAGGATTCGGTGATTTCGAATTGCGTTACCTACGGGACAAGCAAAAGCGTGAAGTGGACTTTCTCGTGGTCAAAGATCGAGAACCTTGGTTCCTGGTGGAAGTGAAGATGAGCGACCGAACACTTTCGCCCTGGCTAGGGTACTTCCAAGGTCAGACCAAGGCTCAACATGCATTCCAGGTAGTCACAAATCTTTCCTATCAACACGCCGACTGCTTTCGCGTCCACCACCCAGTCGTAGTCTCGGCAAAGACCTTCTTGAGTCAGTTGTTGTAACTCGAATCGCTGAGCTTAGCCTTCGGCGAACGCCGTTTGGCGGGAAAGACAGTATGGCAGCTCTTACCACCCCTTAACGTACCCAGATTCTGACCGCCTCTGCTGAGATCTGCCGTCAGAACAACGAGGATGCTGGGCCCAGAAAGTCTTGCCGGACGGCCAATGTTGGGCCTGAAAAGGCGTATGCGGCAGCAACCCGATGCTGAACTTCTCGGATTGCTGACTTCCGTCGCCGCGACTGAACCCTTCACAAATGAACACGGATCTACAACCAAGTCTGTGACAGAGCGATCAGGGTCCGGCGAATTAGCCTCAGCTGCGCAACTCGGGACATGATGCACGCAAGTGGTTTATTTTAATCAAATCGAACTACTATCTTTTCACCGCGGCTACCAAAGCGAATTTGTGTGGCTTTGGTTTCGCCTTTTCGCGCTGTTCGCGGGTAATTTCTCGTTGCGCAGACCGGAGCGTTGTCGTCGCTTCGAGCGCTCCCGGGGTGGACGGCATTTCCGCCTCCAATGCGAAGCGCGCCGTGTCCAGTTTCGTCTTTCGCTCTTCCAGCCAATCAATTCCGTTTGCCTGATCCAGCATCGGGGTCGGGAGTAGTGCGAGGTTCACGCCACTTTTCAGTTGATCCTTGGTCAGGTCGGCCACCGGCTTGCCATCGATCTGCAAACTGTAGAGCGATGACCTGAGTCCGCGCACCCGAAGAATCTCCTGATCCATCGATTCAAGGTTCGCCACCCGTATCGTGAGCTGCATCATCGGGTTTTCGGTCGGTAGCGGCAGTGGCAATGCATGCTCCAGCACCGTCCACGTGATCCCGCTTGACGTGAGCTGAACCTGGGAAACATCCGCATTTTGTGTGGCCGACACCACACCGCTGGCGGCGTCGAGCTCCACCCGGCTAACAATTGGTGAGGCATGCCAGGTTCGCAACAACTCATTCGCCATTACCCATTGCGCTGACTCAGAGGGATGGATTCGATCTGGTATTAATAGCGACGCATAATCTGGGTTTTCTTTCAACGCCGTCTTAAGAGCGGCGTCAAGCGCATCATGGAAGTTCGCGAATTTATCGTGCCGTTCGGTTGCGAACTGTTTTACAAACGTCCCGTACTTCTCTACCGTCTTGCTCAAGCCCGGAAAGTCCGTGCCATGGGTCAATTCGTCGTAAGGCGATGATGCGATCAATGTGAGTCGACTCTGCGGAAGCGCAGTTCTCAGGTTACCGATCAGGGTTTTGTAGCCGGTTTTGAACATATCGAAAATGTGCTCGTCAAATGGCACATACCCCGGATCGTTCATGCCCAGCATTACCGTTATTGCCGTCGGCTTGAGCGGGTATACGTCACGTGCCAGTCGCTTTGCGGTGTCACCCGTGTATCCACCGTAGACCGTGTCGCCCGGCACGCCGGCGTTGAAGAACTCGATACTCAACTCGGGATAGCGAGTGAGCACGAAATCCTCGACATCTCGCGTGTAGTACCGCTGAGCTGTAATGCTGTCTCCGTAGAAAACGACCCGGTCGCCTTGATGCAAGAAAAAGGTATCGCGGGGCGCCTCCTGCGTTGTGCTCCTCGAAGCCGAAAGCAGGACGATGAAGAAGCTCAGAATGAATCGATGCTGTCTTGATTTCATAGAAATGGAATTGTTCGTTGACTAGAGTTTATTGCACCCGTACAAACATCACCGCAAAAGGGTGTAGGACGATAAGGTTCGACGCCCCATCGTTGTTTTTCTGGATTCCAGCCGCGCTCATGTCCACGTACTCCTGTTCCTGCACGTTGTCACCCGCAAAGTGCACGTGTACATCGTGAGGCGTCTTGTTGACGATGAGAATCTTACGCCGTCGGTCGCGAGTCAGGATGGGCAACATATAGAGCTCAGCAGTGTTGAGGCCGCCATCGACCAGGCGCTCTCCGGGTGTGAGATTGTCGATCAGCAATTTCAGTGAGTAATACCGTGTGTTTGGTAGCCCCGTCGTCCAGTCCAGCAAGGAGACGCTTGGATATTGCCCGGGGTGTCCCATCAGTTGGGAAGCTCCAACCACCTGAATACCGGCCTTCGCCAGGTTGCCGGCCACGTAAGCGAAGGTCGCAGCACAAAGGTTCCAGTACGACGGTGAAATGCCAGCGCCGGACATCTTCTCTGGCCCTTCTCCCTGGTCGCCCGCCGCGATGCAACCGGTTTCGTTGATCTGGGTTTCTGTGGCCGGCGAAAGCCGACGGCGAATTCCTTCAATCTTGTTGACTGTCTCAAGGAAATGATCGGCCTGCGAAAAGAAGCTCTGTGCCTCGTTCTCGATGAGCTCTGGTTGCTTCTCGAGCGCATAGAAGTGATAGGAGATGGCATCAAGACGCGCGTGCAGCGCATGGTGGGAGTGATCAAGAAAATACTCCAGAAATTCCGTGCCATGATCGGGGACTGCCAACGACGCTCCTGTAAATTTCAAATGGCGGTCTACGCTGCGTAACCGGTTAGTGATTGCGTCATAGAGCTTCGTGTACTGCGCTGCACTGAAGTTGTGCTCATATTCCGGCTCATTGAAGATCTCCCAGTATGCCGGCTTGTAGTGATGGCCGGAGGCGTGCCAAACACCCAGTTCATCACGAAACCCACCGTTGATGTACCAACGCGCGACCCGTTCGTAATACTCCGAAATTTCGTGGAGGGTGTCATCTCGCAGTGTGGTCCCTTGCTCATAATTCCAGACTGCAATATCCGGATCGGCCGGCACGGCGGGATTGCTCATTCCGGCAAACATCCACTGCGGCACCGTGCAAATGCACAGAACGGCAGGTCTCCCTAGAACCGCAGAAAAGAAATCTTCGACGAGCGGGTCCAGACCCGAGAAATCCCAGTAAGTTTGCGCCGTCGTTGGGGGCGATAACTCGGCGACGCCTAAGCGCAGATACGGATACCACAGCGCCAGCCGGGCATGCGACAGGCGCAGGTCGCGCATCGATCCCCACACGTTGTCATGGGCCTTCGATCCCGGGCGCAGCAAGGGATTCGCAACAGCCTGCAGCGTGATGGTCGTACGATCTACAAAGGCGGAACTTGTCCAATCGATCTTGATTTCGACCGGCCGGGACTCCTGCCCAACCACAGGAATACTCGCTGTGATAGCGAGGCAGCACAAAATCCGACCAAACAACTTGCGCATCACGAGCATCTGGATCGCTGGGAACCCCCTAGAAGTTCAGCTTCAATGCAAATTGCAGCTGCCTTGCGCCACTCGACGTGGATGTAACTTTCCCAAATGAATTGGTCTGTGTGAAATCCGCATTGGGATTTCCGAAGGACGGGTGGTTCAGGATGTTGTACGCTTCGATTCGTATCTGAAGCGAAGTGCGCTCTTTGAACTGCAGGGTCTTGAAAAGGGACGCATCGAGATTGAAGAATCCTGGCCCGAAGTACGCATTCCGTCCTAGATCACCTGGACAATGCGGATAATGCGGATCCGAAATCGGACAGGGTGGTACCGCAAAGGCGTGAGGATCGAAGTATTGTCCTGTGAGTCCATACGTCGGGTGGCTGATGTTAGGATCTCCAACCAGATCGGGGCGCAGGCCTGGATAGTTTTGATCGTTTCCATTCAGAATGATGTTGTACGGCAGGCCGCTGCGAGCCGCCGCAATTCCTGTTATTTGCCATCCTCCGAGAAGCGCATTTTCCACTGGACCAGCATCGCCCAGGTATCTCTGCTTCCGACCAAATGGCAATTCATAAATCACACTTCCAGTGAAGTTGTGCGTTAGATCGTTGCTCGACACGGCCCTTTCCGCAGCCAGATTGAATGGGTCTTGGGGAGCATCGTGATTACGGCCGAGGTTAAACGGAGCGGGGCCGTTGTCGATACTGCGGCCGTATGTGTAGGCGAGGGTGAAGCTCGTGTGATTGGAATAGCGCCTGTTCAGTTTAGCCTGCAGTGAATTGAAGCTACTGTTACCCACCGGATATTGCGCAGAAATGTGACCGAGCAGGCTGGTGATCCTGCTGCTTCGATTGATATCGCCCACAGCGTAAGGCATTTTGCGGCCTTGGGACCCGACGTAAGCGATCTCAAGGCCAGTGTTGGGAGCGATCTCCCGCTGGAGCGTTAAATTGTAGAGTTGGGAATATCCTGTGCGAAATGTAGGATCCACAAAGAAAACAGACTGTGAAGTGGAATTCGCGATGGTGGATACATCAATCGATCCACCGCTGGCCGGCAAATGTACGGTCGTGTCGCGCGGGATGCCTGCATCCAATTGGTAGGTTGGAAAACCTGTGCTGTAAAAAGCATTGATGTCATTGAAGAAGAGTTGCTGGTTGTTATAGGGATAGTTCTTGGTGAGAACGTCGCTGCGGGCATCGTTCTCCGGCGAATAGTAGACGCCATATCCGGCGCGAAGAACCGTCTTTCGGTCGAGCTGAAATGAGAATCCCACACGCGGACCAAAGTTGTTCTTGTCCGCGTTCACAAGCGCTGCCGAGTTGCCTCCCCGCCCCCCCAGCAGAATCGTATTCGTCTTTGGATCGTAATTGGAGGAATGATTATTCGCTTCATAGTATGGATTCTGGTACTCGTAGCGAACACCATAGAAAAGGGAAAAACGCGGAGCCACTTTCCACTCGTCTTCGAAGAATCCGTGCAACTCCCAACTCTTGGTCTCGGGATTCGTCAATTGCAGGCCGATGTTGACTGTATAAGGCAGGCCCAGCAGCAGGTCGGCAAGATCGGAACCGCCGGTGGGAAAGGCTGCCGATGGATCGTAGAAAGAATATGTGGGGTCGCTTGTGAAATTCGCGTAGGAGTAGGCGCCGGCGTAATACTGATAACCCGTAGGAAACAGCGAAAAGTAGGGGCGAGAGCTGAGGTTTCTGTACTCACCTCCGAACTTGAACTGGTGATTGGCGGTACTGATAGAGAGTGTGTGAATGAGCTGATAGTTACGATCCAGGAATGTCAGCGGCTTGTAGCTCGACCCCCCCGTGACGTAGCCAGTCCCCAGATAGATATAAGGAAAGCCTTGGCTGGCGGGAAAAGCCGACAGATTAATGTTCCCCAAGCCAAAACGATCGGCCGTGCTCTGGCCATTGAGCAGGCTCAACTGCGACAGTGCAAAGTTGTTGAAACCGAAATGCAGTTCACTCACGAATGTTGGGCTGAATAGCCGCGTCCACCCGATGGAGAAGGCCTGATTCTTCGTGTAGGTATTGTCCCCGGCGTCGGTCCCCCCTCCACCCACGACCGGAATTTGCCCCTGGAATGGGTCACTCGTGATGGAGTGAAATCTAGCGTAGTGATACTCCGCAGCCAGGCGGTCCTGCTGCGAGAGTGTGTGGTCCACGCGGACGTCGACGTTGTCGCTGTGGTAGCCGTTTGTATAGTTGTAGATGCTGTTGTTGAACCAACCGAAGTTTGTCCCTGTCAGGGACGGAACTGGAAAGAAATTTTGCAGGACTGCTTTGCCCGCCGGACTAACTTGGGCGGCGGGAATAACGTTTCCGGCAAACTGCTGCGAGTAAAAATTTTGAGCATAAAAGTTGGGATCGAAGATGGGAACTGGATTGCCCGTGTTGGGATCGATCAGTCCGGACAGGTCCGCATCCCCATTGGCTAAGAACTTGATCTGGTTACTTGGTGGAACAGAGCTGAGGTAGTCGGCGAGGCGCCCCAGTCGAAAGCCTTCATAAGAGAGAAAGAAGAAGGTCTTATCGCGGACAATCGGCCCACCCAGCGTCCCTCCAAAATTGTCGTGATGCAGGTCAGCGGCGGTGGTGGAAAAATAGTCCGCAGCAGCTGTTTGCTTTGGACGGTAGAAGAAATAAGCGTCGCCATGATACGCGTTCGAGCCGGACTTGGTTTGGAGCAGCACCACGCCGCCAGCCGCTCTCCCGAACTCGGCCGAATAGCCCGACGTCACCATCTTGAATTCCTGCATCGCGTCGACGCTTGGAGTGATACTCGAATCGTTGTTCCGATTTCCAGTAACCTCAATGCCGTTTAAGACAACGGAGTTAGCAAATTCGCGCTGTCCGTTCACTGAAATATTGTCGCCATTGCCTCCGGCGCCATGGATGACTCCCGGCGTTAAGAAGACCAAATCCTTGAAATCCCTGCCCTCGAGAGGAAGATCCAGGATTTCGTTCGTCTCAATCACCTGGCCGGTATCAACGCTGTGCGTTTGCAACACAGGAGTCGATGCGGTAACGGTCACGGATTCTCCCGTTGCCCCCACTGTAAGCGATAGGTCGAGTCCGATCTGCTGGTCAAGATTAAGAATAAGGCCCGGTCGTGTGAGCGCCTTGAACCCACTTTTGGCCACGCTGACCGTATACGTTCCCGGGGGCAAGTGGCTCAGGATAAAGTTCCCATTGGCATCGCTGGTCGCGGATTGGGTCAGTCCGGTGGCGTCATTGCGCGTCGTGACAGTCGCGCCGGCGATAACCGCACCCGTCGGGTCTGTCACAACGCCGCGAAAGGCGCCGAAGATGCCCTGGGCGGAAGCAGATGTTGCCAGGAATCCCATAAGGAACACAGCAAGGAATCCCCTAAGCGCCGAGGAACTCAGACTAGTCGCCTGTCGCATATTGCCTCCAACACGTCTTAATTTCGCAGCCATCGTTTTCCCCTCTGGACATCGCACTCACTTTGCAGTTTGAGATCGCTTCCAAAACACATCTACTAATCCCATTGATCCGGGCGTCGTATTGATCCCGTATCCATCGGTTTTGGCACCAGAACTCTTTTCGTTGGCCGTGTAAAACAGGGTGAAGCGATCGGTGCCCTCTGGAACCAGCCCCAACGGCGTCCGAACTTCGGTGGCCCAGATACCATGCCCTTCCTGCACGATCAATTCCCGTCCCTTGGACCAGTGGATCCCATCAGACGAGAATGTGTATCCGATTGCGTTGGGCGCATCGGTATCGTAAACGGCGACAAATGTCCCGTCGTTCAGCGATGTCACAATCGGATTCTCGATAAAACGGTTCTCAACTTTCAACGGATTCAGTTCGGTACAGCGCGTCCATGGTCCAGCCAACCGCGGAGCTTTGGCGAGACCCACCTGCCATGACGAAATTGGCAGTTTCTCCGTGTGGGCGCTGCCATAGATCGCATACCAGCGGTCACCAACCTGAAAGGGAAAGAATGAGTCCGTTCCCTGCAAGCCCTCCCACGGATCGGAGTCCGGCCCACGCTGTAGGATGATTCCGACATCCTGGTACGGGCCGGCGATTCCATCTTCGCCGGGCACACTAGAGACGGCTCGCCAAATCCGGCCTTCATGATTGGTGAGCCAACGTTCGGTGGTATCAGGAGATGATTGGTAGGCAACGTAGAAGAGGTTCCAGCGCGATTCCTGGGGATCGTACACGGGCAGTGGAGACCACAAGGCGGCTCGCGGATCCTTGCCCGTGAAATCTCCACTGGATTCCCGAAGCGTTGAGACTCGCCTCCAGTGAAGTCGATCCGGGCTGGTCCAGTAAGCTAGCTTCATCTTGACCCAGTGAGGATCGCCCACCATCTCTGATGTAAAGAGGTGATACGTGCCCTTGAGCTTGATTACTCGCCCGCCTTCAAAACCGTATTTGTTCCCGCGTGCTTCCTCCGTTTGGATTGTAAGAATAGGTTTCTCCCAACGGCGGCTGACCTCGAACTTGGAGTCCTGTGCGTGAAGGCGGGGACTCAGAGCGCTGCCGAAAAGTGCGAGCCCAAGGGCGGTCCTGAAAACAAGTGGACCGGAGAACACACGCGATGAAGTTGCAGATAGCAGTGGCAGCATAATCTCCGTTGTTCTTACATCCAAACCGCAGCCGACTCAACGTAAACGACGTTATGGGGAGGTTATGAGCGGGAAGGAAGCCCTTAGAATCATGGGGATAGACTATTCGCGCCGTGGGAAAGGAGTCTGCGGACCATTGCAGCGAGTGCAAGCATGAGGCTGACGCCACAGAATCGGCGAAGAACTCGACAAACGTCGCCGGTCCAGGACCGTGGGGCGATCTCGAAACTAACGGCAAGTAACCTCGCAAATAACGGTTAACCGCTTCTTGTTCCAATAAGATTGACGCCTGTTCCCGTGCGGTGCTATCGTCCGACCGCGGTGGTTTTAAGGCCGGGCTTTTTCATCGCGGGGAATCCTCGCCGCTAGGTCCAACAAGTAGGAAACGTGTCAACTCTTCATACGACCGAGCCTTCTACAATCCCTCTTTTTGAGAAGAGAGAGGAATTGCGCCGGGTTCTGGAGAGCAAACTACTTTCGAACTCTCCCAAAAAGACGCGATTTCTCGATTTTGTAGCCGAGCAGACCCTCCAGGGCAACGGCGAGAAGCTGAATGAATACCTGATCGGGGTCGAAGTCTACGAGCGAGGAGTGGACTTCAATCCTCAGAAGGACCCGATCGTTCGGGTACAGGCGTACGAGATTCGGCGCCTGCTGAAGAAGTACTACGAAGAAGATGGCGTCAACAATCCGATCCAAATAGACTTGCCATCCGGTCACTATGTTCCGACCTTCGCTCGTCGAGGGGAACCGTTTCAGATTGGGGAAGAACCGCCTGTCGTTTCGGCAGGCGAAAACAGTTCCCGCATCCCGCTGATAGCGGCGGGCATCTTGGGTACTTGTTGTCTCGTTTTGGTTATCGCACTCATTTCGTCGTGGAGCCACGGCGACCAGCAGGCGAAGGTCTCATCCCTTCCGGACAGTTTGACCTGGTTCTGGAAACCCTTTCTGCCACCGAATCCGGAACCGCTGATTACAATTCCGAATCACCCCATATTGCGAGCGGCGCATGATGGCGATAGCGCCCAAACACTCGCCGGCGGGCACGATATAGCAAAGTCGAAGCTGCCCGAGTTTCGCGACACTATCCATTTCCACGAGCTGAAACGGTTTAGGTTTGTTCCCAGTCTCACAGACTTTACTTCAGTCGGCGAGACACTGGGAGTAGTAGATCTGTGTGAAATGTTGTCAAGCGTCGGACAGAGATGCCGGGTCCAGCAGTCGCGTCTGGTTAATCTCGACGAGATTAAGCAGGACAATGCCATCCTGCTTGGCGGCAACCAGGCATGGAGTGGGCGCGTCTTCGTGAACAAAGAAGGATTTCAGTTCCAGAGTGGCGTTATCTTCAATAGAAATCCTCAAGCGGGCGAACAATCTGTCTACAAACCGGAGTTCGACACGGTAACGAACCAGTTGATCCGCGATTATGCACTCGTCCTCATGTTGCCAAACAAGACTAAAGATAAGAAAGTGCTCCTCGTGTATGGCGTCTACACGCAGGGGTCGCAGGCAGCAATCGAATACCTAACGAATCCGGAGCAGATGTCCGAGTTGCGCAAGACACTCATTGCCGCGTCTCCCGATCACAAATCTCTGCCCAACTACTTTCAGCTCTTGCTCACGACAACCGTCGAAAATGCAGTTCCGGGAAAGTCTTCCCTAGTAGCCGTGCGCAGCATTACCGAATAAGTGGCAGACGCAGGCGGGTCATGGACGGTTTTCTGCAGATCCGCCTCTCAACCGCTCCGCGGTCCGTGCCGCCGCAGGATGGCACGTCAGCACCAAAGATATCTCTGCCGCCGTTGCTGGGAATTGTTTTTCCTGAATCGAGCGCCGGGGATCCGTCCCGTAAGCCGAAACTGGCAAGACCGTCCGCGCCTGGCGACGTAACAAACATCGGATCAGTCTCCAAAGCATGCCGGTCATCGACGGGCTTCAATCCAAAATAGACGTTTGAATCGAACTGATTGTTCGTGCTCGGGCCTAGGCCGGGAGTGACGATTTGCCCTTCAGGTTTATCCGAAATCGTTGTGGCAAACTGGCCCGTCCCCGCAAGGTAAAAAATGTTGTTCCAGTATCGCGTATCATCAGACCAGCCACCCCAGTCTGAATACGAAAGCATGTCGGCTTTTTGATCTCTGTCGACATAGATGGTGTTGTTGTAAACGACGGAATTCTTGGTGGGACCCGCAATGCTGATACTTTTGTTGTGATCGTTCCAGCTGATGTTGTAGCGGACAATGGTTCCAGTGTTGCCGATATTGTACTCAGGACCGACCGTGCCATCATTACAGATGAGCAGGAATCCGCCATCGTTGTCATGGCTGTAGTTGTATTGAATGATGGTATTGCGGCTATTCCAGTCCGAATCAAATCCTTCACTATCGTGACCGCCGCGCGTAGCATAGGCTTCGTTGTGCTGAATGATGGTGTTGTCCGCGCTCCAGGCCCAGATGGCGACGTTGTTCCCTTTCGACCGCTGGTTCGCGTGTCCCACCACGTTGTACTCCAACAGAGCACCGTCCGTCGCCACATCTACTATGCCGTCACCGCCGATGTCTTCCAGGAGGTTATTTCGAATCACAACACCCAGACTTGGGTGCCATTTCTGACGCTCCCAGTGTGTCGATTCGCCCGTAATGCCGTCGCGGTCCACATGGTAGACACTATTGTCTTCGATCCGGAGATCGATGAAGCGGCTCGGCTTCGTTTCACCCGTGCAACTGTAGTGAATGCCGCCAGTTCCTTTGCTGTCCATCCCGTTCACGTCGTGGATCGTTAATGAGCGCAGATAAATGTGGTGGGCATCTCCATAGTTTTCTACGGCGACATGAACGCCACGCCGGACGACGTCTCCCCGGCCTGTATTCGTGATTTCAAGATTCCGGATCTCCCAGTATTCCTGGTTCTTAAGCAGCACCGCGTCCTCGACCTGGCCTGCGCCACGAATTATCGGTTTTGCTTCTCCATCGTACTTGTCAATGACGATCGGTTGACGTTGCGTTCCAGAACCTTTCGCCCAGAGTTGGCCGGTCCAGGCGGAGCCAGACTTAAACAGAATGACATCCCCCGCCCGGAAGGCGGTGCGGTTTACTTTGTCGAGCGATTTCCAGGGTACCGCGCTGGAAGTACCGCTGTTGCTGTCACGTCCAGTTTGGGAGTCCACATAGTACGTCGCTGCGCCCGACAAACGCGCGATGCCCAGGATGGCAAGCAGCAGGCTCAACCTTGCAACACTGACCGCAGGCCCGACATCGCGAAAGGAGTACCTCGTACGTTTCCAGTGGATGAGATGATCGCGAGTCGAACCTTGTCGTTTGTTGATGGCAGTCATCATTCGGGGGCCTCTTCAATCTCTATCTAGCCGTCACGTGGTACACGTCCAATCATCGGACTCTTTGCTTGAACTGTGGAGCCCACGGCATTTCGACACGTCGCTTGTTATCCGCACAGTTCACCAGCAATGGTGTGGAGTGCGTGTCTCGCAACATCTAAGGTAGCCTTTTCCGTCAGAGAACGATCTTCACCCTGCTCAGCTAAACCTTCCGATCCGGTTTCTTGCCATCAGAGCTTAGCGCACTGATCCTAAATGTGGTGAGCGCGACTCTCATGCACCTGGCAAAAAGGCCGTTCTCGCTGCAGTGGCAATTCGCAAACTGAAAACATCGCTGTGAAACGCCAGAGCCACAGCTTCGGAAACCAGAGACATATAAGAGACCTACATAGGTCGTCATTCTGGTCGAACTTGATGCCAGCTTGCAAGAAACTCGTAAAACGCGGGCAACCTAGTAGTCGGAGAGAAACCGAGCTCCAGATCAAGTGAACGGTATTCCGTTGGAAACCAATGGTTAAAGGAATCTCGAACAACCAAGTTCACGAGGCATTGATGCTTACGAGAGCTCGCTGATATTTGCATACTTCGGCTTGTCACTATGGCTCCAAATGGCCATTGTCACATGATCCTGTGATGTGGTAGCGTGCCACAAGTATGCGGCGACTGCTTGCCATTTTCGTCTTGGCGGTTAACGCTTGGGGCCTTTCGGCTCCATTTGCGTCGGCGGCGAGCGCGCAGAGCACGCCCGCCTGTTGCCGCAGAAACGGTAGACATCACTGTATGTCGGCGATGTCCGGCACGACAGTGTCTACCGACAACGGCCCAGTCCTTCGCTCTCAGTCCTCGAAGTGCCCTTACAATTCTGAGACTGCAAGGCCTGGCTTCGTGGCGAAAGTGGTGGTATCAACCACTTCGACCCTGCATGCTCCGTCCGAGTTTTTCGTTCCGCGGACTGAGTCCGCACGGTTTGAGTCTTACTCCACCGGATCAATCTCTCCTCGCGGTCCTCCCGCCTAGCTCCTACTCCGAGCAATCTACATAGAGAAGGCCTGGAAGTTCACCTAGGGCTGTGCCGTCCTACACGTTGTGGGCGTGAGAACAACGGCACCACGAAGGCTTGTCTGGTTCGTTTTGGGGACTCAGTTCATACGCTAAACCGCGGAG